>JAEEGJ010005908.1_pt1 | contig 37616 bp, 32 predicted proteins | sample 8958761 | NCBI WGS metagenome assembly JAEEGJ01 (sample SAMN16246546, study PRJNA631951) | gut metagenome | biome: gut microbiome; feature: rumen; material: RS-attached | host: Bos | place: Iran: Karaj | collected 2018-10
AGAAATCTCTTAATTCTTTTCATGTTTAAAATGCCTTTCTTAAACTACTTTTCTCTTAGGTGTATTCTTTAAAGATTTTTATAAATATAGGATAACCTTATTGGGGTTATCCTATAAAAGTGTTCATAATGAACAACATTTGCCGTTTGGAACTACCACTCGCCACCCTCGTAAGGAACGGTAGTGTCGAAAGTCATACCAGCCCATCTACCTGCGGTTACAGTGCCGTTTTCATCAACTACATTAGGTGCAGGTGCAGGAGAGGGGGCAGGAGTGGGAGCAGGTGCAGGAGCAGGTGCTACCTCTACAACTTCTTCCTTTTCTTCCTCTGTGTTAATAGTAGGCAAACCAGAGTTTTCTACTACTTCTTCACCTTCGGGTGCTGTGTATGCGTCTACTGATGCAGGGGTGGAGAGAACATTATGGGTTTCTTCCTCCGCGGCAGCCTTGCTTTCTTCAAACTTCTTTAATTCCTCAATCTCTTTTTTGTACTTTTCAATCTCGTCTTTGTAAGTCACTATCTCATCGGCTGCTTTCTTACACTCATCAAGCTCAGACTGCAAACCTTCGATCTGCGCCTTATACGCTTTCTTATCATTGTTCCAAAGAACAGTTTCTACGGCCAAAGCAAGCGCTAGAACTCCGGCCATTACACCAAGAATAATTTTTAAAGCATTTTCTTTCATAATAAGTAGTTCCTTTCGGCATTTGAAAATACTATAGCACATCTAGTCAACATCAGCCATCTATCCATTGCACATATAATGAAAAAAAGCTTTGAGACTTGCTCAAAGCTTTTTGCAAATGGACCACTAACCCCGTCCCCCTAGCTCATAATTCTCCAATAGCCTGTTTTTCTTGAACCAACTCTTTCAATCATTCCCGCGCTTGAAAGAGCAGCGAGGTGCCTGTGAATGGTAATCTCAGACTTTCCTACCTTTAATGCTATTTTAGGAACTGTGACATATGCATCTTCTGAAATGCAATCAAGTATCTTATCATCCAAATCCTGATTAAATCCTTGCATGTAACCTGCCGATGCCTCTTTCACCTGCGAGTTAACAACGTTGATTGCTCCCTCGTAACTCCAATTATTGCCTGCGCGGTTAAAGACAAAGGAGAAGCCATATTCATCGTTATAATACTCATACTTAACGCCATTGTCAGAGCACAGTTTAAAAGCCCTGTCAAAGCCTGTTCCAAAAGCATCTATCATGCCATTCTTGAAAAGAACTGTAGCTATTAAAGGATTTCTTATTTTGCTTCCAACTCGGCCTGAGGCAAATTCTGTAGGATCGGTATCATTTAGAATGCCTCCCGGATTATAAATCTTCACTCTTGATTTCGTGATTGATATCTCATTATAGTCACCCTTTTGATACTTACAGTGCACAAATGAATTGATTAGTATTTCACGGAACGCCTCTATCGGAATCTCAGGAGTCTCAACCCGCTTTGGGCCAATGATTTCGGAGCGGTAATGAATGTTGTTTTGCAAATACTTCATACCCTCATTGACACACTCCAAAATGTTTCCCCTGAACTGCTTAAGATCCGTAAACGATGTTCGCTCATCCGTTGGATAAATTACTTCTTTAAGCAAGACCGGGCCATCGTTTCCGAAAAGGAAATGGCCGGCATTATTTAAAAAGCCATTATCATCTATTAATCCAAGCTTGCTGAGAGCTTCCTCCGAATTTCTGTAAATATAATTCATTCGACCACTGTCATTTGCTTCTCTTATATAATTTATCAGCAGCTCTTCATTGATATCTTCTATGGTGTACTTTGTTGTTTCTTCTTCCCACTTTGAATATGTCTTGTCCTTTGATTCAAAATACTTCCAAAGTTGTTTTGAATCCATATATATATCTGAATCATCCACACGAGTGTAATATCTTCCATAAGCACTATACGGAGTGTCATCACCGAATGTTTCCACTTTTATTATCGGCTGCCCATCAAGCACTTCTGTATCAACTGTAATACTCGGTATTGGTTTTAAATTCTCACGCATCTCATGAGAAATGTCTGCAGTTGTCTTTTTCCCTATCTGTTGGCCACAAACGGTTCCATCATCTTTAATTCCGAAGAAGACTGTGCCCTTCCCATGTTTATTAAGCATGGCGCAAGCAGAAATCACCGCTTCCTTTAATTGCGCTGTACTCTTCTTAAATTCGCAGGTTTCAGTCTCTCTTCTATTCATTCTGTGTTTCCTTTCGAAATATATTTATCCCGTCATTTATCCTATCATTTATCCTATCATTTGTAAAGTGATATGATAAGATAAATGATAAGATAAAATATGCTCGCGCAAATGTTCATTCACAGAATAAAAAAAGAAGGCTCCGGGGAACCGGAACCTTCTTGTCTTATTAGGTTAACCTATATAAGAATTAGTTGTTAGCTGCTTCTTCAGTAGCTTCTTCTTCTGTAGCTTCTTCTGTAGCTTCTTCTTCAGTAGCTTCTTCTTCAGCTGCTTCTTCTGTAGCTTCTTCGTTTTCAGAAACGTCTTCTGCTACTTCTTCTGTAGCTTCTTCAGCTGCTTCTTCAGCAACTTCTTCAACTGCTGCTTCTTCTGTTGCAGGAACTTCTGCTTCTTCAGATACAGAAACAACTTCTGCTGAAGCCTTAGAACCACATGCTGTCATTGAGAATGCCATAACTGTTGCAAATAATGCTACTACTAATTTCTTTTTCATAATCTTTTAAATCTCCTTTAGTCAATATATCTTGTGCACAAGTACAAGTTTTACCACATCCTATAGAGGGAGTCAAGTAATTTTAAACAAAATTAAGTATTTAAAATTAGCACAAATTCACAACCACTTTTCGTCAAAAATATCAACCCGAAACTTCTACAAAAGAGAACGTTTCGGACTGCATTCTTTGTGTAAAACTACCTAATCTTTTTAAGGAATTATTAAATACTGATTATTATCGGAATAATTTTTATTTTGTCAGATAACTCCATTTGACTATGATGATTTGTCGCGCTATAATGTCTTTGTGTCGTGGTTTTGCGACAGTCACTATTAACCTAATTGTACAGAAGGAGGAAAAGATAAATGAATACTTTATCGGTACAAAAAAGAGACTTAGCAACAAAGGCAAAAAAAATCAGACAGGCCGGCTTTGTAACCGGTAATGTTTTCGGAAAGAACCTATCCGAATCCATTCCGATTCAAATCGACAAGAAAGATGCAGAGAAGCTTTTTAAGACTTGCCATAAGGGAAGCAAACTTAAAATGTCCATCGACGGAAAAGCTCACGACGTATTGCTTAAAGAAGTAAACTACAACATCATGAAGCGCGAAATCCTTGAACTTGACTTCCAGGTTTTGGTTAAGGGCGAACTCATTAACTCAGTGGCAGAAATCGTTCTCCACAATAAAGACAAAGCTAACGGTGGTACCGTAGAGCTTATGCTTAATGAGGTTGCTTACAAGGCTAAGCCCGATGCATTGGTAGAGACAATCGAAATTGACTGTGCAACCTTACATCCCGGTGATTCCATAAAGGTTTCAGATCTTGATATTTTCAAGAATAAGAAAGTAGAAGTTACATCAAAAGCCGAAGCTATCGTGCTCGCAGTTGTGGATCCTAAGAAAGCAGCCGCTGCTCCCGCAGAAACTGAAGAAGTTGCAGAAGCAAGCGTTTCTTTGGAAACAAAGGCAGCTGAATAATACAGGCATTTTAAAAGGGAGTGCATAACGCACTCCCTTATTTTTATGATTCATAGAATTTATCAATTAATTCAATTGCTTCATTGTAAGGATCTTTGGTCATATCAAGCCAATGGATGTCTTTTCTTTTTCTAAACCAGGTCATTTGCTCTTTTGCAAGATGCCTTATTTCCACGAAAAGCTTTTCATAAAAATCTTCGTAAGAAGCAAACTCGCCGCGAAGGTACATTAAAATGTATCTATACTCAAGGCCAAGCTTATACAAAAACTCATCCGTAGCGCCGTCATGCCTTAGCATTTCAACTTCTTTAATCATGCCTTCTTCTAAACGTCTGTCAAGGCGCTCACGTATGCGATCGTAAAGAGTCTCTCGCTCCCAAGTTACGCCAAGCACTAAAGTGTCGTATAAGGGCTTAGATTCATTAACTTCCAAGTCTCCCGCAAGGGTCTTTTCAACCGCACGTTCCACTCTTCTTTTATTCTGAAGGTCAACTCTCTCAAGCGCATCCGGATTTTGCTCTTTTAAGATTTGAATGAGTTCTTCCAGTGACTTACTCTCCACCAAGCTTCTTATTTCGCTTGTGGGCTCCACCTTACTTAAGTTGTATCCGTCAACCACTGAATTAACGTAAAGGCCTGTGCCGCCTACCAAGAATGGTTTCTTTTTTCTTGAAATAATATCGTTGATGGCGTCATATGCAAGCTCCTGATATTTTGCAAGTGAAAAAAAATCGTTTGGCTTTGCCACATCGAGTAAGTAATGGGGCACGCCGTCCATTTCATCGATTGAAACCTTTCCGGATCCTAAATCAAGGCCCTTAAATACCTGTCTTGAATCCGCCGATACGATTTCTGCACCGTAATGCTTTGCAAGTTTAATTCCGAGTCCGCTTTTTCCGGATGCATTTGTTCCGGCAATTACAACCAACTTATCCATTTACTTCCCTCAAAACCTATTATACCGACATTTCGTCGCCCAAAGCTTCGTTTTCTTTTATGTATTTACTCCATCTGATGATGCCGTAGGTGGTGTTTGTGAAATATCCAAGCTTATAAACAAGCAAAATCCACTGTCCCGAAATAATATTTACGATTGTCTCCACTACCACGTAAATATACCAGGTCCACCATGACTCATTGGAGCGAACCATAACAAGTATACCGTCGATGATACTCATTATGCTAAGTGAAGCGTCAAGATATGCAACCACTCTCATAACGGTATCGCTTGAGTAAAAGTCTGTTTCGGGTGAATACTTTGCAAGCAAGTATCCAAATCCGAAGGTCCAAACCACTGTCAAAACCATAATCAAAACTGTCTGCCAAGGCTTAAGTCTTCTGATAACGGTTTTCTTTTCATCTCTTTTATCTTTGTGCTTTCTCCATCTGAAATATCCCATTGTGTGAGCAGGAATCCAGTAAAAGATTGCTGTAGCCATTGATGCAAATCTGGCTCTTAAAAGAATCAAAGTGGTGATTTCTATAAGTTCAACCACGTTATAAAGTAAGAACGCGTTCTTTCTTTGCTTAGAAAATAAAAGTTCGCAGAAGTTACCAAGAAGCACGTCAAAAAGGTACAAAATTGTGATAACTATTCCGCTTGTGCCGTTAACATCATCTTCGGGGAAGATGAAGGCCATAACAATTGCAAGTAAAGAAATTGACAAAAGCCAAATCTTTTCATACAAGGTGTATTCGGCAAAATATGCCTTAAGTGAAAATTTCTTTTTAGTCTCTATTCTGTTTTCTGTATTCATAAGTTTCTTCCTATTCGTGTAATTTAGATAATGCTGTCATTACGCTGATTCTGGAAGTTTCATAGGTTAAGCCGCCCTGCATAAACACAGTAAAGGGCTCTACAACGGGACCGTCGCAGGTAAGCTCTATGGTTGAGCCCTGTGAAAAGGTTCCCGCGGACATGATTTCATCATGAGGGTAACCGGGCATTTCCATAGGTTCTGAAACATACATTGAATCAACGGGGGATACGGACTGAAGGGTCTGGCAATATTTAACCAAAGCATCCGCCGTATCAAAGTTAAAGGTCTGAATGATGTCGCTTCTTTTTTCGTTGTATGCGGGAACCACTCTTTCATAACCCAATTTTTCAGCCATGTAGCTAGTGAAAATTGCAGTTTTTAAAGCATTGCAAACAGTAGTGGGCGCCATAAAAAGACCCTTTAAAAACTTAAGGTTCTGATTGTAGTTTGCGCCAAGGTACTTTCCCATGCCGGGAGAAGTAAGCCTGTCTGCCACCTGCTCTATGAGGTGTGCCTTTCCAGCAACGTAGCCTCCTGAAGTAGCAATTCCTCCGCCCATGTTGTGCATTAAGGACCCCGCAATAATGTCCACTCCAACATCGGGAGGTTCCAATTTCTCTGCCAGTTCCCCGTAGCAGTTGTCACACATGATGATTATGTTTTCATCAATACTTTTAATGAGCTTACAAACTTTCTCGATCTTTTCAATGGACAATCCTCTTCTTAAGGTATATCCGCAAGATCTTTGTATCTCTACGAGTGTGACTCCTCCACGCTTAATTCTTTCTTCTATTTTTTTATAATCAAAATCGTCGTCTACCAAATCGATTTCTTCGTAGGCAACTCCGTTTTTCATAAGTGAAAGGGGGCTATCGCCTCTTATTCCCATTATTTCCTGTAAAGGGTCATAAGGCGTTCCCGCAATGCAAATCATTGTATCTCCCGGGTGAAGTAAACCCGAAAGTGTTAAATATATGGCATTTGTGCCTGACATTATCTGGGCTCTTACTAGTGCATCTTCTGCACCAAGAACCTGTGCAAATATTCTTTCAATCTTATCTCTTGCTTCATCAAAGAAAGCATATCCGTTTACTTCGGCAAAATCCCCGTAGGATACACCGTTTTCCAAAAACGCTTCCAAAACCTTCTTTGAATTGTGCCTGCACACATCTTCAACCGCCTCAAAATAAGGCTTACAGTCAATCTCTGCCTGTGCGGCAAGCTTTTCAATTTTATCACTTACCTTTAAATAGCTCATAAGTTTTTCCTCTCAACAGCTCACGCCTTTGTTAGGCTACCATGTTTTTGACGTCAAATCAAGGTGTTTTAGAGTAACAAAAAACCCGACTCCAAAAGGAGTCGGGTCCGGATTTAAATTATTACCAGCCAAGCCATCTTATAAGATTGAATATCTTTAAGATTAAAACGCCGTCTGAGTCAAAGTAGTACTCGTAGTTACCCATTGTCTTCCAGCCGGTTGCTTTGACACCGTTTGTAAAGAAATAGGTGTCTCCGCCGATTGTGATAAAGCCGTTATAAGCGCTTAAGTCCTGAGTCTTTAAAAGCTCACCGTTACGACCGAAGGTGTAGTAGTTTTTGTCAATTAAAACTTCTCCTTCATAGCCAAAGCCGTACTTATCGAAAAGATATGTCTTTTCGCCGATAGTCTGCCATCCTGTTACGTAGCTTCCCGCAAAGTAATAACGGGTACCAAAGAGGATGTAACGGGCGAAAGTACCTTCTGTGTGCTTTCCGTCAGCACCGATCTTGTATCTGATGCCGCCAACTGTGATATCGGATGTAGCCATGGAGCCGTCATTCTTAAAGTAGTATGTAGCTCCATCGATTTCCTGCCATCCCTTTACCGCAAATGTTGTCTCAGCGTCAAAGTAGTAGGTCTTTCCTTCGAAGGTAAACCAGCCTGTAGCGGCCTTTCCTGCATAGTAGTAAGAAATGTTTCCATTCTTATTTACAAGTGAGCCTTCTGTAAGCTTTCCGTCTTCGGCGAATTTATACTTAACGCCGTCAACTTCTGCTTCACCTGTTGCCATAATGCCGGTTTCATTATCAAAGTAGTAGATGCTTCCTTCGATTTCGGTCCAGCCTTTTGCAAGCTCTGAATTTACGTAGTATTTAAATGCAGCAGGGTCAGAAGAAACCTTTTCAAAGCCGTTCTTTCCTGTCACTACACCGTTCTTTACTGTGTAAGTAAGCTTGCCCATTTCGCTCTCAACCACATATTCCTTCACGGTTGAAAGTGTGCCGTCTTCATCAAATAAATATTCTGTTCCGTCTACTGCAACAATACCTGTCTTAACAACGCCTTCTTCAAGGTACATTGTAAGTTCATTTACAGCATTTGTGATAAATCCTGTGTAAGCTCCAAGGTCTTCGCCGCAAACAAGGCAAACTGCCTTTTCTCCGTTATAAACGGCAACGTGACCCTTTTCTTCACAGTTAAATGTATCTACGGGAACGAAAGTCATCTTAAACAAATCTTCCTGACCTGCGGAAATCTTTGTGTAAGTTGAGAATTCGTTGTACTTTGCATACCACTCAAGGTATCCGTTTGTTGAAGCGTTCTTTACATATACGCTTCCGTCTTCGTTTGCTTCCAAAATCCATGAATCAGCAGATTCTGAAATGGTAGCATTGTTCTTCTTATCGGAAACGGAAAGGTTTCTTCCGTAGTTAGAAATCTTTACAAGCTTGTTTCCTTCTTCGTCTTCGAAATTGGTAACTGTCCAGATTTCTTTAGCGCCTGTGCCAAGGACTTTTCCGTCAGAAACGATTGCTTCGATTCCTTTTCTGTAGAATCTTCCGGTTTCAGCTGCTGAAAGAGCCATCATTGCGCCACTGTTGTAAACAACATATGTGCCGTCTTCTACGATGTTCTTTTCAACAACAACTTCCTTTACTTCTTTGTAAAGGTAAACAGGCTTAAAGGAATTGCTTGTCTTTACGTAGCCTCTAAAGTCTACAAGCTCGCCCTTGTTGATGTAGGGGCTTATGCTTCTTGTGTTATCCGCATTTTCGATTGTTGCTGCGCCATCTTCCGCTAAATCAATTGTGAAATAAGAATTGTCGTTAGCTTCTGCAGGGTTACCTGCTGAGTAGCACTTATTGTTCTTATTTCCCATTGAAAGGAAACCGCCTTCTTCATCCTGAAGGGTGAAGCCTTTATCTGTCTTTGTAAGCTTCCAGATAATTGAAGAATCTTCTGTCTTTATAACATCATCCGCAAGAGTAACTTCTGCTTTATCTCTTACGTTTTTGTTTAAGTCTCCGTTATCCTTCTTCATTGCGTAAGTCTTTGTATCGTCGCTTACAACAATTAAGTAATTTCCTTCTGTAAGTTCGTCTAAAGAAACTACCTTCTTGTAATCTCCACCTTCAACGGGTGTGGGAGGAACGGGAGGTACTTCTTCTACCTTATTCTTTACAAATTTAAGTTTATAGATTTCAGGTGACTTATCGTTAAACTTGTAAGTAGAAAACTCTTTCTTACTTGCATAGTATTCTACAAAGTTTCCTGTTGCGGCATTCTTTAAATAGAATGTGCCGTCATCGTTCTTGGTTACTTCCCACTTATTATTTTCTTCATCAAGAGTAAGATTGCTTCTTCCTGTTGATGCTGAAAGTGTGTGGTCAGCGTTTGTAAGTGTGATTGTACCGTCTTCGTTGTTCTTTACGGTCCAAAGTTCGGTTTCTTTGGCATTTGAAACTGTACCGTCTTCATTTAAATCTGCTGCCACGATTGCTCTATAGTATGTAGCAACTGCATTTGAAGAAAGAAGTCCCTTTGCTTCAGAGTTATAAATTGCATATTCTCCGTCGGGAATGTCGTATGTCTTTTCTTCAAACTTATAAAGGAAGAGAGGCTGGCAATTGCCCTTTGAAGGCACATAACCTCTGTAGTTTGCAAATTCGCCGTTTGTAAGGTAAGCGCTGATTGCACGGCCGTTTTCTGCATTTGTGGTGGTCACAAAGAAAGCATTTTCAGCCTTTTCGTTTACAGAAACGGTGTAGTAACAATACTGATCGAGCTTATCCTGATTGGTGTTTGCAGAATAAGGAGTGTTTCCGTTATTGCTCATTGCAAGGTATTTTCCTTCAGAATCCTGAAGTGTGATACCGTTTTCTGTGTTTGTAAGTGTCCAAACTACAGATGCTTCAGCTTCTTTAATAACGCCGTCTTCAAGAGTAACTACTTTACCGCCACGGGTGTTCTTACCGGGCTTTTCAACCTGAGGAAGGTCCTTATCAAGTGCGATGAGGTTGTCTCCTACCTTGGTTGCAAGAATGTATTTTCCGTCAACAATCTGATCGACAGCTGTGATCTGATTGAATGCGTTGTCAACTAAAACGGGCTTAGGAGGAATAGGAGGAACTGTTCCTTCTCCTGCCTTTAAAAGTGAAATTTCAAATACGCCGATGTTATCATCGCTTAATTCGGAAGCTTTAAATCTTCCTGCACTGTTTTCATACCAGGTGTAAGCGTTTCTTCCTACATTCTTAATTACAACGGTGCCTGCCTTGTCGCCTTCAACAAACTGCCATTCATTAAATACCATGTCAAAGCCGGTGCTTGAGTGGCCGTCATCTGCCATTCCGAGAAGCTTTCCGTCTTTTGTGGCAATGCTGTAGGTGCCGTTATCGTTCTTTGTAACTGTCCAAAGTTCTGTGTCCTTAGGCGAGGGAACAGTTCCGTCTGCATTAAGTGTATATGAAACGCCTGCTCTGTAGTAATCAAGCATTGTGGTTGAAGACATAGCAACTTTGCATGCGTTGTTGTAAAGCACGTATTCGCCGTTTTCAACGTCCACGTTCTTTCTTTCTTTTGCAATAATTGTTCCGATGTCATCGGGTGTTAACTCGCTTCCAACCACGTTTTCTCCGTTAGCGTTAATAAGCTTAAAGGAGAAATCCTGCATGTTTCCTGTGTAGTCGCCGGTTGAAAAGTCGTTATAGTTTGTTCCCCAGTATACGTACTGGTTTGCTTTCTTTCCTGATTCAACGACAAAGTTACCTGCTCCGTCGCTCTTTAAATACCAATCGGAATAGAAAATTGCCTGAGGGTCTGTGTTATCAAGCATTAAGTTTTTCTGGGAAGAAGAAACCGAAAGCTTGTTGCCCTGGCTTGATGTGATATTAAATGTACCGTCAGCTCTTCTTGAAAGAGTCCACTTAATCGTAGCGGGGGCTTCTGTTCCGGGTGTGTAGTCTACACCTGCGCGGTAGTAGTTGTTAACAGCATCGGAAGAAAGAGCTTTTCCGTAGTTTTCGTTATAAAGAATATATTCGCCGTCATCTACCTTATACTTTGAAAGGTTGATTACAGGGCGATGAGTTGCTTCGTCAAAAGTCATTTCAGGAACTGTGTATCCTGCAACAGAGTCTCTGTCAAACTCTGAAAGCTCTTTGCTTTCAGAAGAAGGTGATACAAGTCCTTCGGGAACTTCAAGACCGAATAACTTCCAAGCAAGTTCGGGATAGTCGATGAATACGTTTCTGTTACCCTGAACGTCCTGAGTTAAGTCGTTACGAACAACTTCCCATTCATCAACCGGGTCTTCATAGTTCCATTCAAGAAGTGTAGCCAAACTTTCGATAACGGGAGAGCCGCCGTTAGCGCTGTCGTCATCGTCGAAGTTAGGGTTTCTTCCTGCTTCGAAAAGGTTGGGCTGCTGCCATCTTGTGTACACATAAAGGAAAATACGGGCTACGTCACCTTTAACGTTGTCTCTGGGCTCGTACTTATTATCCCCTACATATCCTGCAAGGTTTTGAGGTGACATACCTGTAAAGTAAACAGCATGGCTGTCTCTGTCAGATACATTACCCATTAATAAATTTCCACGTGTGGAATTGATGTTAGAATCTGCGGGACGCAAGTGATGAAGGTCCGCACCACCGCCGATTTCAAAGAAACTTGCGTTTGACTTAGGCCAAACGTGTTCACGATTTAACTGTGTAGATACTTTAGACTTATCTACATTAGAATAAAACAATACCGTGCCGGCATCTCCGCCTTCCGCATCGGTATAATCCCAGTAACTGGGAAGACTGTTGTAGGTAACCGAAGCTGTCATGGTGTCTTTCATGAGTGCATGAACGGCATTAAACAAATCGGTACCGCTTAAGTTAGCGAGATTATCATATGAATACTCGCCTGTGTAATAGGCTTCTGCCTGCGCGCTGATGGATGAGTTGTAATCATCTCTCGTTGCCCAGTTGTAAGAAAGTGTAGCCGCTTCAGCATGTAAAGCAGGTGCTAAACTCGCAAGCTCTGCAAAGACTAACATCAAAGCTGTCAAAAAGGCAGAAAATCCCTTACGCTTCTTAAACCACATAACCTTACCTCCATTCAAAATAGTTCTCCCCTATTATTACATCCCTGCGTCAAATTCCCAATTTTGCAAGCGTGCCGTGGTTTAAGGGAGGTAAAATCCATTCTATCACAGGGATTTTAGGTAATCAATTAAGTTTATTGCACAAAAATATATTCAGAATCTTGCCTATAATGTGATGTTAGTTAACACAATTTATACAATTTTGTAGTTTTAAAAACCACCAAAAAACAGACACCGCCAATCTCCGATATCGGAGGGTGATGTCTGTTTTGTCTGAAATCTAATCCAATTATATTTTGCTTTTTCTCTTACTTTATTGACTCTAAAAATTTATGTTTTCCGTTTTTATATTCGTATACTCTTATTTCACAATTCTTAGGCTTAGGTCTCCATTTAATTCCGTTCTTTTTATCTTCAAGATATCCTCTCAAAGCTCTTATGATTCCGCCGTGACAAACAATCAGCACATTTTCATAATCCTTTGATTCGATTTCTTTTAAAAAATCAGAGCTTCTTTTAACCATTGAAGGAATGGTTTCAACTCCCTTCGGAGGCTTAATAACTTCGGGAAGAAGCCAAAACGCCGTCATGTGAAGCCCAAGGCGTGAATAAGGTCTTCTCTCATAAGGGCCGAAACTAACTTCAATTAAGCGTTTATCAATAATAATGTTTTCTTTTGATACTCCTGAAATTAAAGAAGCCGTATCGATTGCCCTTCCTAGTGGGCTTGCAAAAACCGCATCGAATTTAACGTTTGAAACCTTCAATCCGGTTTCTTTTGCCTGATTAATCCCTGTTTCGTTTAAGGGCTCATCAACGCTTCCTTGCATAAGTTTTTCTTTATTTAAATTAGTCTGGCCGTGCCTTGTTAGATATATCTTCATGTTTTCCCCGTTCTAGATTGTTATCAACTCGTAGGCTCTGGTGCCGAGTCCTATTTCTTCCGAATGTCTTAAAGCTGTATCCCATTCGGTGTCGGGATGAACCATTGTGAAGGGGTCTGTTCCGTCAAAGGCTTCATGGTGATGATCGTGATCGTGTTCATGATGCTTTAAGTTATCATCAAGCTGGCTGTTTGCGATGACGGGTGCCTGCTTTGCTAGGTCTATGCAGGCCTGGTCCAGTGCAACGGGGTCAAAGGATGCAAGCATACCGATGTCTGCGATAATGGGAATATCGTTTTCGCTGTGGCAGTCGCAGTTGGGAGATACGTCACAAATAAGTGAAATGTGGAAATTGGGACGGTCCTTACATACTGCATAAGCATATTCGGCCATTCTGTAATTAAGCATTGTGGATGTGTTGTTAAAGTCTGCTTCGATTGCATCAACAGGGCAAACCGCAATACATCTTCCGCAGCCTACGCACTTATCATGGTCGATGTTAATCTTTCCGTCTACCAATGTGGGAGCCTCGTGAGCACAAATCTTCATGCAGGCTTTACATCCCACGCACTTGCTTCTGTCTGACTGAGGTTTTCCGTCGCAGTGCTGTTCTTTCTTTCCGGCTCTTGAACCGCATCCCATTCCGATATTCTTAATGGCTCCGCCAAATCCCGCAAGTTCATGTCCTTTAAAGTGATTTAAGGAAATGAAGACATCGGCGTCCATAATGGCCTTACCGATTTTGGCTTCTTTAACATACTCAAGGTTAATGGGAACGTTTTCTTCATCCGTACCTTTAAGTCCGTCTGCGATAATTACGTGACACCCTGTTGAAAAAGGTGAAAATCCGTTTAAATATGCAGTGTCCAAATGGTCTAAAGCGTTCTTTCTGCTTCCGACATAAAGGGTGTTACAGTCTGTTAAAAATGGCTTACCGCCTAATTCTTTTACATAATCGGCAACCACCTTCGCATAATTGGGGCGAAGGAAAGCAAGGTTTCCAAGCTCACCAAAGTGAATCTTGATTGCAGCAAACTTGTTTGAAAAGTCGATGTCCTCAAATCCCGCACGCTTCATTAAGCGGTGAAGCTTTTGAAGAAGATTTTCGTTTCCTGTTGCTTTAAATGTAGTGAAATAAACTTTTGATTCGGGCATAAGTCCTCCTTAAAAAATACGTTCCTCAAGACTTTTCGACCTATAGGACATGTTTGAAACTCTATAAACAGTAACAAATGCCTGAGGGTCTGTCATTTGGATAAAGTTCATTAATTTCTGATACTCGTTTTTATCTACAATCGTGATTATCTCAATGTGCTTTCTTAATTTAAAAGCACCGATTGCTTCATACATTGTGGCTCCGCTGTGAAGGGAATTAACAATGAACTCCCTGATTTTTTCATGCTCCGGAGAAGATATGCACACTCTTCTTTTTAAGCTTCTGTTAAATATAAAGTGGTCTATCACATACCCGTTTGCATAGGTACCAAGGATACTTAAAATGACCGTCTTTGAATCGTAAACAAGGATTGAAGATAAAGCTATGATTGCTCCCGCAATTGAAGAAGCTTTACCAAAATCAATCTTTGCGTACTTATTCATGATTTTAGCGATAATATCGACACCGCCGGAAGATGCGTTTTCTGTAAAAAGAATACTTATTCCGAAACTTACCACCACGATGTAGCAAATAACATCTAATGTCGCATCATGGGTAAATGATTCAAAATTAGGAAACAGCTTTTCAAACATGCCCATGAATATAGGCATAAGCAAAGACGTATATATGGTCTTTAATCCAAACTCCTTACCTACAAGTAAAAATCCGAAGGCAAGTAACACTACATTTATTAAAAATGTAATTGTCGCAACCGACAAAGGAATAAAGTTAGCAAGCACAATCGCAAGACCTGCTATTGAGCTTACTGATGTGTGGCTTGGCATCAAAAAGAAGAATACCGCCGCAGCCACAATAAGCGTAGCTATAGTTATTACGCAAAAATCTCTTATCACACGTATTTTATTCAATAATCCAACCTCTTTTTTAGGCCACTTGGGAATTTCTTTTCTTCCGCTCTGCCAAAGCCCCATTCCCTTACTATCGGCCGTTTTTTTTAGTATATGTTGTGGCCGTAGGATTTTCAATATGCGGATTCTTGCAATTTTGTCGAAATGCCGCGCCGCGCCCCCGGCGCGGGCGATTGACAAATCGCCCCGCGGCATTTATATTGTTTTCGAGTCATATATATCTTTTTATTTGCCACGTCTACGTGGCATCGATAAATTAACTCACTTTTATTAACTTAATATGTTTGGTTTACGGGTGATGATGGACAAATTCTCTTTTCACACGTAATTTTCCGGCGCTAGATTTATGGCGCTACGTGTGGCTTCGCGAAGGCCGACTACTCACACGTAGGTTTTCCTCTTCAAAATTGGCTTCCTACGTGCGAATTCCCCTTTTCCAACTGTCCACACGTAGCGCATTTCTGCACACCTACGTGTGAGTGCATAGAAACCATACTCCTACACGTAGCACGCCCGATTACGAGATTAAATCGCTACGTGTCTAAGTGATTATCCAATCACTTGACACGTAGGCTAACCTTTTTATCTCCTATTTGTTACGTGTGGAGTCGCCCAATGGGCGCCCCAACACGTAACACCATCGATAATCATCGGATTTAACTACATGAGAACACGTGTAATCTAGCTTAAACACGTAAACCAGTCCATTTTCCATTCTACGGAGGTCATAAATGAAAGAATATCTGCAAGAACTTGAGAAACAACTCGAAGAAATCAACTCTTTACTGGCAAAATCAGGCAAAAATATACAGCGTTTCAAAAACCTCGAAGATATCCGCGTATGGACCTCGCTAAGTAACGGCTGTCCGCAATTCTACTGCTCTAGAGAGGAAGATAAAAAACGGCAATATATCAAAAAGAATGAGATCAAGTCCTACTCCAAATATATACAAAGAGATTATGAATTCGCTGTAAATAATAAGCTCAAAGAGCTACATGATAATCTCTCTCAGATTATTCAACTAAGCGAGCAGACAGACATAACCAATATACAGTCAATCTATTCAAAGCTCCCTGCCGCAAAGCGCGAAATAGTCGTCCCTATAATTGATCCTGACTACGCATATATTCAGTCCTGGAAGGAAGAGCATCCGGGATATCAAAACCCTTTCCCGGAAGGGGGAAATGTCTATACACAAAAAGGTGAAATAGTTCGCTCGAAATCAGAAAAGATAATTGCCGATCTGCTTGATAAATACAACATTCCATATGTCTATGAGCCAAGGCTTGAGCTTAATAGCACGCACACGGTTTACCCGGACTTTGCTACTCTTAATGTCCGTAAAAAGAAAACGATTTATTTAGAACACTTGGGGCTTATCGATGTAAACGAATATGCAATAAAGAATCTTCAAAAAATCGCCGAATATGAAAAAGCGGGCTACGAGCTCGGAGATACCTTAATCATTACGACCGAAACCGGTTTGAATCCTCTAGATTCCAGACTTGTAGAAAGTAAAATATTAAAGCACTGTATGTAAAGCAGTGAATCACAAGTAATATTGCGTTTCGAAAGTTGCTCCGTTTTCCCTTGATAAGTAACGCCGTTTCATGTAGAGTTTATACTAATCTGTAAGCTTTTAACTATAAGGGAGGGATAAACATGATTTTATTGGTAATTGATATTCAAAAAGGAATTGCGGATGACGAGCTTTACGCTTTTGATACTTTTAAAGAAAGAACCGTGGCAATAATCGATAAATGCAGAAAGAAAAATGTGGAAGTCATTTACGTACAGCACGATGACGGCCCGGGCTCAGGTTTTTCCGTAGGCGATGAAGACTTTGAAATTGCAGACTTTGTGGCTCCGAAAGAGGGAGAAAAAGTCTTTTATAAAACCATCAACAGCTGCTTTGGAAACAAAGAACTTGCCGACTATCTTGCATCAACAGGCGAGAAAGAGCTTATGATAATTGGCCTTCAGACAAACTTCTGTATTGATGCGTCCATTAAATCAGCATATGAAAGAGGCTACAAGGTTATAATCCCCGAAGGCACAAACTCTACTTTTGACAATGACTATATGACAGGCGAAACTACCTACAATTACTACAACGAATTTATATGGCCCAACCGCTTTGTGGATATAGTTGAATTTAATGAAGCCCTTAATATGATTTAATAAAATAATTTCCGCTTATTAAATCTAAGCATAAGGAATATTAAGATTCTCAGGATATGATGTTATAAAACACGACACGGAGGAATGAGAATTGAATTTTGGGTCATCAAACAATGCAGAAGCCGTAAAGGCGCAGTATTCGACAACCAAAGGTTTAAACACAAGAATATCCTTTCACGAAACTTACTCAACAAGCAAAGAAAACTTCGGAGACTGGATTGTTTCTAACTACGACATAAAAGAAGGCATGAGAGTGCTGGAACTTGGTTGTGGAACAGGAGTTATCTGGGTTTCCCACAAAGATCTGATAGCTAAGTGTAAAGAATTCGTGCTTACGGATTTTTCTGAAGCAATGCTTAAAGAGGCAAGCGACAACCTTTCGGATTGCGACTTGATAGAATATAAGAAAGAAGACATTCAAAACCTTTCTTTTAAAGACAAGTCTTTTGATGTGGTTATTGCAAACTTTATGCTTTATCACATTCCGGACCTTCCAAAAGCAATCAGCGAAGTAAGAAGGGTCCTTAAAGACGATGGCGTCTTTTACTGTGCAACCTTCGGAGAGCATAACTTTACAGACCGGCTTGCCGATTGGTTTAATCTAAGTGGCGAAAGTTTTAAGCCAAATCACAACTTCACCCTTGATAACGGGGAAAAGAAACTGAAAGAATCATTTTCTCAGGTAGATACTCTACGATTTAAAAACTCATTACGAGTAACCGATGCGGATGCGCTGGTTGACTATATGATGAGTTTGGCATCCTTAAAAGTCGTAACAGAAATGCCGGTTCAAAAAATCAAAGATATTTTAAAGAAACATGAAACAAACGGCGCAATCGATTTGCCTAAAGACTACGGCATGTTTGTAGCAAGAAACTAAATTAAAGAACCATATATAAAAAGACCTAAGCCTCGCTTAGGTCTTTCTTTTTTTTCCTCACATAGTAAATGAATAAACCAAATAATAGGCCACTAAAACGCTGCAAATTGCTCTGGGAAGGAAAACTACCCTACTCCGGAATATCCGCATCCTTATACTCTAAAATGTCGCCGGGCTGGCAATCAAGGGCCCAGCAAAGCTTTGCAAGGGTGCTTACCTTTATGGCCTTTGCTTTTCCGGTTTTTAAAACGGACATATTGGCCTGTGTGATTCCGACCTTTTCCGCAAGCTCGCCCACGCTCATTTTGCGCTTGGCAAGCATCACATCAATGTTAAAAATAATATCGCCTTCCATGCGCACCTCCTAAATCGTTAAATCGCTGTCTTCCTGTAAAGCCGCTGCTTTTTGCACAAGGTGTGATAATGCTGCTGCCGCAACGGATACGCACACGCCCGCAAAAACAATGAACATTGACAAAATCACAATTCCCGGATGGCTTAAATTTAAGAGCCATAAAACCACGTTTCCAAAAAAGAAAACGCCCGCGTCTGTAGCGGCAAGAATAGAAATTGCTCTTAGCCTTTCTGCGTTCTTTTGGCTAAAGGACTTATCAATTCCAATGTCTGTTGCTATCTTCCATGCAAATCCAAGTGCCACATAGCAATTAATCCCCGTGCACCAGATAAAGCAAAGCCAAGGCCAGAATCCGTGGGAATACTCAGGATATTTTGCAACCATAGTCCTTCCAAGCTCGGGAACCACGTATAAATAAATAAACAATCCGCAAATCCCGATTCCCACAAGAATCACCTTTATCCAATTTGCCAGTTTCTTTTGATCCATTACTCCTACCTCCTATAGTCCTCATGTAGTTTTCTTTCACCCTCAATATAGTCCTTCATTTTCTGTATGTCAACACTTTTTTATCGTGTTACGATATATTTTTCTCGCATCACGCAATTCGCCACGTGTGAAACCTGTCTAAACTTTCCAATACGGAAAGTTTTTTATGGTAGCAACTGTATAATCAGTATGTTAAAATCAAAGAAAAGCCTGTGTATACTCAAGCCATAAAGGAGATATACACATGGCTAAGAAAACAAATTACAGAGAAGTTTTAAAAGACAACAATTTCAAAAAGCTTTTGGCGTCGAATCTCATAAACAGATTCGGTGATTCGATAGATTCAATCGCATTTACATGGCTGGTTTACGACATCACAAAGAGCGCATCTTGGGCGGCAATTATATTCGGCATGAATGTGCTTCCGAATATATTCTTACAACCCTTCCTTGGAGCTTTCGTCGAAAAGCTTGATAAAAAACGTGTCGTCGTTGCAACACATATTTTAAGAACGCTCATTATTTCGCTCTTTGTGGTGATGTATTTAAGCAGACTTGTGACGCCTGCCATAATGGTTGCTTTCACCTTAATCATCACCTCGGTTGAATCGTTCAACCTTCCGGCTTCGAGCGCTTTTGTACAAAGCATTTTGAAGAAAGAACACGTGACTCACGCAATGAGCTTATCTCAGAGCTTATCAAGCGCAATGTCACTTTTAGGCACAGCCTTTGCAGGTGTTATTATCGCAAAACTTGGCGTGCAGACCGCCATGTTTATAGACGCGGCCACCTTCCTAATTGCCGGCATATTAACTTTTACAATTAGGCAGGAAAGAAAGAAACCGGAACTTGCGGTTATAAATGAAACAGACAAAAAAGAATCCTACATTTCCCTTTTAAAGGGCGGATTTAAATACATAATAAATAACAAAATATTCGTTAATTACTTAATAGTAGCGGTAATCGTTAATTTCCTTGCGGTTCCTTTAAACGCTCTTCAGGCTCCCATCGCAGAGGATCTTTATAAGCTTGGAAGCGAACTTTTAAGCGTCATGGGAATAGGGGGCTCAATAGGCGCAATCTTAGGCTCAATTATCTTACCTAAGGTTATGGAAAAACTTTCCGCAAAGGCAATCTTAGTTATAAACGGAGCGATTGTGGGCGTCGGAATGTTCATTCTTTCCTTAGGTGGACTTCTTAATGGCGCTAAGATTCCCGGATTTTTGCTGGCAGGCTTTTGCTTTCTTTTAATGATGACAGCAATTTCTTTGTTAAACGGTTCTTTAAACGTGCAGTTTATGAAGATGACAGACCCTGACTACATGGCAAGAGCGTCCTCTGTGTTTGGGGCTTCATGCACCGCAGCAATGCCTGTAGCCTCATTTATCGTAAGCGCCGTTGCGCTAAAGCTTTCCACCGCACTTCTGGTGGGAGCATGCGGGCTTCTTTCCGTTTTAGTCTTTTTAATCGTAGCAATAAGCAAAATGCAGTTTGAGGATAAAGCGCTTGAAATAAAAGGAGAAGAATTAGATGCAGCTTAAGCTATCTGAAAACATCAAATTATACAGAAAGAAACTGGAACTTACTCAGGAAGAACTGGCGGAAAACATGAGCGTTACCGTGGGCGCCGTTTCAAAATGGGAAAGCGGAGCAAATGTGCCTGATATTTCCACGCTAATGGAGCTTGCAAACTTTTTTGACATATCGATGGATGAGCTTTTGGGATACAATTTGTCTTCAAAGAAAGTTGACGACATGCATGAAAAAATCAATGATTTGTGTAATGCGCATAAATTTAAAGAAGCCATAACAGAAATAAAAAGCGCCCTTGTAAGATACCCCCACAGCTTTAAAATTTTGTACATTTCGGCAGAAACTTACTACCTTTATGTCTTTGAAGCAGGAAAAAAGGAATACGCTCAACAAGCAATCGACCTTTATAATAAAGCCTTAGAACACATATCGCAGAGCACAGAGCCCTTTATAAACGAATATTCAATTAAGAGTAAAATATGCCAATTATACTCCTTCACAGATCCGAAAAAAGCTTTGGAAGGATTTAAAGAAATTAATTACGAAGGGCAAAAAAGCATGGCGATTTCCCTTCTTCTTACAAAAGAGGGGAAACGCGAGGAAGCCCTTGAACATTCAACTTATGCCATAATAAAAAGCTTTTTATCTTCTTGTGAGGCATTGTCAAACACTTCTTACACCTTAGCTTCTTCCGGCAAAAGAAAAGATATTAAAACGGCTATAGAAATGACCGACAGCGTACTGATGGTCATCGATGCCTTTGCACATAATAAAAAACTAAACTACATCCATAAGCTAAAGGCAGGCGCTCTTTCCTTTAAGGCTTTCTATTACGAATGCTTAGAAGACCATGAAAGCATGAAAAAATATTTAAATGAAGCCTATAGGATCGCCTATGAAATGGACAAAGAAAACCTTCCTTCGGATTTATCCAAAGGGCTTAAATACTATTTTATTGATAAACCCCTTTTTTCTTTTGACAATATAGGTGTGGGAGTAGTCAAAGGAATCGAAAATGGATTTAAAAAAGAACTTACCGTTCCAAATTCACCTTTAAACGATCATTTGGCTCCGGTTTTAGAATATTGGAAAGAATTAAAGAAAGGGATGAAAGAATAATCTTTCATCCCTTAAATACTATCTAGTTCCCCTCATTTTCCCAAAACAGCTCATCAAGCGTTTTGTTTAGCGCTTTGCATATGGCAATGCATAAATTGATTGTGGGATTGTAATCTCCCTTTTCTATGGCATTTATGGTTTGCCTTGAAACTCCGACTTTATCCGCCAGATCCTGTTGTGACATATCAAAAGAGGCTCTGGCCGCTTTTAATTTTAGATTCTTCATGCTACTCCTCGTCTCTTTTGTCTTTTATTTTCTTTATCAACAGTAAAACAAGCAAATAGCCTATCAGTAAACCGCAAAGCAAATTCAAACTTCCGGATGCGGTGACAACTCCGTTGTCAATAAATGTGCCCCTTAAAATGTGCACAATACCGATTCCAATATTAAAAACACCTATGAATATAAAGAAACCAATAAAGCACTTTCTGTTTTCATTAAGCTTAAAGTATGCGTCTTTCATGATGGAATTTGTAAGCATTACAGCAATTCCCACCGCTATGCCAAGGAAGATTAGTAAGGTCTTTGACGCGGGAATCGATATGGAAAAAGCTTCCAAAAGCATCCAAAATCCATAGTATCCAAGCATTGCAAAGAAAGCGTATTTGTAAGATTTTCCCTGCATCGCTATCTGGCGCTCGTCATAATCTACCGTTACTTTATCATTCTTTGCAACCGTAACGGCAATTGCCACAAGCAACAGGCCTATAATAAATCCCATAACAAGGGAAAACTCTCTCGCATGCTTAACTCTTTCGTGCATTTCTACTATGTAGGTTACTTTATAATGCCCGTCTTTAAAGAATGACTCTGAAACGCCTGCTATATCACCGTCGTCAAAGTGTTCCTTGGCATACTTTTCGTAGCTTTCCTTTGAGGAAAGCACTTCAAATTCTTCCGTATACTCTTCGCCCTCTTTAAACTTAAGCATTACGGAATCAGCTTTTAGGGCATTTCCCGTTACGCAAAATACTTGGTTTCCATCACCGTCTTTTACGCAAAAACCTATTATAACGCCCGACTCAGCATCGGGAGAAACTGTTACACTATAGTATCCCCAGGTATCCTTATCCGCTGTAAAGCTTCCGCCACCGGGCAATGCCTTATAGTCAGGCACAACTTTTGAATCAACTATATCAAACTCATCTTCAAAATAAGAAGAGTGCTCTCTGCTATAGCTTAAAGCAACAACTCCTGCGATAGCCATCACCAACGCGACTACCAGTACAAGAATCTTTCTAGCTTTCTTGGTCATTCTCCTCACCTGCTTCCTTTACTGAAAACATGTTAAACTTAACGCCGATAAATGTTGCAATTGCAGCAAACACGATAAATACGATAATAGGGCTTACCTTATCGGAAATGATTAATGCCAATGTATTATTTACAACGTGGCAAATTATGCAAGGAACAACCGAATTATACTTATATCCTACAAATCCCCAGAAAAGTCCCATGGGAAGAACGTAGAGACCCTGAATCAAATTCATGTGGAAGATTCCGAACATTACCGCACAAATGATCATGCATCCGATAACACCGAAGGCTCTCTTTGAACGCTGTAAAATAATGCCTCGCATTGCAACTTCTTCCATTATGGGAGCCAAAACGGCACCTGTAATCATTCCGATGACTGCGTTTCCGCCAAGAGCTCCGTTTAAAAGATTCTGTAAAAATTCAGCCTGTCCCGGGAAAGCAAGTGCTGCAAGTTCTGAAACTATTCCTGCCAAGCCCCAAATGGCAATTGAGCCTGTAAGTACAAATAAAACATCCTTTGCGGTGTTAAACTTTTTATAAAAGGGCTCATAGGTTCCGGCCTTTTTATCCTTCTTAACGTATCCAAAGTAATACCAGAAGCCTACACACACAAGACATACAATCTCGCCTGCAAATTGAAGCTTTGTAAGAAGCTCTGAGTTGGTTGAAACTTCCAATAACTTTTGCTGATATAGCGCCATGTCTCCGTTACTTTCCATGAATGCGTTTGCAATGCTTGGTATCATACCGATTACCGATACGCCGTTTAAGATTAAGATAACGGCAATTGTTACCCACAAGCAAAAGAAAACGGTTGCTACTTTGCTTGGCTTGTTTACTTTTAATTCTTCACTCATTTTTCTCCTCCTCCATAGAAGCAATAGCTTCGACTAATGAGATATGTTTTGTTTACGATTACAATATACATTTCTATTTTACACTTTGTCAAGTATATTTTACAAAAAGATTAAAAAATTTTTCTTTTTGTAAATCGGCACAAAAGAAAAGCAGCTGCAAAACAGCTGCCTTTCAGGATTAAATGAGATATTTCTTAAGCTTCACCACACACTGAGCGCATTCATCAATAAGCTCAGTATCGTGAGTTATCACCACCACAGTTTTTCCAAGCTTTACAAGTTTCTTTAAAACCTCCGCCACTTCAACCATATGATAATAATCAAGACCACTGGTGGGTTCATCCAAAATTATTATATCTTTATCGCTTGCAATGGCGCAGGCTATGGCAACTCTTTGCTTCTGCCCACCGGAAAGTGACATGGGGTGAAGCTCAGAAAGCGAACTGATATCCAAAACCTCCATGGCTTCTTTAGCCTTTTTTTCACAGGTTTCTTCATCTTTTGAATCTATCGAAAGCATGATTTCATCTTTTACGCTCTCTGTAAAAAGCTGGTGATTTACATCCTGCATCACCATAAAGCATCGGTCGGTCATTTTATTTATTGAAATTTCTTTTCCTTCAAAATCGACCTTACCCTTAGCTTTTTTATTAAGGCCGCATAAGCATCTTGCAAAGGTACTTTTTCCGCGACCGTTGTTTCCTACTATTGCTATAAGACTGTTTTTAGGAAGTGCCATGTCGCTTATCTTTATTCCATGCACTCCGTCAGAATATTTAAAATCTAAGTCTTTTACATCGATGGCTCCCTTAGTTTTTAAAAGGGCGCTTAACTCTTCATCTCCGAATTTCTTTTTAAAAGAATCGTCCACCGCGCGAATTTTTAGCAAAGCGGTTTCTTCTAAGGAAAGAGAATCAAATTCTTTTCCCGATAATTCTTTAGCCACTTTCCCGTCATCAAGCACATAAACTTTATCCGCAAGTTCCTTTAAAAAGTAAAGTCTGTGCTCTGCTATAACTATTGTTTTTCCTTGACGCTTCCATCTTTTAAGGATTTCTCTTAAATCATTTATTCCTTTATCATCAAGGTTTGACGTTGGCTCATCAAGCACCACAACATCAGGATCCGTGACTGCTATGCTTGCGCAGGCAATCCTTTGCTTTTCGCCTCCTGAAAGGTTAAACATGCTTCGGTCCATAAGGTCGAGCAAATCCATTCTGTCGCATACTTTATCAATTCTTTTAATAATTTCTTCCGGTTCGGTTCCCCTGTTTTCTGCGGCAAAAGCAAGCTCACTCGTTGTGTCTACATTAAAGAACTGGTTTTTAGGATTTTGAAAGACAGTGCCAACCTTGGCTGCAGTTTCATAAACAGGCTGTTTATTAACAATCATGCCTGCCACAGTAACTTCACCCTTTAACTCTCCGTCAAAATAGTTCGGAATAAGCCCGTTAATCAGGCGGATGATTGTGGTCTTTCCGCATCCCGAGCCACCTGTCAAAACCACCAGCTCACCTTTGTTTATTTTTAGAGAAAAATCTTTCAAAACATTTCTGTATACGTCGTTACCCTCAGCATCGGTCACATGGTACGTATAAGAAACCTCATTAATATCAATCATTTTTAACCTGCAAATCTAATAAATAATAAAAAGAACCAAAATTGTTCCTAAAAGAATCAACATAAGGTAATCTATCGCCCTGAATCCGACTTTACAAATATGAGAGCGCTTTCTGTTTAGACCCATACCTTTTGTCATGGCAGCCTGAGAGAGTTCGTCCGAAATCCTTACCGTCTGCATCATAACAGGCACAAGCTCATACTCCATTTTCTGAAGCAAGGAAGGTTTCTTGGTGCCGGTGCGCCTCATCTTCATGGCTTCGATAACGCATCTGTTTTCTTCCGCAATTGTAGGGAAGAACCTAAACATTACAGACAAGGGAATTGTAATTACCGAGGGCACATGCATTCTTTCCATGCTCACGACGAATTCAGATACTTTTGTATAGCACATAAAACAATATCCCATCATAAACTGGGGGATAAATCTTGATACAACACCTGACAATATGACAAAAAGAAGGTTTAGGGCACCAACCGTCGATTGAACCGCTGTTCCCTCGATTATCATAATGAAAAGCATTATAAGAAAATAGATTGTTGCCACTTTATACTTTTTTACAGCATAAAGAAGAGCCGCAGGAATCATGCAGGAAATCACGCGAAGAACATATTCAATGCCTGTAAGCGAACCTCCCACCATGACCACTCCGATAACAACAATCGCGAATATAGAAGTGCGGGGATCGAGCAGCGCCCGCTCCCCGCTTGTTTTAAATGTTTGAATTGAAACGTCCATTATGCCATACCGGCCTTCTTAAAGTGCTTCTTAAGAACAGCCTTTCCAAGCAATCCGCCTAAAATGCCGCCTACAAAAGTTAAAACAATAGTTGCATAGAACATCCAGTTAGGAGTAATCTTTACAATTACTTCCGCATATGCTTCACCATAACCTTCTTTGATGGATTCAATGAAAGTGTCTCTTGCTCCAAAGTAAAGAGGAACCTCCATACCCATCATCCAAAGACTGAAAACACCTGACGCAATGACTGCTTTGTTGATGCTTTTGTAGTTGCCGTTCTTTAACACACAATCCGCTGCTACCCCTGCTGCCAAAGCAACAAAGATGCAATACCAAGGGCGACCCATAAGAATCATAAAGATACCCATAATCGCTCCCATGATAGATACCATTCCGAATACATGTGACTTTGAAAAGAAAAGCATAAGCGGAATGCCGCATGTAACTGCACAAGCCACTCCCAAAATTGCCATCATAATCGGAATGTATCCGATAAAACTTGTAACAAAGAAAATAACAATGTAGAGCGCCGCAAAGACGCCGATGTTTATACAGTCTTTCACTGTCAAACTGTTTTTCTTATTGTCCATTTGAACGTACCTCTTTCCATTCTCTTTAGTTAGCGTGCGCTAACACTCCAAAAATATATATTAGCTTTGAAACCTTTTTCTACCATTTTTCGGTACGTTTTTGACACTTTTCAATCAAACTTTTTAGCTTTCCTGCAAAGAAACCATTTTGGCGTAAGTTTTTCCAAGTTTCATTAATTCCTCATGATTACCGCTTTCTTCAATGCCTCCGTTATTAATCACAAGGATTTTGTCCGCGTTCTTTATTGTTTTAAGTCTGTGGGCGATTACCAATAATGTTTTGTTTTTGCAAAGCTCTGAAATTGCATCTTGGATTGCTTTTTCATTGTCCGCATCAACGCTGGCCGTTGCCTCGTCAAGTATTACAATGGGGCTGTCCTTTAAAATACATCTTGCTATGGAAAGTCTTTGCTTTTCTCCGCCTGAAAGTGAAGAGCCGCCTTCGTCCAAAACAGTATCAAAACCATTTGGAAGCTGCATAATAAAGTCATAACATCTTGCTTTCTTTGAAGCCTCGATTACCTCTTCCTTTGTGGCGGTGGGCCTTCCGATTGCGATGTTGTTATAAATCGTATCGTTAAACAAATATACTCTTTGGAACACCATACTTAAGTTGTCCATAAGATTTCCTAAGGGAACATCCTTTATGTCTGCTCCTCTTACCATAATCTTTCCGGAATTTACATCCCAAAATCTGGCAAGAAGGTTTGCAATTGTTGACTTTCCTCCGCCGGAAGGTCCTACAAGTGCCACCATTTCACCTTTTTTAATGTCAAAAGAAACATTCTTTAATACGTCTGTATCTGTATATCCAAAGGTTACGTTTTTATACTCAATTTCTGCATCCTTACTGTCTTTTGATAAAACAGCGGGGATTTTCTTTTTACCCGTATCGGGAAGTTCTGTTTCTTTAAACAAAGCATCTATTCTGTCAAGGCACGCAGATGTTACGGTTAATCTTGCAATCTGACCGTAGTAGCTCTTTGTGGGTATAAACATATCAAAAGAAAACAGCACAACGCCCATTAAATACACATTTGAAATTGCACCGATTGATGCAAGCCATGCAGCAAAGGCAATAACCGCTACCGTTCCAAGGCCGTAAGTAATCCAAAGCCTTTTAGCCCAGGGGCCGTAATCTATTTCAAAAGCAATACTTTCATCACAGCTTTCCTTAAAGTTATCACTTAACTTTTTGGATTTTTCTCCAAGCATGTTGTAAGACTTTATAATGCCTATTCCTTCTGCAAAATCCAAAACGGCATCCGTAAGTTTCTTTGAGTTTTCCTGCTTTTTCTCGGAGTGATCCAGTGTGTTTTTGTGCATCAGATTTCCGATTAATGTAATTAAGAAAACTACAACGCATGATAAAGCTCCGATTCTTATGTCAAGGGCAAACATCATTATAAGCATAAGAGCCTGAGAAATCATAAATGCGACAAGTTCGCCCAAAACCGTCATACAGTTTTCTTCGATAAACACCATGTCGGTAGAAAGAACCGAGCTTATCTGCCCTAGGTTTCCTTCTGTAAAATAACCCATAGGCATCTTTCTTAAATGTTCACCAAGCTCCATTCGCATATCGGCAAACACTTTGTAGCCTGCTGCTGACTCAAGCACATTTGTTAAGTGTTCAAAAAGAATCTGAAGAGTAAGACTTGCTACTATGGCAATTCCCACATACAGGCATTTTTCTTTGGTCATTTCTCCTTCCATGAAGGCTGCAACAACAAGGAAAGAAAGAACCAAGGGAATCTGCTTAAAAATGCCCTTAAATAAGCTTGTTAAGTAGGATAATCTTATACGTCCTTTGTATTTACCCGTCCTTTCAACAAGACGATGCAATATTTTTATCATTTCTAAGCCTCCTCCTTAATTTTCCAGGTGCTTGCGCTTACGGAAGCTTCCCAGAGTTTTTTATACTCTTCGCTCTTATTTAAAAGTTCTGAATGAGAGCCCTCAGAAATTATATTTCCGTCCTTCATAACGCAAATCTTATCGGCGTTTTTGATGGTTGATAATCTGTGGGCAATAACCAAAACCGTTTTATCCTTCATGATTTCATCAAGGGCTTTATTCATCTTTTCTTCGTTTTCGGGATCCATGAATGCGGTTGCTTCATCAAGCACAATAATGGGCGCATTCTTAAGAATTGCTCTGGCCAAAGATATTCTCTGTCTTTCTCCTCCGGATAACATCTTTCCGCCGTCTCCCGCATTTGTGTTAACGCCTTCGGGAAGCCTTTGTAAAAACTCTTCACACTGAGCTCTCTTTAAAGCTTCCATGACCTCTTCTTTTGTGGCATTGGGCTTACCGATCAGAACATTTTCGTAAAGACTTGTGTTAAACAAAAATTGTTCCTGTGCGACAAAAGAAACCCGGTCGTTTAATGCTTCAAGGCTCATATCTGTTATGTCCTGACCGCCGATTGAGATTGAGCCCGAATTTAAGTCGTAATAATGAACCAAAAGTCTTGCAAGGGTTGACTTTCCGCTTCCCGATTCTCCCACCAAAGCTGTGGTGGTGTTCTTCTTTAAGCTTAAATTAACTCCGTGAAGCACTTCTTCATCCTTGTAAGAAAAGCGGACATCTTTAAAGCTTATGTCCATATCTTTTCCAAGAAAGGCTTTTCCTTGAGATTTTAAGGGTTCATGATCCAAAAGCTTTTCAAGCTCTGCAATCTTATAGTCAAGCTGGGGAATCTTTCCGGCAAAGGTTAAAGCTCTTAAAAAGGGAGAGCCGATTCCGAATGACATGCAAAGAGCAAGTAAAAGCTTTCCAATGGTTAAGCTTCCCGATAAAACCATTAAGGAGCCGATGGGAAGGATTAAAAGAGCTATGCAAGGAATAAAGCTTGTATAAACTGCCATCCAGGGCCAGCAGGTTTTATACCAAGCAAGGGTAAAATCTCTGTACTTTCTTACTGTATCTCCAAGCTTTTTGTAAGACTCGCCGTCCTTGTTAAACACCTTAACAACTTCCATTCCGTTTACGTACTCTATGATTGTGTTGTTCATAACAGCCGCAGACTTATAATAAGCATCCATTTTTGCAAAGCCTGCTTTCATCATCATCGACATAGCAAATCCGCCGATAAAAATGGGAACTAGAGTCAAAAGTCCCACTCTTACATCCACCACAAACATTAAAACTATAACCAATACAGGTATCACTATATTGGCTAAGCCTTCGGGAATCGCATGAGCCAAAAGAAGCTCTATCTGATCGATATCATCTGTAAAAACCTTCTTTATACGCCCCGTTCCGATATCCTGAATGTTACCCAAGGGCTGTTCTTCAAGCTTTCCCTGAAGGGATATACGTAAATTTTTAAGGGTGTTGTAGGCACTTACGTGTGAATTCTCAAGTCCTGTAACATAAAGTATGGAATATAGAATTTCACACAATGCCATTAAAAGCACTCTGACTAAAACAAATTTTAAATCAACGGGTTCTTTTGCCACCAAAGGAACCATGATTTGATAAAGAAAAAAATATGGAGTAATCGAAAAGATTATTCCGGCAAGCATCAAAACCGCTGCTCGCTTAGTGTACTTTTTATACTCTCCCATATAAGGAAGAACACTTTTAAGCATAATTACCTCCGTTCTTGGAATATAAAAATCCCATATAGTTAGTCCTAGCTAACCATACGGGATTTTATTACATCCTTATCTTTTCTTTCTACCAAATAAAAATATTTTTTTAACACTTTTCGCTCATGTTTAGAGCATGCTGTATTTTTTAGGGGTGGTTTTGAAATATTCAAAGAAAGCTTTAGAAAAATAGCTCATGTTGTTGTAACCTGCTTTTAGCGCCGCTTCCGTTACCGTGCAGGTGCCGCTTCTTAATAGATTTGCGGCATACTCAAGCCGATTGGTTTGCACATAGGCATGAAGGCTCGTGCCATAAAGAGACCTAAACAGGCGATTTAATTTGCTTACGCTCATGTTTAAGCTAAGAGCCACATCCTCTGCGGGATAGTTTTCATAGGGTTTTAATTGGATACTCTCTCTTAACTTTTCAAGCTCACTTACGTCCCTTGAATCTCCCGAAATAGCTGTATATTCGGTTTCTTTCTTTTGATAAGCAATTGCATAAAGCACCAAGGCCGTAAGCTCCATTACCTTTCCTTCAAGAAACACGCCCTTGTATTCTTTATACTTATCAAGGCTGTCAAGCTCCGAAATGATTCTGTACATTTCGGGAGTAATAACCGCAAGCTTAACGTCATGAAAAATCATGTCTTTAATGCGAAAAGAATCTTCTCTTTTAAAGAAACGGTTTATCAAATCTTCGAAGCGTTCCGTGGGCATCTGAAGGCTCTTAAACTTAAAGTCACAGTCCTTTTCATAGCGCATGCCGGTGCAAGCGTCGTTGTTTCTTACTACACAGAGCTCACCTTTTTTTAAAGAAACCTTTTTGTTTTTAAAGGTTCCGGTTTTGTCTGACAAGATTTCCCACTCTATGTCCCTTGAAAGGTTAAACATAATCTGCACTTCGTCAATGCCTGAGTTATTGGGCCTTTGTGCATCCGTAACCTCTGTAAAAGAAAGGTCCCAGCTGTAATATGCAATTTCACTGTCGGATTTTTCACCCTCAAGCCTAAAGCTTCCTATTTCTTTCGGAAAGGTTTTTCTTCCTCCCAAATAGTCTGTAAGGCGGGATTCGGGCTCTATCCTGTTTATTTTTTTATCGCTCATAGTATTCCTTTTCTTCACTCACATTTCGATTATCCACCGCTAACTGCCAATTTGTCAAATAAAGTTGAGGGTTTTATCATTTAGAGCTATACTATTTCTAAAATAAAAATATGTAGAGGGGCATATGAATATACTTTTATTTTTAATTATCGTACTAGTCTTTATTGTAGGCATCGGGCTCTTAAACGAGCGGGTGTTTCATCTTCAAAGCGATATCGCTTTGATACTTTTTTCTTTAATCATTGCCTTAGTGTTACTGGCAGTAAGAAACTTTTCAAGCCTTGAATCTTTAAACAGTTTCATCGATAAGTTAGGGGACTTCGGATTCGAAGAATACTTAATGGACGGAGTGCTTTGCTTTATGCTCTTTGCCGGGGCAAGCAAAGTAAACATGAGTAAATTTAAGCAAAACATAAGGCCTATTTCTTTGCTTGCTTTGCTTACGACGGTGATTTCTTCCGTATTCTACGGAGTGCTTTTTTACCTTGTAAGCTTACTCTTTAAGCTCCCGCTTGATTTAACGGCCTGCATTTTATTGGGTTGCGTTGTGTCTCCCACAGACCCTATTGCGGCAACGGGTATTCTAAACAAAATAGGCTTATCAAAGAATGTTTGCTCAATCATTGAAAATGAATCTTTGTTTAACGACGGAACGGGCGTAACGCTCTTTATATTTGTGCGCAGCCTAATAACCAAAAGCTCTCAGGCCAATTTCTTTGTGCTTTTCTTAAAAGAAATACTTGGTGCCATCGCAGTTGCTTTGGTTTTCTCATTCCTTTTCTTTTCACTTTTAAAGCTTACAAGAGATCCCATTAAGTACATTTTGATTTCGCTTCTTAATGTTTCACTTGTTTATATAGTCTGCGAACACCTTGGTTTTTCCGGAGTTATCGCTTCCGTTGTGTGCGGTATGTACTTTTCTTACGCTATGGGAAAAATCAAAAGAAGAGTCGAAGTTATCGACCAAAGAGATTATTACAAAGACTTTTGGGAAATCCTTGAATCAATGCTTAACGCAGTCTTGTTTGTAATGATTGCGCTCCTTGTTTTGAATTTAAAGCTTAGCGAATATGCGCTTTTGCTTTTGCCGGCATCCATTATTTTAATCGTTTTATCAAGAGCTTTCGGCGTGTTTATAAGCAGTTTGCTAACCGGCAAGAAAATGCCCGGCAACTATTCACTAAAAGAATATGTGGCCCTTATGACCTGGTCGGCTCTTAAGGGAGGTCTTTCCTTAGCCCTTGCTCTTGGCACAAAGGAGTTCTTACCCGAAAACGTATATCTTATTTTCTTAAATGTAACCTACATCACCATTTTCTTTACGGTTTTGGTGCAGGGATTAAGTATAAAGAAAGTCTACTTTGCACTTGAAAAACATAAAGTAGAAAGACTTAAAGGGGAGAGATAAATGAAAGTTATAGTTGTTGGAATCGGTAAAACCGGACTTAATTTGATTGAAATGCTCACAAAGGAAGGCATTGATGTGACCGTCATCGATTGTTCAAAAGAAATCATCGATTCGGTTACGGATAAATACAATGTGTCGGGAGTTGAAGGAAGCGGTGCTTCCAGAGAAACTCTTTTAAAAGCTGGCGCAGACACAGCCGATATGCTTATTGCCACAACGGCTGTCGATGAAATCAATTTGCTTAGCTGCCTTCAGGCAAAAAACCTCGGCGCAAAGAGAACCGCAGCACGTTTGGTGCTTCCGGACCTTGCTCTTGAGAAAGATGCCCTTATAAAAGAATACAACATTGATTACATCGTGCGTCCAAAGATTGACGTTGCAGATTTCATTTTTAACAATGTCGGTCTTCCCGGTAATGTTCGTCTTGATTCCTTCTTCGATGATACCATCGAAATGCTTTCAATCGTTGTTTTAAAGGATTCTCCGTTCAATGATAAGAACCTTATCGATTTAAGAAAAGAATTAAACGGAAACTTCCTTATTGTGGCTGTTGTAAGAGAAGGTAAGCTCCATATTCCTGATGGTACTTTTGTGTGTAAAGAAGGGGACGACGTTTTAATCATTTCCGATCAAAAAGGTGTTGCCGACACCTTTAAAAAGATGGGAATCATCAAGACAAGTGCAAAGAAAGTACTTGTTGTTGGCGGTGGCTTTACAGGCGATTACTTAACAAAAAAACTTATCGAAGCCGGAAAAGACGTAACGATTGTTGAAGAAAGCATTCAAAACTGCAAAAAGCTTATGGAAAAGTATCCCAAAGCAAAGGTTTCTTTTGGCAATGCAGAATCTGTTGAGGTGCTTGACGAAGAAGCCATTTCAAAGAAGGATGTGGTTGTCTCAGTCACAGACAGAGACGAAGCAAACTTAGTTGTCAGCATGTATGCCTGGGCATCGGGTGTTGAATCAATCATCACAAGAATCGATACGGTGGCACACGCAAAGATGCTTCACAAAGTAAACATGGATATCACCGTATCTCCCAGTGAAATTGCTGCAACCAAACTTTACAAGTATGCAAGAAGCGCTCAGATGGAGGATGAAAAGAACGATATCCTTAAATTCTACAGTATCTGTGATTCGATGGCAGAGCTTATGGAGTTTGATGTTACAGATAAGTGTGAGCATTTGGATGTCGAATTTAGAGATAAAGCGTTTAAGTTAAAGAAAGATACCTTAGTAGCAGCCATCATAAAAGACGGCAAGTTAGCCGTTCCCAGCGGTTCTTCAAAGCTTACAGTTGGCGATAAAGTGATTATTGTTTCTTCAAGCAAGAATAAAATTAAAAACTTAAACGAAATATTTAGGTAAAGATAAAAGAGGGGCTGTCCGAAGAGACACTCTATGTTTCAAAACACTTTAGAAGCGCTCTTAGCGCAGACGAAATCCATCCCGAAAATCTTAGGCGCGAAGGTAACTTCGCGTCTTAGTTTTTCGTGGATTAGTTCGTCGGAGCGTTGCTTCGTTTTGAAACATAGAGTGTCTCTTCGGACAGCCCCGTTAATTATCTGATCTTATCTATTTTTCAACTCTATCGCTCTTTACAACAACCACGTCATCAGATTCGAGTGTGAGTGTCTGGGTGGGCACGATGTGAAGGTCGCCTCTAATAACGAGCAAAACTTCAAGGGTTTTATCTTTTGTAATTTCTCGAATTGTTTTACCCACAAACTCTGAATCCTTATCAATTATTATTTCACCGATTTCTCGTGTGTCTTCCAGTTTCTTTCCAAGTGAAGTGCTAAGTGTATACTGCTCCACAAAACCTGCGCTTATGATACCGGTAGGGATGGCTACAAGGCCTACGCCTAAGAAGGCTACGAATATGCCTAGGATTTTGCCCCAGACGGTCATGGGATATATGTCTCCGTATCCTACGGTGAGTAACGCCGATACGCTCCACCAGATTCCGGAAAAAGCATTTGCGAAGGCTTCAGGCTGTGTGTCATGCTCTGCGGAATACATTCCTAAAGAAGAAGCAAGCATGAAAATAAATATGATTAAAACTGAAGATGCTATCTGCTTTTTCTTTTCGCTTATAACCTGGGCAATTACATTAAAGGAATCGTAGGTTGCGTTGATTCTGAATAAATGAAAGATTCTTACGACTCTTAATATTCTAAAGGCCACAAATCCCGCAAATGGCACAAGCGGCAAAATTGTAAGCAAATCAACGATACCGTCAAAAGAAAGCAAAAACTTAATGACGGCCTTTCCCTTTGTTTTGTCGGGATACAAAAGGTCTGATGTGTAGATTCTTAAAATGTACTCAATGGTAAAAAGAATCAAGGTGGCAATTTCTATTTGATGAAAGACGCCGTAATAAGGATCGAAATATTTAAATGTCATAAGAAAAGTAAGTATGACATTTGTTAAGATTAACACCACCAAGAATAAGTCAAAAATCCTGCTTGGAATGTCTTCTCTGCTTCCGATTGTTATAATTTTAAAAAGCTTCTCTTTCTTGGTAAGAGCCTTTGTATTCATGTAAAATCCCCTTATTTACATTTTTAAAGCGAGCCTTTTTAAGGCCCGCTTTTAGTATAATCCATATTAGAGTAAATCCGCAATTTCCAAAATAAGCTTTTCAGTCTTTTCCCAGCCAAGGCAAGGGTCGGTGATTGATTTTCCGTATACGCCCTCTCCTATCTTCTGAGCGCCGTCTTCAATGTAGCTTTCAACCATAAAGCCTTTAAGAAGCTTCTTTATATCGTCGTTGTGACGGGCTGAGTGAAGCACTTCTTTGATGATTCTGGGCTGTTCGAAGGGGTTCTTTCCGGAGTTTGCATGGTTTGTATCCACGATAACCGCAGGATTTTTGTATTCTCCCTTTTGATAGAACTCACAAAGCTGAATCAAATCTTCGTAGTGGTAATTAACCTTTGAATCACCTGACTTTGAACTGTAACCTCTTAATATTGCGTGCGCATAAGGGTTTCCGTGAGAGTGAGCCTGCCATCCTCTGTAAATAAAGGTATGAGGGCTTTGAGCTGCGCTTATAGCGTTCATCATAACGGAATATACACCGGAAGTAGGGTTCTTCATACCTACGGGAACTTCGATACCGCTGGCTGTAAGTCTATGCTGCTGGTCTTCAACGCTTCTTGCGCCAACTGCTACGTAACCCAACAAATCATCCAAGTATTTATGATTTTCGGGATATAACATTTCATCCGCGCTTGAAAATTCAAATTCTTCCGCAGCTCTCATGTGAAGGCGTCTTGTGGCGATGATTCCTTCAAACATATCGGGCTTTGCATTGGGATTAGGCTGATGAAGAAGGCCTTTGTAGCCTGCGCCTGTGGTGCGGGGCTTGTTTGTGTAAATTCTAGGTACGATTAAAATCTTATCGGATACCTTTTCAGATACCCTTTTAAGCCTTCCGATGTAATCAAGCACGCTGTCCTCATTATCTGCAGAGCAGGGGCCGATTATAAGTAAGAGCCTGTCATCTTTTCCTTCAAAAACAGAAATAATTTCCGCTCTTCTTTTATCAACCGTCTCACTGACCTTCATGGTGATTGGGAACATTTCCTTAACTTCCATGGGAATGGCCAGTTTTCTTTCAAAATCCATATTCATAGTAGTATCTCCCTTTATTTATCAAACCAACCGCGTCGTTTGGTAGATATTTTCATTTTTTCTTTCATGCCTTCCGCATCTTCCTTTGCAAGAAGGTCTCTCATTGTGCCCATTTCCGCTATAAACTCATCCATTTCTTTAAGCAAAACGTCTTTGTTCATAAGGAAAAGTTCGCTCCACATTTTTTCATTGATGCGGGCAATTCTTGTTAAGTCTCTGAAAGAGTCGCCGGTGTAATCAACAAGATGTCTGTTATCTTTACATGTCATCAGTGATACCGCAATAACGTGGGTAAGCTGTGATACGTATCCGATCATTTCATCGTGCTCTTTAGGAGAAAGAATTGAAATCTTTCTGCATCCAAGCACTCTTCCAAGGCTTGAGCACCATTCGATTGCTTTCTTTGTGTTCTTTTCTGTAGGTGTCACAATAAAGTTAGCGTTTAAGAAAATTCTGTCATCTGAATTTTGCACGCCGTAGACTTCTCTACCTGCCATGGGGTGAGATGCGATAAATTCAACATCAGGTCTTAAAATATCCTGTATATCGTATACAACGGCGCTTTTAACACCGGTTACGTCCGTAATAAAAATATCTTTCTTAAAAAAGTTCTGGTAATCTTTAATCCACTTTTTAAAGACTTCCGGATACAAAGCAAAAATAACGGTATCGGCCTTTCCCACAAATTCTTTCTTTACTTCTGTGGAGCCTTCGTCGATTATTTTGTTTTCTAAGGCAAAATCGATGCTTTCTTTCTTTTTATCGATAGCCATTACATGGTATCCAAATCGCTTAAAGGCTTTAGCGTAGCTTCCGCCCATAAGGCCAAGACCAACTATCAATACGTTACTTTTACTTATCCATTCCATTTTTATAAAACCTCAATTCCAAGTTTTTTTATGTCCTCAAAAAATCCGGGATAGCTTTTTCTTACCGCCTCGGCTTCATCTATCTTTCCGCCTGTTTTTGATAAAAGCAAACTTAAAGACATCACGATTCTATGATCGTTGTGGCCAAGAAGGGTTTCTTTAGGAGCTTTTAAATCTCCCTTTTTTATTATTATCTCATTATCAAATATCTCTGAATCGATTGAAAACTTAGAAAGCTCTGCGCACATCACGCTTCCTCTGTCGCTTTCTTTTATCTTTAATCGCTTTGTGCCAATAAAAGTAGCTCCGTTAAGTGCAGCCGCCATGGCCATAAGTACAGGGCCTAAATCAGGACAATCGGAAATATCGATGGTAGCGTTCTCTTTAGAAAGCTTTTCAAAGCACTCTTTATATACCTTATCTCCCTGAAGGCTTGTTTCTTTAAGCCCCGTTACTTCTACGCTTCCCCCAAGGAAGTTAAACGCGTCAAGAAAGGCCGCGTTTGAATAATCGCCTTCAACTTCGATTTCTTTTGGAAGATATTCGCTGTTACCCTTTATTATCAAATCGGTATCTTTGTCCCAAGAAACCTGTACGCCAAAAGAATCAAGAGCTTCAAGGGTTAAGTTTATGTAAGACCTGCTTTCAACAGGAGGGATGAGCTC
>JAEEGJ010005909.1_pt1 | contig 37613 bp, 30 predicted proteins | sample 8958761 | NCBI WGS metagenome assembly JAEEGJ01 (sample SAMN16246546, study PRJNA631951) | gut metagenome | biome: gut microbiome; feature: rumen; material: RS-attached | host: Bos | place: Iran: Karaj | collected 2018-10
GGCACAGATCACGGCCAGCGCTTCGATAGCGACACCAGGATATTGCGCACCGGCAGCGAACATGGCCGTACGCTCGGCGCAGAGCCCCGATGGGTAGGCCGCATTCTCCTGATTGGCGCCTTTGACGATGGTCCCGTCGGCGAGCCGGACGGCCGCTCCCACGTTGAAATGAGAGTAGGGCGCATAAGAACCTTTCGTCGCTTCGACGGCCGCCTCGAGAAGCGTACGATCCTCGACATTCAATTCGTTGATGGAGGCATATTCCTCGTAGGGAATGGTCAATGTCTTTTTCTCCATAATCTACGATTTGCGTGTACTCTTACAAAGATATATAAAAAATGACAAATGAATCCTTTGTTATCGTACTTTGTTGCCGTATCTTTGTATGTTATTGAACCATGTAATCATAATACGAACAAATATATTTTGATGATGAAGAGATCATTACCCCTGATGTGTGCAGTTTTGGCCATGGCTGGCTGCATGATGTTATCCTGTAAAAGCGGAAGCAAAGACAACGACGCGGCAGCACTGAAGGTAAAATACGAGACGAAGGTGCTGCAGCCCGAATCGCGGGTCTACCATCTGACTTTTCCCGCCACTTTGTCGGGCGATACGGAAATCAGCATCTATCCCCAGGTGGAAGGAATTATCAAGGTATGCAACTGCAGTTCCGGCATCAAAGTCAAGAAAGGCCAGACCCTTTTCGTAATCGACCCGACGGAATTCCGTCTGAGCGTCCAGTCCGCCCAGGCCAACCTGAGCGCGGCGCAGGCTCAGATGGAAACCACGCGGCTCCAGTACGAATCGAACCGGACGCTTGCTGAGAAGAAAATTATCAGCGACTATGTGCTCCAGACCAGCATGAATGCCTACGAAGTAGCCAAGGCTGCCGTTTCCCAGGCTGAAGCCCAGCTCAATATCGCGAAAACAAACCTCGGCTATTGCACCATCACTTCCCCGATTACCGGGTTCGTCGCAGACAAGGAAGTTGAAGAAGGCGACCTGGCCTACCGCGGCGTTGCCTTGTGTACGGTCAGTGACAACAGCATCGTCAAGGCAAAATTCTCCATCACCGAGACGCAGTTGCTGGAGATCGTCAAGGAATACGGTCTTCGCGTAACGGAGAAAGGCCTGGAAGGTCCCAAGGGCAGAAAGGTCAGCGATGTGTTCCCGCCCTTGAAGTTGCTGCTCAAGGACGGCTCCACGTATGAACATGACGGCGTGTTGGACAAAATCGACGCCCTCGTCAACACAACTACGGGAACCGTAACCTGCAAAGCGTCTTTTCCCAATCCCGACGGTATCCTCCGTTCCGGGCTGTCCGCCAAAGTGGTGATTCCTTTTGAAGACAACGTGCTCTGCGCGCCTCAGACGGCAGCCGTCCGCCTGCAGGACCAGATGATGTTCTATCGCATCAAGGAAGACGGAACCGTCGAGGGCGTGATCTGCCAGGTCATCTCTTCGAATGACGGTACGGAATACTATATCATCGACGGCCTGAACCCCGGTGATGAGATTGTCACCAACGGTGTCCGCAAATTGTCTAATGGTGTCAGCGTAAGATAATATGGAGAACGTCCGGAAACAAAAGTTTTTTGTCAGTCACTGGGTGGCCGCCCTGGCAGTGGCCGTGCTGATTTGCCTGATCGGCCTCGTGGGACTCTCTTCCCTGCCGATTGAGCAGTATCCGAATATCGCACCCCCGATGGTGTCGGTGCGCGCTTCCTACAGCGGCGCCGACGCCAACACCGTGATGAAATCCGTCATCATGCCGCTCGAAGAACAGATCAACGGCGTGGAGAATATGATGTATGTCTCTTCGACGGCACTCTCCAACGGTTCCGCCGAAATATCTGTCTATTTCAAGCAAGGTTCCGATGCCGACCAGGCGACTGTGAACGTGCAGAACCGCGTAAACCAGGCGATGGGCCTGTTGCCTGCCGATGTCCGGACGCAAGGGGTCACGGTGACGAAGAGCGTCAACTCTATCCTGCAGATTATCAGCCTGGAGAGCACAGATGACAGGTTTGACCAGAAGTTTATCTCCAATTATCTGGACATCAACGTTGTACCGGCCGTAAGCCGTATCACGGGCGTGGGCCGGACCCTGCTCATCGGTGACAAATACGGCGTACGTATCTGGCTCAAGCCGGATGTGCTGGCCATGTACGGCCTCACGCCGAATGAAATCATCAATGCGGTCAACGAACAGAACTTCGTCTCGCCGGTCGGCCGGTTTGAAAGTGCCGTCAACGCGATAGACATCGAATTCCAGGGACTGCTCAACGAAATGAGCGAGTTCGAGCAGATTATCGTGCGTGCCATGCCGAACGGGGAAATCCTCTATCTGAAAGACGTGGCCGACGTGGAACTGGGAAACAGGTCCTACGAGTTCCGTTCCAACATCGATGGACATCCGGGCGTGTTGATCATCATCAACCAGGCGCCGGGCGCCAATGCGACGCAGGTCAACGCCGAAATCAACCGGGTGATCGACGACATCTCGAAGTCGCTGCCGGCCGGGCTGGAGTTCAAATTGCTGGAGACCTCGGATGACTTCCTTTACGCCTCCATGTCCAGCGTGGTCGAAACGCTCATCATCGCCATCCTGCTGGTCATCTTCATCGTCTATCTCTTCCTGCAGGACTTCAAGGCGACGCTGATTCCTTCCGTTTCGATCATCGTCTCGCTGATCGGCACCTTCGCCATGGTGAAGGCCGCAGGGTTTTCGCTGAACCTGTTGACACTGTTTGCACTTGTGCTTGCCATCGGTACCGTTGTGGATGACGCCATCGTGGTCGTGGAGGCCGTGATGGCGAAGTTGGAGACCGGACAATACAAATCGGCGGCATCCGCCACCTCGGCTGCACTCGGCGAGGTGACGGCGGCCTGTATCTCGACCACCCTCGTGTTTATTGCGGTGTTTATCCCCGTGACCTTCCTGTCCGGAACGGCGGGTACCTTCTTCAAGCAGTTCGGTACCATCATGTCCGCTTCGGTGTGCCTCTCCACTCTGTCGGCACTGACCATCTGCCCGGCCCTTTGCGCCATTCTGCTCAAGCCCAAAACGGAAAAAGAAAAGAACCGGAAAGGTCTTAACTATTATGTAAAGAAAGGCTATGATGCGGTTTACAACGCATTGTTGGGCAAATATGTCAAGGGTGTCAGCCGATTCATCAAACGCCCTGTCTTTTCCTGGATCCTGCTGATCGTTTTCTGCGTCGGTATGGCATGGCTGATGAAAACGGCGCAGAAGGACCTGGTGCCGCAGGAAGACCAGGGATTCCTGATGGTCGACGTCACGCTGGCTTCCGGCACGTATCTGAACGAGACGGAGGCGGCGGTTGAAAAACTGGAGGATTTTGTCCGCACGCTGGACGATACGGAACTGGTGGGCGGTATCACCGGCTACTCCATGATGAACGGCGGTGGCGGTACCAACTATGCCACCCTGATGGTACGCCTGAAAAACTGGGATGAGCGTAAATTCTACAGCATCCTGGATGTGCAGCAAAAAATCGCCGTCTGGGCCATGGTGAACATGCCCGAAGCGGATGTCACGCCCTACCAGATGCCGCAGATTCCGGGATATGGTTCCGGTTCCATGATGGAGCTGAATATCCAGGACCGTTCCGGAACGGACGACAACGCGACCTTCATCGCCCTGTGCAGTGAATTTGCACAGAAATTACAACAGCGTCCCGAGGTCTCCTTCGCCCTGGCTTCCTATGCCGCCGATTACCCGAAATACAAGCTCGACATCGACGTGGCTGCCTGCAAACGCAAAGGCGTCTCTCCGCAAGCCGTCATCTCGACGATCGGCATCAACCTGGCCGGAACCTATATCGGCAATTACATCCAGTTCGGGAAAGTCTATCAGGTGCTCGTCGAAGCGGGTGCCGACTATCGGATGGAGCCGAGCGTGCTCAACGGCATCTATGTGCAGGTGGGCGACAAGATGACGCCGGTATCGGAGTTCGTCACCCTCACCAAAACCATGGGCCCCGCCCAGGAACGCCGGTTCAACCTGTTCCCCTGCTACAATATGAACGTCATGCCGGCCACCGGTTATACCACGTCGCACGTACGTACAGCCATCGCCGAACTGATGGAAGAGGTCTTTCCGGAAGGCTATGGCTATGAGTACGGCGGCATGGCACGCGAGGAGGCCGTAAACGCCCAGTCGAATGACACCGCCATCATCTATGGCATCGCCGTGCTGCTGATCTACCTTATCCTCGCCTGTCTCTACAACTCCCTGTTCATCCCGTTTGCCGTGCTGCTCTCCATTCCGTTCGGCATCTTCGGCGCCTATCTTGTGGTCCGTCCGCTGGAATTCCTGATGGGTGTGGGGGTCAACGTCTATGTGCAGACGGGTGTGATCATGCTGATGGGCCTGGTCGCCAAGACGGCCATCCTGATCACCGAGTTTGCCGTGCAGAAGCGCAAAGAGGGACTGTCGGTCTACGATGCTGCCGTCGGTGCCTGCAACGACCGTCTGCGTCCGATCCTGATGACGGTCCTGACGATGTTCATCGGCATGATCCCGCTCATCATCGAAGGCGGGGCTGGCGCTGTGGGAAACAAGTCGTTGTCCATCTGTGTGGTGGGCGGTATGGCCGTGGGCATCCTGGCCATCCTGTTCATTACACCGGCTCTGTATATTTTCTTCCAGGAAGTGCATGAGCGATTAACCCCCGATAAGGAAATTGAGTGACCCGATAAAGAAGTATTTCCATGAAAAAGATCTATCATATCATACTTTGGGCCGGAATCCTGCTGCTCCCGTGCTGCTCCATCTATCAGAAATATGAATCCAGCGCCACCGTTCCGGATCAGGTGATGGGCGATATTGTCGACCTGCAGGATACGGTATCGGTCGGGAGCCTGGACTGGCATGAACTGTTCCAGGATCCCCTGCTGCAACAGCTGATCGAAAAGGCGCTGGCCAACAATACCGATATGCGTACGGCGCAGCTTTCCATCGAACAAGTCAAGAACGAAGTCAAGGCCGCACGATGGGGCTATGCACCCACGCTGGCGCTGACACCACAGGCTACCTATCAACACCTGGGCGGGCAGAACAGCCTGAGTGTCACGCTTCCCGTCTCCGCGAGCTGGCAGCTTGGGATTTTCGGGCAGACCAGAAGCCGGATCCGGAAGGCCAAAGCACAGCAGGCCTACGCCGAAGATTACAAGCAGGCCGTCCAGGTGAGTCTGGCCGCCCATGTCGCCGACCTCTATTACACCCTGGCGATGCTGGACCGCCAGCTCGCCATTGCCGAGCAGACGGAAATTCTGTGGACAGAATCGCTCAACACCGCCCGATCCCTGTATGAGGCCGGCATTTTCCAGAGTCCTGCCGTGTATCAGATGGAGGCTTCACTGGCAAGTATCCGCACCGAGATCGTGGATTTGCGCTACAGCATCCTTCTTACGGAAGCCTCGCTCTGCCAGTTGCTGGCTGAAACACCCCATCGCATCGAGCGGTCCCCTATCGCTTCTTTCCAGGTCCCTGAGCAGATCCACGTCGGGCTTCCGATCCGCCTGCTTGCCGCCCGCCCTGATGTCCGGATGGCCGAACACAACATGGAGATAGCCTATTACGGCACCCAACAGGCCCGCCAGACATTTTTCCCGAGTATAAGCATCGACGGACTCTTACTGGGTTCCGTCAATCCGGCCCTGGTGCTGGGTCAGGCTGTGGCATCGCTGGCGCAGCCTGTCTTTGCCGGCGGAAAACTCAACGCGCAGTTGAAGAACGCCAAGGCCGAACAGGAGAAAGCACAATTGGAATTCGTCCAGACGCTGCTCGATGCGGGCAACGAAGCCTATCTCTATCTGCACGCCTGCCGGACGGCCGAGGAGAAGTCCGTTCATCTCGACACCCGTGTGAACGCGCTTCAGGAAGCTTTCCTCGCTACGAGCGAGTTGATGAATCATGGTTCCACCACCTATCTGGAAGTGCTCACGGCACAAGAATCCCTGCTGTCGGCACAACTCGAGCAGGTCAGCAACCAGTATGATCTCATTGTGTCTCTGATAGACTTGTACTCGGCATTGGGCGGCTTCGGACGGTAAGGATGAAACGCTTCCTGACAATGGTTCTGGCTCCCCTGCTCTGCGTCACGATGGCGTGGGGACAGAAATTGACGCGGTCGCAGTATATTGAGAAATATGCTGCGACGGCCGTTCGGGAGATGAAGGCGACGGGCATTCCGGCCAGCATTACGCTGGCGCAGGGATGCCTGGAATCCGGCAACGGTAACAGCACCCTCGCCACTCAGGCCAACAACCATTTCGGCATCAAGTGCCACAACAACTGGAACGGCAAGACCGTCCGGCACGACGATGAGACGAAGAACGAATGCTTCCGCAGCTACAAAAATGCGGACGAATCGTTCCGAGACCACAGCGATTTCCTGCGCTACCGCGACCGCTATGCTTTCCTTTTCGAACTGGAACCCACCGATTACAAGGGATGGGCCTACGGACTGCAGAAAGCGGGCTATGCCACCGCAAAGACCTACGCTACCAGCCTGATTCAGATTATCGAGGAAAACGAACTCTGGCGTTATGACCAACTCGATGCCACCGCCCGGCAGGAACTCCCTCCCACTCCGATGCAGGCCGAAACGAGCAGGAAATTCAAGCCCCTCCCCGGCCACAAGCTTTACGCCGTCTCCCTCTCCCGCGAGATCCGTACGACCAACGGCGTACCGTATATCCGCGCCCGCAAAGGCGACACCTATGCCGGACTGGCCAAGGAATACAACCTGTTCACGCGCGAGCTTCTCAGCTTCAACGACCGCAAACGGAAAGCCGACCTGCAGGAAGGCGAAATCGTCTATCTGGAAGCCAAGAAACGCGAGAGTGCGCCGAACCTGGACAAGCATGTCGTGGAAGAAGGCGAGACCATGCGCCAGCTCGCCCAGCGCTACGCCGTGAAAATGAAAAAAATCTATCAATACAACCATATGCGCCCGGGCAGCCAGCCTGAGCCCGGTACCATCCTCTTGCTCCGTAAACCCCGATGAAAAAGCGTACCCGTACCCTCCTGCTGACTTTCGTAGTCCTCCTGCTGGCCGGCTTGCTGGCCGCCTTCAATTTCTACGGCACCTTCTACTACAATAACGTCACAAACCTGGAAAAGCAGCCCGCCATCCAGATACCCCGAAGCTATGACTATCAGCAGATGATGGACGCCGTGCTGCAGAGCGGATCCATCGACAACCAGAAGACCTTCCTGCGTGCAGCCCGCTTCATGAAACTGAGCGATCATTTCCGTCCGGGGCAGTACAGATTCCGCAAGGGCATGGGCAACAAGGCATTGGTCCGTACGCTGCAGAAAGGATGGCAGACCCCGGTGCGGCTGGTCATTCCGGGCTATTACCGCAGCCTCGACCGCTTCGCCGACTTCCTGGGCGAGCAGCTGGAGGCCTCCGCGGAAGATTTTCGCACAGCCCTGGGCGACCCCCAGAATGCTGCCCGCTACGGCTTCACGCCCGAAACCTTCATCGGCATGTTCATCCCCAATACCTACGAAGTGTGGTGGACCGTCACGCCCGATGATTTTCTGGAACGCATGAATCAGGAATACCTGAAATTCTGGACCCCGGAACGCGATGCCAAAGCCGCAGCCTTGGGCCTGACACGGCAGGAAGTCAGCACCCTGGCCTCCATTGTCATCGAAGAAAGCAAATACGAGCCCGAGCTGGCCCGCATCGCCGGCGTCTATGTCAACCGTCTCAACAAGGGAATGCCGCTGCAGGCCGACCCTACCGTCATCTATGCCGTGGGAGACCCGTCCCTCAAGCGCGTGCTCAACAAACACCTGGAAATCGATTCCCCCTACAATACCTACAAGTACGCCGGCCTGCCGCCGGGGCCCATCACCATGCCACCCGTGGCCGCCATCGACGCCGTGCTGAACTACGAACACCACGACTATCTTTATTTCTGCGCCAAGGACAGCTTCGACGGCCAGCATGTCTTTGCCAAGACCCTGTCGGCACACAATGAAAATGCCCGCCGTTACCAGCGGGCACTCAGTGCGGAAATGCGGGCTAAGGCAGGTCAGGAAAATCCCCGGACCAGTTTTTGACAATCCGGAGTCCCGTCTGGAAAGCCGGATCCATTTCACTGTTGATCACCTGCCAGTAGGCCGTGTTACCCAGGACGCTGCGCGCCAGCAGCGCCTTGAGGCGCGTTTTCAGCACCGGCGTGGCGACAGCCAGTTCTTCGTCGTCCTCCGCTTTCAGGCCGTTCTCCTCAAAGAAAGCGACCATCTCATCGAAAACAGCCTTTTCCTTCTTTTCCCAGCGGGAATTGAAAGCGGCAAAATCCTTCGCAGCAAGTTCATTGCGATGCTTGTCGGCATAGTCATAATAAAATGAAGACAAGAGGCCGCCGTTGATGGCCCGCAAGACGTAGCGGTTGATACCGGTGGTATCGTAGGGCACGAAGACGTCGGGCATAATGCCGCCACCGCCATAAACAGTGCGGCCCAGCCTGAGCGTCTTGTATTTCAGGGAATCCGGAAAAGATATGCTGTCGGCGCTGAACGACTCGCCATGCGTATAGCGGTCCCGGGCCTGCTGGTAATAATCTTCCCGCCTGCCCTTTTCATACGGTGACTGGACAACGCGGCCGCTGGGCGTATGGTAACGTGCCACGGTCAGACGCATCTCGGAACCGTCCGCCAGATTATACGACTGCTGCACCAGGCCTTTTCCGAAAGTGCGGCGACCGACAATCACCGCGCGGTCCCAATCCTGCAGCGCGCCGGCCATAATCTCACTGGCACTGGCGCTTTCCTCGTCGACCAGGATCACCAGCGGTTCTTTCTCGAACAAACCGGCATCCTGCGAGCGGTCCACCCGGTCGATGCCCTTTCCTTCCGTACGGACAATCACCTGCCCGTCGCCCAGGAACAGGTTGGTCAGGAAGGTGGCCACATGCATGTAACCGCCCCCGTTTCCGCGCAAGTCGATGATCAGGCCCTTGGGACGGGTTTTCACGCACTTGCTGAGCGAATCCAGGAATTCTTCGGCCGTCTGCTGCGCAAAACGGCTGACCTTGATGTAAACGATATCCGGTTCGGGCTGATATACCGCATCGATGCTCTCAAGGGGAATCTTGTCGCGGCGGATGACATAGTCCCGCGCGACGCCGTCACGGAGCGCCGTTACCGTCACGTGGCTGCCTTTCGGCCCCCGAAGGCGCGGCTTCATCTCATCGGCCGGAAGGCCGACGCCTGCCACGTTCTCGCCGTCGATGGCCACGATCTTGTCACCGGCCCTGAGGCCTACGGCATCGGAAGGCCCGCCCAGGATCACGGCCTGGATCGTCAGGGTATCGTACAGCATCACATATTCGATGCCTACGCCTTCGAACGAACCTTCCAGTTGTTCGTTGGCAGCCTCCACCTTGGAAGCCGGAATATAGGTGGAATGCGGGTCGAGCTGATCCATCAGTCCCGCCATCATGGCATCCACAGCCTTGTCGAAATCCACGGAATCAACGTAGCGTGTCTGGATGTAAAACAGGGCGCTGGCAATCTTTTCGGCGTTGCGGCGCATGGCAGAGACCTGCGCATGCAAGGGCAGGCAGCATAGCAGCAACAAAGCAAGGATACTGAGACGTTTCATATTTCAAATATTTTACCTTCCTCGGCGAGCCAGGTGTCGGGAAAGACCTCCCGTGCCTGCGAGAGCAGCACGTTGAGATCCTGGTAGCGGGAGGAGAAATGGCCGAGGACCAGTTTCTTCGCACCGGCATCCGCAGCGACCTGCGCCGCTTCCCGTGCCGTGGAATGAAACATTTTGTGTGCCAGATCGACGTGCTCGTCGGCAAAAGTAGCTTCGTGATAGATCAGATCCGTGCCACGCAACCACTCCGCCTCTTCCGGGAAGACTGCCGTATCACTGCAGTAAGCGGCCGACTGGCCGGTCTTCAGCCAGACGATCCGGTAGCCGAAACAGTCGATGCGGTGCTGCAGCGGGAAAGCCCAGACCTCGCAGTTCCGCAGTCCGATGATGCGCTCGGGTTCTTTCATCGCGAGCGGGATATGGTGAATCTCATACTTCACCCCTTCCCCGAAATGGCCGAGGAAGAAATGAAGGATGGAACCGAAATCCCGTGGCGCATAGATGTAGAGCGGGGCCGTTCGACCGTCGAGCGCCATGGTCGACAACATCCCGAAAATCCCGAAGACATGGTCTCCATGCAGGTGGGAGATCAGGATGTTGTCGAGCCGCGCTTTCGAAATCTTGAAGCGTTTGAGCTGCACCTGCACGTTCTCGCCGCAGTCGACCAAAAACAAGCGCCCATGCAGATTGAATACGTGGGCGCTTTGGTGTTGGTCAACCATCGGCCGTGCGGATGCCGTGCCAAGGGTTGTGAGGGTGAAGTTCACTACTTTTTCGCTTTTTCTGCGGCCTCGAGACGGCTCTTGAGGTCAGCCAGGTCGGAGATGTCACCGAGGGTGGTCTTCTCCAGGTTGTCCTTCAGCTTGCGGACGACCTTCTGCATGGAGTTGGCCTCAGCGTCTTTCTCGCGGGCTTCCTTCTTGGCCTCTTCGCGTTTGGCTTCTTCGAACGTACGGGTGTGCGAGAGGGTGATCTTCTTGCTGCCCTTGTTAAATTCGGTCACCTTGAACGGGAGTTTCTCGCCTTCCTTGGCGGTAGTGCCATCTTCCTTGACCAGGTTGCGGTTCGAGCAGAAGCCCGTCACGCCTTCGGCGAGGGTGATGGTAGCGCCCTTGTCGACGATAGCGGTCACGGTACCCTCGTGGACGGAACCCACGGAGTAGGTGTTCTCGTATTCGTTCCAGGGATTCTCTTCGAGCTGCTTGTGGCCGAGGCTCAGACGACGGTTCTCCTGGTCGACTTCGAGGACGACAACCTCGATCGGCTCACCGATGGAGGTGAACTCGGACGGGTGCTTGATCTTCTTGGTCCAGCTCAGGTCGCTGATATGGACCAGACCGTCGACGCCTTCTTCCAGTTCCACGAACACACCGAAATTGGTGAAATTGCGGACCGTAGCGGTATGCTTCGAGTTGATGGGATATTTCTCGGTGATGGTAGCCCACGGATCGGGTTTGAGCTGTTTGATACCGAGGCTCATCTTGCGCTCCTCGCGGTCGAGGGTGAGGATCACGGCCTCCACCTCTTCGCCCACCTTGAGGAAATCCTGGGCGCTGCGCAGATGCAGGCTCCAGCTCATTTCGGAGACATGGATCAGGCCTTCGACACCCGGCTGCACTTCGACGAATGCACCGTAGTCGGCGATGACGACCACTTTGCCTTTCACCTTGTCGCCCACCTTGAGGTTCGGATCGAGGGCTTCCCAAGGATGCGGGTTGAGCTGCTTCAGACCGAGGGCGATGCGCTTCTTCGTATCGTCGAAGTCGAGGATCACCACGTTGATCTTCTGGTCGAGCGAGACCACCTCTTCGGGATGGTTGATGCGGCCCCAGCTCAGGTCGGTGATGTGGATCAGACCGTCCACGCCACCCAGGTCGACGAACACACCGTAGGAAGTGATGTTCTTGACCGTGCCTTCCAGCACCTGGCCTTTCTCGAGCTTGCCGATGATGTCAGCCTTCTGGGCCTCGATCTCAGCCTCGATGAGGGCTTTGTGGGAAACGACCACGTTGCGGAATTCCTGATTGATCTTGACGATCTTGAATTCCATGGTCTTGTTGACGTACACATCGTAGTCGCGGATGGGTTTCACGTCGATCTGGCTGCCGGGCAGGAACGCCTCGATGCCGAACACGTCGACGATCATGCCACCCTTCGTGCGGCACTTGATGTAACCTTTGACGATTTCGTCTTTCTCGAAGGCTTCGTTGACACGGTCCCAGGACTTGACGGCGCGGGCGCGCTTGTGGGAGAGGATCAGCTGGCCTTTCTTGTCTTCAGCGTTCTCCACGTACACTTCCACGGTGTCGCCCACGGCGAGGTCGGGATTGTAGCGGAATTCGTTGATGCTGATGACACCTTCGCTCTTGTAACCGATGTTGACGATCACTTCGCGCTTGTTGATGGAGGTAACAGTACCTTCCACGACCTCATTCTCGTTGATACGGCTGAGGCTCTTGCTGTAACTTTCTTCATTGGCGGCTTTCTCGGCTGCATCGAAGCCGTCGTTTTCAAATGCATCCCAGTCGAACTTGTCGTTGTCGACGGAGGCATTGCTTTTTTTGCTTGCAGGCTTTACGATCACCTGCTCTTCGATCTCTTCTGCATTCTCGACTGCAGGGTTGATGATCTCTTCAGACATAATTGGTTAATAAATCGTTAAACAATAAGTAGTTAGACTATATTTATAATCCCGCTGTCCGTGCGGGGCTGCAAATGTAGCGATTATTTTACAAATTACAACACAAATGACGATATTTCAATCACTTCAATTGTCCGCGACTTTCAAGGATCCGTTTCTTCAAGGCGAGGACCCTGCTCACGCGTTCGTCGATCTGTGCCACCGTCAGGCGACCGGACTCCACTGCCGACACGACGGCTTCGAAAGCGCTCACATAATCGGCCGGGTCGAGAAGGATGTCACACCCGGCTTCCAGCGCACGGATAGCCGCCTCCTCGGGCGAGTATTCCTGGGTAATCGCACCCATGGCCATGCTGTCCGTGATGATGAGGCCCTTGTATCCCAGTTCGCCCCGAAGCTTCTCCTGCAGGATCATCGGCGACAGGGTCGACGGGATGCTTTCGTGCGTGACGTTGGGCAGACAGATGTGGGCCGTCATGATCAGCTGGGTACCGGTCTCGATACCCTTTCGGAAAGGAATCATCTCGCAGCTGGAAATCTCCGCCCAAGTCTTGAGCGATTCGGCATAGCCGTAGTGGGTGTCGGCCTTGGTGTCGCCATGACCCGGAAAATGCTTCAGACAACCCTCTACGGTGTTTTTCTGGAGCCCGAGCAGGAACTGGCTCGCAAAATCGGCCACCAGCTGCGGCGACGAGCCGAAGGCGCGGTCGCCGATCACCACGTTGTCGGGATTGGTGTTGACGTCGCTTACGGGAGCAAAATCGACATCGAAACCATAGAGCGCGAGATAACCCCCGATGTTGTTGCCTGCCTCATACCCTTTCTTCGGATCGCCGGTGGCGCCGACGGCCGCCATGCTGGCATATTTGGTCACATTGAACTGACTGTTGTTGGCGATACGGGCCACCCGCCCGCCTTCCTCATCGATGCACAAGAGCGGATAATTGCCCAGATCATGCAGGAATTGGGTAAAGTCGATAATCTGCTGGGGATTCTTGATATTGGCCGCATAGAGCGTCAGACCGCCGCATGGATAACGGTTGAATCCGTCGATAACAACCTGCGAAGGTCCTGTCTGTGTATAGGTGGATGTCAGGTCGAGGGCCTCGACACGGACATTGAACAACTGCCCCACCTTCTCGCGCAAGCTCATTTCCGACAGGGACTTCAGCGAATAGAGCGTCTTCTGTGGCTCAGGTCCGGGCCCGGGTTCGGGCTCCGGTTCGATAGGATTACAGCTGACGGCCACCACGAAGAGGGCGGCCGCCAGCCATCCGAATTTCCATTGTTTCATTCTTCTGCTTTCGCTTTATCGTCCGGCTTCTTGCCTTCTTTCTTGCGCGGCTGTGCATTCTTCACATACTGGTCGAGCCAGGCTCCCGTCTCATAGAGCATGTCAAGGCTGGTCTCGATGCCCTGGTAGCCATGGCTTTCGTAAGGAAGCTGGACATAGCGGGCCGTGCCGCCGAAATAGACCAGGGCCTGGTACAGGCGCTCGGACTGCACCGGGAACGTACCGGTGTTGTTGTCCATCTGGCCGTGGATGAGCATCAGGGCGTCCTTGATCTTGTCGGCATAGTTGAAAGGGGACATCTCGTCGTAAACCTCTTTCGCCTTCCAGTAATTGCGGCGCTCGCTCTGGAAGCCGAAAGGCGTCAGGCTGCGGTTGTAGGCACCGCTGCGGGCGATGCCGGCCCGGAAGAGCCGCGTGTGGGCCAGCAGATTGGCTGTCATGAAACCGCCATAGGAGTGACCGCCCACGCCGATGCGGTCGCGGTCGCCTACCCCGATGCTGTCGCAGACGAAATCAATGGCGGCTTCAGCGCTCATCACGAGCTGGTCCAGGAAACGGTCGTTCGGCAGGGAATCCTTGTCGGCGGCGATGATGGCCATCGTGAACTCGTCCAGAACGGCATAGCCCTGGGTCGCCCAGATCATGGCCGAACCGTAGCTCGGCTTGGTGTACTTGTGTTTCTCGGGGCGGGCTTTCTCGCTCTCGGCGAAGCATTTGTATTCGTAGGGATAGGTCCACATAAAGACCGGCAGCCTGCCGTCGCGCTCTTTATCATAGCCGGCGGGAAGATAAAGATGGGCGAAGCATTTCAGGCCGTCCTTTCGGGTATACGTAACATACTGGTCGGTAACCAATTCGGCGAGTTGGGGCACGGAATTCTCGATATGGGTGACCTGACGGGCGGATTTCCTGCGCAGGTCGAGTTCCCAGAAGTCAGGCACCACGCCGAAATCTTCGCGGCGCTCCAGCAGCTTCATCTTTTTGGGCGTAAAGTCGGTAATGGCTGTCAGCGTCTCCTTGCAGTCACCGGAAGAGAACCATAGGTTCTCGGTCTTGCCGTTCTTCAGGTTCACCTGGTCCAGGAAGCTGTGCTGGAAGCCTTCCGCGTCGCGCCGGTCCGTACCGGTCAGGAACACACGGCTGTGCTGGGGATCGCTCCAGGCCACCAGGCGGTTGTATGCGTTGCGCACCTGGTAGAGACGGCCGTAGCTCGGGAAATTGCCGAGGGTATCGGTCTCGGTGCTCTGGGTAAAGAGGACACGGCGGGGCGCCAGGGTATCGCCCGGCACGAAGGAGACCAGTCTGCGGAAATGCTGCTTGGAAGAGCTTTCCTCAAAGAAGGCCAGTTTGTCGTCGCTCCAGGTGATGCGGCCCATGCGGTATTCCGGAGCCAGGAGCAACTGCTTGTCGTTTTCAAAATCGAAAGGAGCCTGGCACTGGAACAGCTTGTCAGTAAAGGTCTTTTCGGGACGGTCCTTCTCCTTGGACGTATCCCTGGCGGCCGGGTCGTCGCCCGGCGGCGGACCCATCGGACCCATTCCGGGGAATCCCATCGGGCCCATTCCGCCACCTTCCGATTCGCTCCAGTAGAGCGTAGCGGGCTGGTCGGGGCGCCAGCCGAAACCGGCCGGTTTCGGTTTCGCCGACTCTTTCGGTCCTTTCGGTGCCTTGGGATCTTTCGGATCTTTCGGCGGGGTGGGCACTTTCTTCTCTTCCTTGACGGTACCGTCGCGGAGCATGCGCACCATGCTGCCATCCGTAAGGTTCATGATGAACTGCTTGCTCGGGAAAGAGTTGTGCGCCTGTACATACGAATACGGATGATGCTCGGTCACGACGATGGCGTAGCTGCCGTCCGGTGACGGATCGAGCGAACGGTAGACGGCCGGTTCACCCACCAGGCGGACGCCGTCGATGCCGCAAATGGCCAGCTGGCTGGTGCAGCAGTAGTCGTAGAGCGCTTCATCCTGCGGGCCGGAGAGCAGGTCCTGATAGGTACGGATGGACAGCTTCTCCCCTTTGACTTCCTGCACGACGGAAGACTGGGCGAGGCCCGGCACGGGGGCTTCCTTGTGCGATTCGGGGACGGACTTGAACAGGATGTGCGTATCGTCGATAAAGAAGAAGGGCGAGCCGAAGATGGTGTTCACCTTTAGGTTCGTAACCTTGCGGGCGACAGGCTCTGCGGCCGTGACGTCCACACACCAGAGTTCGACATGGTCGGGGAATGAAAGGGTGAAACCGACCTGCTTGCCGCTGGGCGACCAGGTGATGAACTTGGCGCGGAGGTCGGCAGGGAGGCCGAGTACCGGCCGCGTCTTTCCCGTGGCTACATCCAGCAGTTCCAGGCGGTCGAAATAGTTCTCACGCGTTTCGCTGAAGTTGCGCGGGTCCACACGCAGGCCTCCGATCCGGGCCTCGCTTTCAGCGAGTTCGGCAATGGGCACCTGGCGGCAGGCCCGATAAGCCATCACGGCCTTCGAATAGTCTCGGTCGAAGACGACGGAAGGCAGCGGGCTGGCCAGCGTGAGTTCTTCAATCTCCTTGGCGGGATGGCGGAAACCGTCCGCCATGGCGGTCAGGCAGCCGGCCAGCAGAAGGGCCGCCGCCAAAACAAAGATTTTTCTGGTCATTGTTCAAAGAATTACTGCCTACAAATGTAAGAAATAATTCTTTTCAGCCTCCAGGTCAGGGATCAGGATTTCGTAGGTTTTTCCGGTTTTGGCCGCCAGTTTCATGTCGCGCAGCCAGGGGTTGGCCCGGCGCAGCTGGGCATAGGACAGGCCATAGCGGCCGGCAAATTCAACCAGGTCATCGATGGACTGGCTGACAAAAACCGTCCGTTTCGGAGGAATGTAAGGATAGTATTCGTCCGCTTCCAGCTTGAAGCCGAAGCTTTCGGGATTTTCAAAAAACATTTTGGCCACCAGGATGCGGAACATGTAACGGGAGGTCTCCTCCACCAGCTGCAGGTCCATCGCCCTGGTTTGCTGCTGCTGTTCCCGCTTGCGCGTGATGCCGTTGATGCCACCGTTGTAGCTGGCCGCGACCGTCATCCAGTCGCCGAAACGGGCATACGATTTTTTCAAGTAGTCGCATGCCGCTTCTGTCTCCTTTTTGATGTTGTATCGCTCATCGACCGTCGCCGTCACCTCCAGACCGAACTCCCGGCCCACGTCACGCATGAACTGCCAGAGTCCCGCAGCCCCCGCCACTGATACAGCCGTCTCACTGACGTTGCTCTCCACGGCCATCAGATATTTCAAGTCATCGGGGACTCCGTTGGCCGCCAGCAGGGGTTCCACCTGCGGGAAGATGCGGGTCGAGCGCTTGAGCATGAGCAGGGAATTGGTATGGCTGAATGTAAAGGCGATCAGTTCGCGGTCCATCCGCTCCCGCAAGTCCACACGGTCGAAACGGATGGTGTCTCCGGCAAAAACCATGAAATTGGGTACTTTGGGCGCACGGGGACTCTCCCGTACGATGGTACGCTCGATCACGATCACGGAATCGCCGATCATTTCCGTCGTCACGGCAGCGGCATCCCGCGCTTTCCGGATGGCAGGGCGTGTCTCCCAGAAGAGATAGCCCACTGCGCAAAAAAGAATCAGGAAAAGGACAAGAGCCGGACCGCGTCTCATTTGTCGTAGATCTCAAATTTCGAGTTGTTGGACTTGAATTCCGTCACGATCCGTTTCATCTCCTTGACCATGTCGGGAATCCGGACCTCGCGGGAAAGGGTCTCCAGTTCCTCTACAAACACGCAGGCATCTGCATGGGCATACTGACGCACATGCGCGATGCGGATGCGGTCATGCTGCGTCGGATCGGTATTCTCCAGGTCGGAAAGCACTTCCTCGTAGAGTTTCTCACCCGGACGCAGGCCGGAATAGACAATCTTGATATCTTCGTCGGGCACGAAACCAGCCAGTTCGATCATGCGGCGGGCCAGGTTGTCGATCTTGACGGGCTCGCCCATGTCGAAGACGAAAATCTCCTTGCCCTTCGACATCGTGGCAGCCTCCAAGACCAGGCGGCAGGCTTCCGGAATGGTCATGAAGTAGCGGGTGATCTCGGGATGCGTCACGGTCACCGGACCGCCCTGTTCAATCTGCTCCCGGAAACGCGGAATCACCGAGCCATTGGAACCCAGCACATTGCCGAATCGCGTGGTCACGAATGTGGTCTTCTCGTTGTCAATGGACTGCACGTAGATTTCGGCCAGGCGTTTGGTGCATCCCATGATGTTGGTGGGATTGACCGCCTTGTCGGTGGAGATCATCACCATCATCTCGGTACCGTATTCGATGCACTTGTCGGCTACATTGCGCGAACCGATCACATTGACCAGCACCGCCTCACAGGGATTGTCCTCCATCAGGGGGACATGCTTGTAGGCTGCGGCATGGAACACCACCTGGGGATGCCAGGTACGGAACACATAGTCGAGACGGGCCAGTTGACGGACGTCGCCGACGATCGGCACGAAATTCAGGTCCTTGTATTTGTCTTCCAGTTCCAGACGCAAGTTGTGCATCGGTGTCTCGGCATTGTCGTAGAGCAGGAGTTTCTTGATGCCGAAATGGGCCAGCTGGCGGCAGATCTCAGAGCCGATGGAACCGGCGGCACCGGTCACCATCACCACCTTGCCGGCAAAACGTTCCTTGATCTTGTCCATCGAAATGGCGATCTCGTCACGCCCCAGCAGGTCTTCCACCTTGACGTTGCGCACCCCCTGCGTTGCCAGATTGGCATACTCGTCGATGGTCGGAGCGACCAGGAGTTTGAGCCGGAGCTCAGTAGCGAACGGAACAAGGCGTTTCGCCTCGTTGCGGGTCTCTTTCTCCGTAGGGAAAATGATACCTTTGACGGAATGCTCACTGACAATACGGCTGACATCCTCCTTGGTCACGAAGGAGAAGGCCGGTACCTGATGGGTGGTCAGCTTGTTCTCGGAAGTATCGGGTGTCAGAAAACCGATCACATTGTAGTGCTTCGAATTGTGCAAACGTGCCTCGAGGGCGACGGCCTTGTCGCTTGTATTGTAGATCAGTACGCGCATCCGGTCGCCTTCCTGCTTCCGGAAACGACGCTGCATATCCTCATACACGCGGATCATGATGACACGGCAGGTGACGATCAGAAACACGCAGAGTACCAGATAGCCGAAAAGGATCAGCCAGGTGTTCGGATGCCACAGTCCGGCGACGATCAATATCACCGCATCGAGCAGGGTGGCACAGAGGACGGCGAGGCCGAAACGGAAGACATCGGACAACGAGGAATGGCGGATGATGATGCGGTAGCTCTTGAACAACCAGAACATCAGGGCAGCAGAGACAGTCGTCCCTATCAGCCAGACCTTGCCGAAACTATTCCAGTATTCGATGGAACTCGAACTTAAGGAATTCGATACCAGATATCGCACGATAAAGAGCAGAACAAGCGCTGAGATAAATGACAGCAGGATGTCGAGTACGAAAATAAAACCCGTACTCACATATCGGGAAAAGACTTTATTGAAAAGTTGGCGGGTTTTATCATTCATAGGTATAGGTCAAAGTATCAGTCGGTTCGTTATAATCTGAGGGTAATTCCCCATGCAAATTTAACAATTTTTTATATATCCACCCCCCCCCTTAAAATTTTTTTAAAAATATCATTATCTTTGCGTCCCAAATACGCGAAAGATGGCTGAGAACAATTTGCTTGAAAAACTGGACGGGCTCAAGGCGAAATACGAGAGTATCGGCGCACAGCTGGGTGATCCGGAGGTGATTGCCGACATGAAAAGATATGTCCAGCTCAACAAGGACTACAAGGAACTGGAACCGATCATCCAGGCGGGCGACCGCTACCGCAAGATGGTGGGCGACCTGGCCGACGCCAAGAACATCCTCCTCAACGAGAAGGACGAGGACCTGCGCGAAATGGCCAAGGAAGAAGCCACTGCCCTGGAGGAGGAACTGCCGAAGATGGAAGAGGAGATCCGCATCCTGCTCATCCCCGCCGACCCTCAGGACAGCAAGAACGCCATCCTGGAGATCCGCGGCGGCACGGGCGGTGACGAAGCCGCCATCTTTGCCGGCGACCTGTTCCGCATGTACACCAAGTATTTCGAACGCAAGGGCTGGAAATGCGAAGTGACGAACGTAAGTGAAGGCGCCGCTGGCGGCTACAAGGAGATTGTCTGCAAGGTGACGGGCGACAAAGTCTATGGCACCCTGAAATATGAAAGCGGCGTACACCGCGTACAGCGTGTCCCCCAGACGGAGACGCAGGGCCGTGTCCATACCTCCGCCGCCTCCGTGGCCGTTCTCCCGGAAGCCGACGAATTCGACGTGGAAATCGATATGAAGGACGTGCGGAAAGACCTCTTCTGCTCGTCAGGTCCCGGTGGCCAGGGCGTCAACACCACCTACTCCGCCGTCCGCCTGACGCACATCCCTTCGGGCATCGTGGTCCAGTGCCAGGACGAGCGCTCGCAGCTCAAAAACCTCGACAAGGCCCTGGCCGAACTCCGCACGCGTCTCTACAACCTCGAATACGAGAAATACCTCAACGACATCACGGCCAAACGCAAGACCATGGTCTCCACCGGCGACCGCTCCGCGAAGATCCGCACCTACAACTATCCGCAGTCGCGCGTGACCGACCACCGCATCGGCTACACGATGTACAACCTCCCCGTCTTCATGGACGGCGACATCCAGGAAGTTATCGACCAGCTCCAGATCGCCGAAAACGCCGAACGTCTGAAAGCTGCCGGCGAGTAATCCACCCGTGGCAGACAGAACCGACATCGACGAACTTTTCCGGCTGTATTACCGGCCGTTGTGCCTGTATGCGGCGCGGTTCCTGCATGATGCCGATGTCGTGGAGGATATCGTTCAGGCGTCTTTCGTCACGCTTTGGGAACGGACACAGGCTATCGGGCAGGAACCCGATTCGCCCAAGGCGTATCTCTACCGGATGGTCCACAACCGTTGCATCGATGCGCTCCGGCAGGCGGGACCTGACGCGGGAATCAGCGTCGAACAATTGAAGGAGGACGTTCCGGATGAAGAAACAATGGACCGTTCGTTCGTATGGGCCCGGCTATGGACAGCCATCGACGCCCTGCCTCCGAAACGGCGGGAAATCCTGCTGCTGAACAAGCGTGACGGGCTGTCATATGCCGAGATTGCCCAAAGGATGGGCATCTCTGAGAGCACGGTCCACAACCAGCTGACCAAGGCCATGCAGACCCTTCGCATCGGCGCCGACCAGGTATTCTTCAAAATTTTCCTCTGGTGAGTAGTCACTTCCGGGGTCTTTTCCGTCATAGGGGTGTAAAAGGAAGAAAACCATGACGGAATTCAACGACAACGACCTCGCCTTTGTGGTCCGGCGCTACCGCCCTGACAAATACGATACGCGGAAAGCCATCGGGCGTTTCCACGAGCAGACCGCAACGCCTGTCCATCGCCGCTGGTGGATGACGGCCGCTGCCGCGGCCGCCTCCATCGTGATGGTCTTCGCCGCCGGCTACGGCATCCACAGCTGGATCCGTTCCGAATCTAACCCTTCGGTACAGGCGCAACCCACCACGCAGCAAGCCCCGTCGCAATTCTTTGTCTTTGAAGAGGCACCGGTCGATCAGGTGCTGCAGGAACTCTCCGGCTATTATCATTGCACGCTCACAGCTCCACCCACGGAGAAGCGGCTGACTGCCACCTTCTCTTCTGAAGACGGCCTGGCAGTCATCGTCCCGCTGATCGAAGCGGCCCTGGACGTTAAAATCACGGTCGAATGATGCGCAGGATGCTTTTGCTGGCAGGCATCCTGTTCTCCACGATGCTTGCGGCCCAGCCGTCAGGCTCGTTGCGCAGCCAGATGAAGGAACTGGCGGTGCAGTTCGACGTGCTGTTCGTTTACGATGCCAGCCTGCCCGTCGATCAGCCGGCTTCCGCTGCCGTCGAGCCCGGACTAAACCTGCGACAGAATCTTCGTACGATCTTCAGGGGGACGGGCATCACGTGGGCCGTCAGGCGCAATTATGTGGTGCTGACTGCAGAACGGCAGCTGGGCATGAAGGACAGCCCTCACACGGAAATGCTCGTTCTTTCGCAGTACGATACCCTGTCGGCAGCTTTCAAGATTGATACGCTGCCCCCATCCGTCAAGACGGCGCTGCGCCGTGACTTTGACCAGCTTCCGGGCACTTTTACCACAGACCCGAAAGCCCTGGCAGGCAAGGTTCTGAGCCCGGTCGGCGAGAACGACCCCATCAAGTTCGCGATGACGCGTCCGGGCGTCTCGTCGGGCGCGGAAGGCTTCTCGGCCTTCTTCGCACGCGGCGGCAATCTGGGCAACAACCTGTTTACGCTCGATGGCGTACGCATTTACGGGCCGGGCCACCTGATGGGCCTGACGACGGCTATTCCCGCTGAGGCCATCGAAACGATGGACTTCCGCATCGGCGGTTTCGCCGGCGAGACGGGTGGCCTGACTGCCAGCCACGTGGCCCTTCATTCACCGGCCTTCGATCACCGGACGCTGAATGCCACTGCCTCCGTTTCCAATACGTTTCTCGGCGCCTCCATGCGCGCACCCCTCGTAAAAGACAAGGCCTCTGTCCTGGTAGCGGGCCGCTGGTCCCCGTTCGGCCTGGAATACGGCCTGCTGAAAAAAGGCCTGGACAGGGACGGACGGATGCCTTCGCTGAAACTAGGTGTCTGGGACGCATACCTGAAGACCCAGTGGCAGATCGCCCCGCGTCACGAACTGACACTTTCGGGCTTCGGAAGCCGCGACGCCTACACGATCGGCTTTCCTTCTGCCGACTACACGCTGGGCTGGGAAAATGCCATGGGACATCTGTCCTACCGTTTCAAGCTGCCCGCGACGACCATCCGGGCTGACGTTTCTTACAACCACTTCAGGAACAGGATGGAACACGCGGCGGTACTCCGCGGGGACAAGAACTTGTTGTTGCTGCAATCGCGCATAGAATCGCAATACTACGGCGTCACTGCGGAACATCGCTTCTTTGAAGGACATTTCCGGCTTTCAGAAGGCCTGAGCCACCAGCGCGACGTGATGAGTCCGGCGGCCATGAAGATCTCGGAATCGGACGTCAAGGTCATCGACGATGCGCCCTTCACCGAGAGCAAGAGCCGTCCGACGCTGAGCAGCGGTTTTCTGGAGATGCAATTCAATATCGGCCCTGTGAATCTGATGGCCAATGTACGTGGCAACTACTATAAGAATCACGCAGAACGGGAATCGGACCGACTGGGGCAATTCGCCTGGGAATTCAGCGCCCGCGCAAAATGGCAGATCATCCGGGGTCTCGGCCTCGAGGCGACCTGGGACGACCGGACGCAGTTTGACCATACGCTGGAAGGGACACCGCTGGGCTGGTCACTCGACTTGATGGTGCCGAGCACGAAACTGCTGCTGCCGGAGCGCGCGAAGCAGGGCTACGGCGGCCTTTTCGCTTCCTTCGGCAGACACGCCTTCACCCTCGGCGGCTATTACAAGAAGATGGAGAACCTGGTCTATTATACCGATGCGATGGCCTTGTTCACTTCTGCTGCGCAGGGCTGGAGCAACCACGCGGAGGTGGGGAGCGGTACATCTTATGGCGCGGAGTTTCTCTACGAGGCTCGGTTACCGGAGATTGGCGCTGCCTGGAGTCTGTCCTATACCTGGTCAAAAACGGACCGTATGTTTTCAAATATCGACGAAGGACGTCCTTTCCCGGCACGCTACGACAGGCGCCATATCCTCAACGCTCATGCGCAGTGGAAGGGCTTCAATGCGGGATTTACGCTGCAGAGCGGGCACTGGGAGACGGTGCCTGCCGCGCAGTACCCCGGTTACCTTCCAGGCGAAGAAGTCGTGCTCAACTATTTTACACACCCCAACAACTGGCAGATGCCGCTCTATGTCCGTCTCGACCTGGGTTACCGATTTGAATTCACGACGGGCCGGGACAGCATGCATCCGCTCTCCCACAGCTTGACCCTCGGTGTGTTTAATGTCCTCAACCGCCACAATCCTTCGCTGCTGGCCTACGACAGCGACACCCGGACCTGGAGCCAGATATCCCTGTTTCCCATCATGCCCAGCATCAAATACACGCTTGAATTATGAGAAGGACGACGATCTTTTTTGCGCTGCTTTTCCTGCTGGCCGGCCTGCTGGCGGTCGCCTGCTACGAGCCGGTGGACCTGCGCTCTTCAGAGGACGTAGATATTCCATGGGTCCATTGCATCCTGAAGCCCGGCTTCACGCAGCATTTGTCGCTGCGTTATCTCTCGCGTCCCGGCGAGGACAGTTACAGGGGCATCAACGATGCCAGCGTAGTGCTGTCCGCCTGGAGCAGGGAACAATATGAACCCGTCGGGGCCTTTGAGAACACGGGTGACGGGGAATGGACCCTTCAGCTGGAGAGCGCCCTCTTTGATGTATATTCAGCCGCATCCTCACCCAGTTATCAGTTGCAAATCATCCTGCCGCGCGGCGATACCCTGACGGCCCATACGACGATAGCCAGGATAAAGAAGCATGTTTCGACTCACTTCGTACAGTGTCCGACGGAAGAACGCGCTTTTGTCCTCCATGGAAAAGAAGTTTTTCGCTATATACCAGAAATCACGTATTACAGCCTTTCATCGGATTATCCTGTTTGGGCGTGCAAGGAAGGATGGTCGGAGAAAGCCGGGAATTGGTCTGTGTTTGTGGAAGATGAACTGGCTACAAACCACGAAGAATTGGCGGATAGCTTCAACCTGACGGGTGCTCTTTTTAACCAGAGCAAGGTCAAGGCTGCCCTCAGCTTTTATCCTGATGTGGCGGAAAAACCGCTTCACTACCGCTATATCCGCTTTCCCCGGGTTTCGTCCCTGGATACCCTGGCGTTCTCAGGAGATTTCACCGGACCGCATTTTGCGGGGACATATAGTGGCAAGTTGTTATCATATCCACAGAATCATAGCTTAGAAGTAATGCTCGATACCATCTCTGGCCAACCGCATGATCTTGCCGAATGCGACTGGTTGATAAAAGAGCGTTTCGGGCGCATGCGTTTTACCGCCGTCTCGGAAGAATACGACCGTTATCTGCTGGACGTGATGCAATACGAGATGCTCCACGTAATCGGGACAGACATTGTCGGCGTCTACGACAATACCAACATCTACACCAACATCCAGGGCGGTACCGGCATCTTCGGGTCCGCCGTGGAAACTACCCAGAAATGGAGTTGCGGCGTGGTGGGGTATGTCTACGAACATTCGCCTGAATAATTATTACTGACACATCTAACATTTTGACACATATGAAAACCCTTCATTTCATCCCTTTCCTGCTGCTGGTGATGGCCGTCACGACGGCCTGCCCGACCATCGAAGAACCCGAACCGGAAGAACAGGCAGCCCCGGACAAGCAAATCCTTGCCCAATACGAAAACAAGATTGATTACACGCCCTGGCCGGCACAGACCAAGGCGGACGCCGGCCTTACCGGTCCCGGCGGCAACTTCTCCTATTGGTGGGAACACCGGACCGAAGCCACTGATGCCGAGGGGTTGTGGGACATGTGTAACCTAAGCGAGCAGCAACTGGCCACGATGTCCACCCGCAACCTGGCCCGGACTGTTTACATGTATCCCTATGGTTTCGAATTCGAAGCCGTTTCGTCGAACACATATGTCGGCATTCTGGTGGAAATGGGCCGTTTCAACGGCACGCGGGAACTGATGAGCCGGGCAAGCGGAGCGGCAGAGTTGCTTCGCCTGTATCAGGAAGTGCATTATCCCGACCATGCGCCGGCAGGAACTTTCACGGAACTGGATTATTCCGAATATCTGGGTGAAAATACTGCCTATCGCGCCATGCCGTATTTGTCTTTCATGCTCATCACGGCCGTTGACTACGGCCGTTTCCAGCCCGAGGAGCTCCGCACGCTGTCCAAAGCGGTCAGTGACAAGATAGCCGAAATCGAGTCCATCGCCAAAGAATCCCCCGATCTCTATTCCTGGAACGGAAACATCCGCATGCCCTACCTGCTCGGCGCCTTCGTGGCCTGGCATAACGACGGTACGCTGACGGAAGAAGACCGCTCCGACCTTCGCAATTTCATTGATCATCCGTATGCTCCGAGCTCGTTGATTTCTTTTGCCCGCGAGACCATTCCCCAAAGCCTGGCGCGGCTTCACTGACATTTCGTAAATTGAATAAAACACATCACACCATGAAACACCTGATAAGAATCTCCCTGATGCTGATGCTCTGCCTGAGCGGCTGCAACACGGTGGAAAGCGAAGAAGAGCAAGCGATCGGCACGCCTGTCGCTGAAATACTCGTTTCTCCGAGTCGTTCGATAACGATAGGCAAAGAAGGCGGAACCGTCGTCGTAACGGCCTATTATTCGAAAACACTTCCGGATGGAAGCGCCAATCTGCGTGTATTGAACGATGAACTGATCGAAACCCAGAACTTCGACGCCCCCTATGTCCAGTTCAAAGGACGGGAGCGGATTGACAACCAGACAGTTCAATATACTTTTATCTTCGAGGAAAATACGACCGGGGAGGAAAGAGGCCCTGTAGCTGCTGCGATCACAGACTCGATAAACTATCCCAGCATCGGCTTCGGCTGGTTCTCCATCAAACAGGCTGGAGAATAAAGTATTGTATTTCAGCAGAATAAAAGAAGTCACCCCACTCGACAAAAGTAGGGTGACTTTGCATATTAAGCTGCTATACAGCGTATTAAACTCCAGCGTTTAGATGTTGATCGCATGATAGTGCGGGCCGAAGCGCTCGAAGGCAGCGCGGTCGAGGGCTTCGCGGGCATCCGGATGGGCAACGCTGATGATCAGCTTCGCGCGTTCCTGGAGGCTCTTGCCGTAGAGGTCGACGGCACCGTATTCGGTGACCAGCCAGTGGATGTGGTTGCGGGTCGTCACGACGCCGGCGCCTTCGGTCAGCACCGGGGCGATCTTGCTCACGCCCTTGTTGGTAGCGGAAGGCATCGCGATGATGGCCTTGCCGCCTTCGGAGAGCGAAGCGCCATAGGTAAAGTCGATCTGGCCGCCCACACCACTGTAGAACTTCGTGCCGAGGGAATCGGCGCAGACCTGGCCGGTGATGTCCACCTGAAGGGCGGAGTTGATGGCACAGACCTTCGGGTTCTTCGCGATGATATACGGATCGTTGGTGTAGCCGACGTCCATCATGGCCACCATCGGGTTGTCATCGATGAAGTCGTAGACCTCCTGTGAACCCATCAGGAACGTGGAGACCATCTTGCCCTTGTCGATCTTCTTGTTCATGCCGTTGATGACGCCCTTGCGAACGAGCGGCAGCACGCCGTCGGCGAACATCTCGGTATGGATACCGAGGTTCTTGTGGTCGCCCAGCTGCGCGAGCACGGCGTTCGGAATGGCGCCGATACCCATCTGCAGGCAGGCTCCGTCTTCCACGAGGTTGGCGCAGTTGATACCGATCTTCGTCTCGATCTCGGACGGCTCGGAGAAATGCGCCGGCATCAGCGGGGTATTGTCTTCCACGAAGAGGTCGATCATGCTGGCCGGAATCACGGCGTCGCCCCAGGCGCGGGGGACATATTTGTTGACCACGGCGATCACCGTCTTGGCGCACTCGATGGCGGCCAGCGTGGCGTCCACGGAAGTACCCAGCGACACATAGCCGTGCTTGTCGACCGGCGAGACCTGGATCATGGCCACGTCGCAGGGCAGTACGCCGCTGCGATAGAGCTTCTGCGTCTCGCTCAGGAAGATCGGAATGTAGTCGGCCCAGCCGGCTTGCACGTTCTTGCGGACGTTGCCGCCCACGAAGAAGGCCTGGTGGAAGAAAGTACCCTGGAAGCGCTCCTCGGTGTAGGGAGCTTCGCCTTCCGTGTGGAGGTGATGGATGCGGACATCCTTCAGTTCGCCGGCCTCGCCGCGGCGGCAGAGGGCCTGGATGAGAACCTGGGGCGCGCTGGCCACGCTGCTCAGGTGGATGTGGTCACCGCTCTTGACGACCTTGACGGCTTCGTCGGCGGAGATGAATTTGATATTCTGCATATCTGTGTGTGTTGGATTTGGTTCTTTTATCCTACAAAGTTAAGAATTTTCGTAATTTTGCGACCATGAAAAAAGAAAAAGAACTGCAGGCGTTCGAAAGATTGCTGAATATCATGGACGACCTGCGCGAGAAGTGCCCCTGGGACCGCAAGCAGACCCTCGATTCGCTCCGCCCCAATACCATCGAAGAGACCTATGAGCTGGCCGACGCCATCCTGGCGCACGACATGCACAATATCGCCAAGGAGCTGGGCGACCTGCTCCTGCACATCGTCTTCTATGCGAAGATCGGCTCCGAAACCGGCGACTTCGACATCTCCGATGTCTGCAACATGCTCTGTGACAAACTCGTCTACCGCCACCCGCACGTCTATGGCGACGTCCAGGCCGAAACGGCCGGACAGGTGGTCCAGAACTGGGAGCAGCTCAAGCGCAAGGAGAAAGACGGCAACAAGACCGTCCTCTCCGGCGTACCGAACAGCCTTCCTTCCCTCATCAAGGCCTACCGCATGCAGGATAAGGCCCGCGCCGTGGGCTTCGACTGGGAAAAGAAAGAAGACGTTTGGGACAAGGTCCAGGAAGAACTCGGCGAACTGCGCGCCGAACTGACGAACGGCACCAAAGAAAGCCAGGAGGCCGAGCTGGGCGATTTCATCTTCTCTGTCGTCAACGCCGCCCGCCTCTATCATCTCAATCCCGACACGGCCCTTGAACAGACCAACCTGAAATTCAAGCGCCGCTTCACCTATCTGGAACTCCGCGCCAGGGAACTCGGCCGCGATCTCAGCGACATGTCCCTTGCCGAAATGGATGCCCTCTGGGAAGAGGCGAAATCGAAAGAGTAACAGAAAAGCCGGTTGCAACCGGCTTTTCTGTTACTTGAACCACTCCGTGATGTGGTTCTTCGCGTAGAGGTAGTAGACGATCAGTCCGAGCCAGCTTGTGCAAAGCACGATGACTGAGCAGATGACCTTGCCGACCAGGGAGATCGGCTTCTTGAGGATGTCGATGACAGCGAGTACGGCCAGGACCAGGCCGACGAGATAGATGATACCCATATTCGATATAGTTTTAAATGATTGGAATCAATAACGGAAGGTGCCCAGCACCGGCCAGTGGTCGGAGACGAACGGGGCACCGTAATCGCCCGTCAGGCATTCGTATTTTTCAGGAGTGACTCCCTTATAAAAGATGTGGTCGATGATCACAGTACCGGCCGGCTCATTATTCTTTCCCCAGGCATGGTAGGTGTTTTCGTCGTCCGTGACGGGGGCCGTCTCGCGGCAGTTCTGCATTTCAGCCCGGATCGGCTGCAGGATCGGGTCGTCCCAGTTCGCGTTGAAGTCGCCTGTCAGGAACACCACGTCCCCCTCCTTCATCATCCCCTTCATCCGCTCCATGATGAGCTTGCCGGCCTCTTCACGGGCCACTTTCCCCACATGGTCGAAATGCGTGTTGAAATACCAGACATCCCGCTTCGCCGCCTTGTCATACAGCTGTGCCCAGGTCACGATGCGGCGGCAGGCCCCGTCCCAGCCCAGCGACACGGTATCGGGCGTTTCACTCAGCCAGTAGGTGTTGCACTGCTTCACGTCGAAGCGGTCCTTGCGCCAGAAGATGGCATTGGCCTCTCCCCGCTCCAGCCCGTCGTCGCGGCACACGCCGTAACGGCCGTACTCAGGCAGTTGCTCATCCATGTAATTCACCTGCGTAATGTAGCCTTCCTGGATGCCGAACAGATCGGGCTGTGATTCGTCGATCATCCGGATCACGGCCTCGCGGCGGTTGTTCCAGCAGTTTTCTCCGTCGAAATCTTCCCGGGGCGAAAGGCGGATATTGAAAGACATCACCCGGATCTCGGGCTTCGGTGCACAGGAAGTCGCCAGCAGCCCCGACAGGACCAGCGCCAGACTGGCGAGCGCTAACAAAGTCTTTTTCATGGAAACGCGTTCAGGTTTTTGCAAATATACGAATTTATCGTTAAATTTGAGAGATTCGATGAAAAGCATACGCCATACAATGGCTGCGGTCTGGCACTTCTACCGCGACAGCTTCCGGAACATGACCTGGGGCCGGCCGCTGGTCTTGCTCATCCTGCTGAAGTTTTTCATCCTTTTCGCCATCCTGCGCGTCTTCTTCTTCAAGCCCGTCATGGCGGGGCTCAGCGATGAGGAGCGCAGCCGAGTGGTAGGCGAACGCCTCGCCAGCCCGCCCACAGACCCTCCCGCCGGAAACACGTACAATCTTTAAACTAATACACTGAACTATGGATGTGATCTTTTGGTCCAGAATCCAATTTGCGATGACTGCCGCGTACCACTGGCTGTTCGTGCCGCTGACCCTTGGGCTGGCGCTCGTGATGGCCATCATGGAGACGCTCTATCTCATCAAGAAAGATGATTTCTGGAAGAAAACCGCACAGTTCTGGATGAAACTCTTCGCCATCAACTTTGCCGTGGGCATTGCGACGGGCATCATCCTGGAATTCGAATTCGGCACGAACTGGAGCAACTACTCCTGGTTTGTCGGCGACATGTTCGGCGCACCCCTCGCCATCGAAGGCATCCTCGCCTTCTTCATGGAAGCCACCTTCTTCGCCGTGATGTTCTTCGGCTGGGACAAGGTGGGCAAGCGCTTCCACCTGGTCTCCACCTGGCTGACCGGCATCGGCGCCACCATCTCCGCCTACTGGATCCTCGTGGCCAACGGCTGGATGCAGAATCCCGTGGGAACCACCTTCAATCCCGAAACGGTCCGCAGCGAAATGGCATCGGCTTCGGCCTTCTGGGAGGTCATTACCAACCCTGTGGCCGTAAGCAAGTTCTTCCACGCCATCACGAGCGGCTGGGTCACCGGCGGCATCTTCGTGGTGGGCGTGAGCGCCTGGTACCTGCTCCGGAACCGGCACAGCGAGTTCGCGAAAAAGAGCATGCTGATCGGCGCCATCGTGGGCCTGGTGGGTTCCGGTGCCGTGATGCTTTCGGGCGACTCATCCGGCGTCCATGCCGCTGAGTTCCAGCCCATGAAACTGGCTGCGGCAGAGGGCCTGCAGGACGGCGGCAACGGCGCTGCCTTCACCATCGTCCCGGGCATCAAGGTCCCCAAGATGCTTTCCATCCTGGCCACGCACAACCCTGACGGCTTCGTGCCCGGCATCAACGACATCCTCAACGGCTATACCGACGACGAAGGCAACGTGGTACCTTCCGTGGCCGAGAAAATGGCCATGGGACGGGAAGCGCTGGTCGCCCTTTCCATCTATCGTACCACCGATGATCCTTCAGAGAAAGCGGAAGCCCGCTACGCACTGGAGGAAAACGTGCAGTACATGGGCTACGGGCACCTTGAAAAGGCCGAGGACGTAGTTCCGCCCGTGGGCGTGGTCTTCTGGTCCTTCCGCCTGATGATCGGACTGGGCATGCTCATCGCCCTGGTGCTGCTGCTTGCGCTGATCGCGGTCTGGAAAGACAAGCTCGGCGCGTGGAAGTGGCTCCTTTGGGCCGCTGTCATCTGCATCCCGCTGGCTTACATCACCGGCCAGTGCGGCTGGATCGTGGCCGAAGTGGGCCGCCAGCCCTGGACCATCCAGGGCCTGCTCCCCGTCAACGTGGCCATCTCCAGCCTGAGTGCCGGAGCGGTCAAGACCACCTTCTTCATTTTCCTGGCCATCTTCACGCTGTTCCTGGCCATCGAAATCCGCATCATGGTGAGTGCCATCAAGAAAGGTCCCGAAACGATAAAAGAATAAAGCCATGTCCTATATCTTCTTACAGAATTACTGGTGGTTCCTGATCGCCCTGCTGGGCGGCCTGCTCGTCTTCCTGATGTTCGTCCAGGGAGCCAACCTCCAACTCGGCAACCGGACGTTCTCCGACCTGCAGAAACGGATGGTCCTCAACTCCACGGGCCGCAAATGGGAGCTGACCTTCACCACCCTTGTCACCTTCGGCGGCGCTTTTTTCGCCTCCTTCCCTCTTTTCTACAGCACCAGCTTCGGCGGCGCCTACTGGGTATGGGTCCTGCTGCTGCTCAGTTTTGTCTTCCAGGCTGTCGCCTATGAGTTCCAGAACAAGAAAGAGAACCTGATCGGCGTAAAGGGCTTCCGCACCGCCCTGATGGTCAATGGATTCCTGGCACCGTTCCTTGTCGGGACCGCCGTGGGTACCTTCTTCACGGGTTCCGATTTCACGGTCAACAAAGTGGCCATCGCCGACCCGGCCTCCCCGGTCATCAGCACCTGGGGCAACAGCTGGCATGGTCTCGAAGCACTGGGGCAGTTCCACGCGGTACTGCTGGGCTGCGCGCTGGTCTTCCTGACCTGCATCCTCGGCGCGCTCTATATTCTCAACAACATCGACGACACGCAGATCCATTCACAGGTGCGCCGCACCGTCAAGCTCTGCATCGTCCCCTTCCTGGCCTTCTTCCTGTGCTGGCTGGTGATCCTGCTTGTAGGGGTAGGTTACGCCGTGGACGAAGCTGGCGTCGTCTCGCTGGAGAAATACAAATACCTGCATAATTTCCTGCAGATGCCTGCCGTGCTGATCCTGTTCCTCGTGGGCGTGGTGCTGGTGCTCTGGGGCATCTTCCAGGGCGCCTTTACACAGTCCAGAGGGGGTATCTGGCCCGCCGGCATCGGCACGGTGCTGGTGGTGATGGCGGTCTTCTTCATTGCCGGCTACAACGGCACGGCCTACTACCCGTCCTGCACCGACCTGCAGAGCAGCCTGACGATCCGCAACAGTTCCTCCAGCCAGTTTACGCTGCAGGTGATGTTCTGGGTTTCGCTGCTGATCCCCTTCGTGCTGGCCTACATTGTCTACGCCTGGCACCAGATGGACAAGAAAAAGATCACGCCCGACGAAATCTCCGGCACGCCGCATAAGTATTGAAAACGAATACAGACTCTGAACTGGGTTCAGCGCCCCTGATCCCGCTGATCGCAAAATATGCGGTCCCGTCGATTATCAGTATGCTCGTCGGGGCCGCATACAATCTTACCGACCAGATCTTCATCGGACACGTCGTCGGGGTCCTTGGGAACGCCGCGTCAAATGTCGTTTTTCCGACAGTCACCTTTTCGACGGCCCTTTGCATGCTGCTCGGCATAGGTACTGCCGCGAACTTCAGCATCAGTCAGGGCGCCGGTAAAATTGACGAAGCCAAGAAGTACGTCTATTCAGGCCTTACTGCGACAGCCGTCATCGGGCTGTTGACAGGAATCCTGGTCTTTCTCTTCAGGAGTCAGATTATCAACCTGTGCGGAGCAAGTACTTCGGGCAATGTCTATCCGTATGCGATGGATTACCTGTCGATCTCTGCGATCGGCTTGCCATTCTACATCTTCGCATCAGCGGCAGCGACAACCATACGGGCCGATGGGAGTCCCCGTTACTCGATGTTGTTCAGCATCGCAGGTGCAGTCATCAATGTCGGACTGGACTGGCTCTTCATGTATCCGCTTGGCCTGGGAATCAAAGGTGCCGCGGCTGCGACCGTGATCTCTCAAGGAATCACCTTCGTGCTGGCGTTGATGTACTTCCCGAGATTCAAGGCCTTCGACTTACGGATCAAAGAAATCTGTCTGAGCGCATCGCATATGATGGACAGCATGAAGGCTGGTTTACCGAATTTCATCAATCAGATTCTGCTGATGACCACCAACATCGTGCTCAACAATATGCTGGAGACCTACGGCGCTCAGTCAAACTACGGTTCGGACATTCCGCTTGCCGTATCGGGCGTTGCGCAGAAGACCAACATGATCATGATCTCCTTTGCCGTGGGTATCGCCCAGGGCTGCCAGCCGATCTGGGGATACAATCTCGGCGCAAAGAATTTCAAACGTGTCAAGGGGACCTATATGCGGGCGTTCGCGGCTGCGTTCACGATAGGCCTCATCTTTTTCGCTGCATTGCAGTTGTTCCCGAGGGAAATCGTATCGATATTCGGAACAGGTTCCGACCTGTACTACGCGTTCGCGGAGAAGTATCTCAAGATTTATCTGTTGTTTGTTTTCTTCCAGAACATACAACCGGTAACTGTCACTTATTTCTCGGCCATCGACCATCCGAAGGAAGGACTTCTGGTATCCTTATCCAGGCAAGGCCTCTTCCTGATTCCCCTGCTCATCATTCTGCCCCGGTATATGGGCATACAAGGTGTCCTCATTGCCAGCCCGATATCCGATACGCTTGCGTTCATCGTATCGGTATCCATGGTCCTGATCAGTTTCAAGAGTTTCCAATCAGAAAAAAAAGTGTAGTTTTTTTTGCACACTTGAAAAAAGTCTCTATCTTTGCAATCCCAATCGTTGAGCCCATAAGTTGACTCACGCGGCATCAGCCGCTAGTGGAGGCCGAGCAGGGTTAGCCCGAGCAATAGCAAGGCCGGAGCGAGGGGTTCGGGGCTAGCCCCGAAAAAAATAGGGGTGCGGTAGTTCAGCTGGTTAGAATGCCGGCCTGTCACGCCGGAGGTCGCGAGTTCGAGTCTCGTCCGCACCGCTTAAGGATGCCTTACAGTTACCTGTGGGGCATCTTTTTGTTTCAGTTTTCGCCATTTGGTACTAAAATGGTACTAAAAATCGCGCCTGGTACTAAATTCGGCTTTTGCGGTCCCTTCCGCACCGCTTAAAAGTGCCTTCTACGTATGTAGGAGGCACTTTTTGTGTCTGATTTTTCGTGATTTGGTACTAAAATGGTACTAATTATTGGCCCTTAAAAAGGTCCGGAAACTGTCGCAGCGCCGGACCCATACGAAATTTTTAACATTCTGCCTCAAGGCATTATGTCGTCGCAAAGATACAAAACATTTTCCTTTCCTCTCAACTTTTCGTATCTTTGATCTGCCGACCTGCAACCTAAACACCTTGTCCTATGAAAATCTTAATTGACAACGGACACGGCCGGGAAACTGCAGGAAAGCGCTCCCCTGACGGCCGTCTCCTCGAGTGGTCGTACAACCGGGAAATCGCCCGACGTGTTGTGGCCGCCCTCCAATCCGAACACTTCTACGCTTCCCTGCTGGTCCCAGAATCCGAAGACATTTCTCTCGCCGAGCGCTGCCGCAGAGTCAACCGCGTTTGCTCCGAGCTGGGCCGCCGGAACGTCTGTCTCATTTCCATCCACGTGAATGCCGCCGGCCGGGGCAACAAATGGTACAACGCCACGGGCTGGTGCTGCTACACGAGCAATGGCCAGACGAAGGGAGACAAACTTGCCGACTGTCTCTGCCAGGCTGCAGCACGAATCCTCCACGGCCACAAGATGCGCTTCGACTACAGCGACAATGATCCGGACCAGGAATCAGATTTCGCCATCCTTCGCAAGACCGCATGTCCGGCCTGCCTGACGGAGAACGGCTTCATGGACTGCAAAGAGTCCCTGGAATTCTTGCTGAGCGACGAAGGAAAGGCGGCTATTGTTCAGCTGCACGTTGAAGGAATTGAGGCCTACATTAAGAGCTGCAGCGCAGACTGACACAGTTCCCGACATCCGACGCGGCCAGCTGCGACGTATGCGCTGGCGCGTTCCCAGGACGCCCCTGGGGCGATCCCACATCCCCTCAATAAAAAACCCTGGTTGTCGTTACTGATAACCAGGGTATATCACATTCCGGACTGATGCCTATTTGTCAAACACCTTCAGAACGGGTATCGTTTTCACATATTTGTCAGAATCGAGGAACCCCGTTGTTTCATACCTATATGTTCCGATGATACGAACGCATTTGGTAGAAGGAAGGGTTATGACTTGATCATCATAATACAAAACACCCTCTTCAGGAAGAAATAGCACTCTCGTACCAGCAATGAAATCAAAATCCCCCGGTTTGCTTTTATTGATACCGTCCATGTGGACGGCACCATTGGAAAGGACCTGCTTAACCTTAAAAGAACGAAGATTCATCACTTCGCCAGGTTCATCAAATAAAGTAACGCCCGGGAACTGATTCCGCTTGACTGCAGGAGCATCACTGGAAGATCCAGAATTACTGAAATTACCCACATACGACATTATGGCCACCGCAATGAGCGCCCCCACAATCATACCCAAAAAGAAAACTAAACCTTTCTTCATAATGAACGAGAATTATAATACCCAAGTTGTACAATTAAGCAGTCCCCCTTCCAAAGCGACATCGCTGTAATCAATTGTCTCAAGCTGTTTACCAGGGAAGGCCTTGCGAATGACATCTACAGCCTCTGCGTCTTTTTCATGCCCGAATACAGGAACAACAATCAGATTATTGACTTCCAGATAATTGACATAGACTCCAATGGCGCTGTCTCTGTGCTTAGGATGGGCCTTGTCTTCGAAGAAGGGAACATTAATATATGAGAGATTGTGCTCGACCAAAACTTTCTGCATACCTTCACGCCAATACTTATACTCAGCAGCAAGATTATTCCCAAGAATTGTATTCCTGTCCACAAACCTGACCATACCATCCGCGTGTCCGGTAAAGTCAGTGTTGATGATAGGAATGATAATGATCTCGCATCCCAGTAACTCAGCCAACTCGCTCTTTATTTCCTCCTCGCTTTTCCCTGGATTCTCGGTGAATACTTTACTTGAAATAATAGCCCGACCTCCACAGATAAGGACATTCCCTCCGTCAAGGTTGATTTCTGACTTCTTGGCCTTTATGCCATTCTTGCTGTGAATCTCATCTACATCGGAACGAGAGGCGACGTGTTCAGGAGTATCCTTCAAATAACTCGGGTCATACTTGAACTGAATCAATTGACCAGATTCTGTTATGACCGGCATATAATCTCGGCACCAGATGTCTTTAGTACCCTCAAGGAACTTATGCTTGATATTATGCTTATCAAGAATCTTGAGTAATTTCTCACAAGTCTCAGGGAATCGCTCCTTCAACAGCGAGGACATATAAACAGTCTGCTCCGCTTTTAGGCTGGGTGCAGGGGCTGCCACCTGTATTTCCGGAGTCTTTACCACATCCTTCTTTTTTCTGCTGAGGTATTCTTCCCGGATTTTCTTCATGTCTGAATTCATGAATTTCATGCAGATTTCAGCATCGGGCTCGATATCGTTCTCAAAACAGATTTCCTTGAAGACAGCTTCTTTTCCTCTGCTATTCAGTACAAAATTCTGAATATACTCTTTCTTGATTCTGTTTCCGATAAGATAGAAATTCATTCTTTTGAGGATTCTCCGGTGCTTTTTGGTGGACAGTTTCTTGTCAACAAGTTGATTCATCAACTCGGCAAGTGATTTCCTCCTAAAAAGCTTGTATAAACCGAAAACAAAACCACCGATAGCGATTAGTCCGCTGGTTATACCGATAATAGATTCAACTGTCATAGTAGAATAAACAATGTGGTTTGTTGCTTGTGTTCACCAAAGGTAATCATTTTCTGCGACATGGCCATAAGAAGCCCCCTCCGGAGAGTATCCGAAGGGGGCAACCAGTTCAGGTTTCAGTCCTAGGGACTACGGCTCACCGCCAGCAGCTGCAGCTGCGGTCCACTTGCACTCCGCCAGCATGGTGCCGGACTTCTCGCCGGTGCTGGAGTTGACGAAGTAGTAGCGGAAGAAGATCTTCGGGGCCGCAGCACTGGGAGCGCCGTGCTTGGCCACGTAGTCCGCGGCGATGTTGATGGCGGTGTCGTCAGGCTCCTCGACGAGCTTGATGGCAACTGCCTTGCTGTGAGCGCGGGTCACACCGTTGGACTGGCCTTCGGTGGCCTCGATCACAAGGAAGATACCACCGTTGTCGGTGAGGTCCTGGTCCAGCTTGAAGGTGAAGGTGTCACCCTGGCACACGATGGTGGCGCTGGAAGGGTTCTCGACACCCACGAGTGCGGGCGGGTTCTCCACGGGAGCGCCGCCGCAGGCGACGATCCAGTAGTTGAGCCTGGTGAACAGGTTGGAGCCGGAGATCTTGGCCTTGGAGCCAAGGACGCTGCGGCCTTCCTGAG
>JAEEGJ010005911.1_pt1 | contig 37610 bp, 25 predicted proteins | sample 8958761 | NCBI WGS metagenome assembly JAEEGJ01 (sample SAMN16246546, study PRJNA631951) | gut metagenome | biome: gut microbiome; feature: rumen; material: RS-attached | host: Bos | place: Iran: Karaj | collected 2018-10
TATGGCCCCGAGGCCGACGCCAAGAAGCCGCTCTTCGCCAAGCAGATTCTGGAGCGCAACCAGAATAACGTGCGCTCGCACTTCAATCATCCCGCCATCATCGTTTGGTCGCTGGGCAATGAGACCGTGAACGGTCCGAACTTCGAAGCCGCCTACGACTGGGTGAAGGCTGAGGACAAGAGCCGTCCCTGCCAGTGGGAACAGGCTCATCGCGAAGGCCGCAACACCGATATCTTCTGTCCGATGTACTATACTCCTTGGTCTTGCGAGGCTTATTGCAAGGACGACAACTTCCAGAAGCCGCTCATCCAGTGTGAGTACAACCACACGATGGGTAACTCCTCCGGTGGATTGAAGGAGTATTGGGAGCTCGTGCGCAAGTATCCGAAGTATCAGGGTGGCTACATCTGGGACTTCGTCGACCAGGCCCTGCACCGCAAGCCCAATGCCAAGATGCTCACCGCATCGCTGGCCGAGCTGAACCGCGTGGCTGATCTGTCGTATCCTGAACTGAACAAGATTCATTACACCTATGGTGGCGACTACAACCGCTATGACCCCTCTGACAACAACTTCAACTGTAATGGCATCATCGGTCCCGACCGCCAGTTGAATCCGCACGCTTATGAAGTAGCCTATCAGTATCAAAACATCTGGGCAAAGCCGCAAGGCAAACTCGCTGAGACAAAGACTGTGGAGGTATACAACGAGAACTTCTTCCGCTCGCTCGACAACTATGCCCTGCAGTGGCAGCTCTTGGCCGACGGCAAGGAAGTGCAGAAGGGTACGATTGACCGTCTCGACGTAGCTCCGCAGGCAACAAAGGCCTACCAGATTCCGTTCTCTACCGATGGCATCGAGGATGGCGAAGCCGAGATTCTGCTGAACGTTTGCTTCACGCTGAAGCAGGCTGAGCCGCTGATGAAGGCCGGACAGGCCGTAGCCTACGCCCAGCTGCCCATCCGCAAGTATGGTCATGGTTGCTGCGACTTCGAGGAACAGACCGTGCAGACTCCGAAGTCGAAGATTAAGATTACCGACAAGAAGGGCACCGACGAGATTACCATCGCCAACGCTAACTTCACCGTGAAGTTCGATCGCCAGACGGGTCTGCTGAAGCAGTACACCGTGCTGGGTAACGATCTGCTGGGCGAGGGTGGCACGCTGCGCCCGAACTTCTGGCGTGCTGTCACCGATAACGATATGGGTGCCGGTCTGCAGCGCAGCATGCGTGCCTGGAAGAATCCCGAGATGACTCTCACCTCGCTCACTGCCGAAAAGGCCAAGAAGCAGAACCAGGTGACCGTTAAGGCTACCTACGACATGCCGGGCGTGCAGGCTCAACTCATGATGGCATACGTCATCATCGAGGGTGGTGCCATCCACGTGTTCGAGAAGATGACCACCACGAAGGATGCCAAGGTTAGCGATATGTTCCGCTATGGTCTAGTCATCGACATGCCTTACCAAAGCGATCAGAGCGAGTACTACGGCCGTGGTCCGATTGAGAACTACAGCGACCGTATGGAGTGCATGCCCGTTGGTCTGAACAAGCAGACCGCCGACGAGCAGTTCTTCCCCTACATCCGTCCGCAGGAGACTGGCACGAAGACCGACATCCGTTGGTGGCGCCAGACCAACCCGAGCGGCTTCGGACTGCGCTTCCAGTCGTGCGATCCGTTCACGGCATCTGCCCTGCACTATAACATCATGGACCTCGACGAGGGCATGGACAAAGACCAGCGCCACTCGCCAGACGTGCCGAAATCGAAGTACACCGAACTCTCGCTCGACATGGTGCAGACCGGTGTGGGCGGCATCAACTCATGGAGCCGCGACGCTCAGGCCCTGCCGCAGTATCGCGTGAAATATGAGGATCGTCTGTTCAAGGTGTGGCTGATTCCTGTGAAATAAAATGAAAAAAGCAATTGTTGTAGGCGGTAGCAATGGCATCGGACTTGCCATTGCTACCTGCCTTGCTGAGGAATACGATGTAGTGGTGGTAGACAAAAGCGAGCCCGATGCCAGCATCGCCGACCGTGTGGTGTTCGAGCCTCTCGACTTGACCAGCGGCGACTATTCGGTGTTCGACCGCCATCAAGATGCTGACGTGGTGATGATTACTGCCGGCTTTGGTCGTCTTGCCTTGTTTGAGGATATCAACGAGAGCCTCATCGACACCTATTTCCAGGTGAACACCCTACCCGTGATGCACATCGTGAAGCGCTACTACCAGCAGCTACTCCATCGCGATGGCTTCCGACTGGGTGTGATGGTGAGTATCGCTGGATATATGTCTTCACCTTTCTTCTCGTTGTATGCAGCCACCAAAGCTGCTTTGCGCATGTTCATAGAGAGCGTGAACGTGGAACTAGAGAAAAGCGGCTCGAAGAACTGCATCCTCAATGTATCGCCAGGCAGCATTAAGGGCACTCGCTTTAATGGCACCGCACAAACCGACCTCGATGCAACGCGCCCGTTGGCTGAGGAGATCGTCCAGCATCTAATGGCTGGCGACGACCTATTCATACCAATGTATGACGAGGTGTTCTGCCATGTGCTGGAACGCTATCATCAGGATTTCCGTGCCGAAGGTCGCCATAGCTACGACTACAAAGTGGCAAGCGGACGAGTTGGAGAAAAGAAATAAACAAAAAGGAATGGCAACGGAGAAAATCGACCAGGCGGCCCTGCGCCAGCGCTTCAACCCCGATGGCTCTCTTTTGCGCCGTCAGCAGATGCGTATGCTCGAACTGCTGATAGAGGTAGACCGCATTTGCAAAAAGCATAACATCAAGTACTGGCTAGGCAGCGGAACTCTTATCGGTGCTGCACGCCACAAGGGTTTCATCCCATGGGACGACGACCTGGATATCGAAATGCTTTGGGACGACTACAAGCATCTGATGAAGGTGCTACCCAACGAATTGCCCGAGACAATGGCACTGCAGACCACTGAGACCGACCCGAACTACTTTTTCTTCTATGCGAAGGTGCGCGACAGACGCTCCCATTTAGAAGAGCAAAACCAATACGACCGTGTTTGGCGCGAGCAAGGCATCTATATCGATATATTCCCATTCCATCGGCAACCGCTATGGATTCATTTACTCTCCGAGAAGGCGCAAGGACATGTTTATTCAATCATGAATAAGGAGTTGAAGAAGTCAAGGAAGCCAAAGAAGCTCAAGGACGACAGTTTCCTCAACTCCCCGCTGTATATGAAGAAGGTGCGTTTCATCACACGCTTCAACGAGAAGATTTTCTTCCCACTGCTGCGTTTTCTCTGTAAGTTCTCAAGTGCCCACATGACCGACGGATTGGGTATTCCCTATCACAAACCACGCCGCATGGTGGACACGTTTCCACTCTCGAAGATGGAATTCGAAGGGCATATGTTCCCTGTGCCACACGACACACATGCCGCCCTCACTTTAATATACGGCGATTACATGCAGTTGCCAGATATTGATAAGATAAACCTACACGTAGGGAACTTGACAATTGATAGTTGATAGTTGACAGTTAATAGTTGACACAACAGAACCCTTGAACCGCGCCATTGGCGCACTACTATGCCAGAGACCCTGAAAGAGAAAACTGCAAAAGGACTGTTCTGGGGCGGTCTAAGCAGCACGGTGCAGCAACTGCTTGGCATCGTGTTCGGCATCATCTTGGCCCGTCGCCTCAACCAGTCGGACTTTGGCATGATTGCCATGATCACCATCTTTCAGCTCATTGGCAACGACCTGCAGAACAGTGGTTTCAAAGTAGCTCTGGTCAATCTCCGGCAACCTACCGACCGCGACTACAACTCCGTGTTCTGGTTCAACATCCTCATGGGTGGTACTCTCTATGTATTACTCTTTTTCCTGGCTCCATTAATTGCCAATTTCTACCACATCCCCTCGCTCACGCCGTTGGCACGCTATGCATTCCTGAGCATCGTCTTTGCTAGCTTTGGAACGGCACAATCGGCATGGCTCTTCAAAAACCTGCATGCAAAGCAACAGGCCAAGGCAGGCATGATGGCCGTACTTATCTCGAGTAGCGTGGCAGTAGTGATGGCATATATGGGCTTTGCCTACTGGGCACTAGCCACACAGACCAACCTCTACATCCTGCTCTGCACCCTACTCTATTGGCACTATAGCCCTTGGCGACCGACCATTCGAAGTTCAAAGTCCAATGTTCAAAATCCTTCGGATGATTCAATTGCCCTCTCAACCCCTCTCAACCCTTCTCAACCTCTCTCAACTGGGCCTCAGGCGCTCTCTCAACCGCACCGCAGGTGCCTCTCAACCTTTATTGAAGTTCTTCGTCCTGCCTTGCGCATGTTCCGCTTCAGCGTGAAACTGCTTATATCGCAGGTGCTCACCGACATCAACAATAACGTCCTGAACATTCTGCTCGGACGCTTCTACGGTCGTCACGACACTGGCAACTACAACCAAGCTTTCCAGTGGAGCACGAAGGGATCGAACATCATCCAGAGCATGGTGCAGCAGGTGGCACAACCCGTCCTCGTCAGCATCGACAACGAACACGAGCGGCAACTTCACGTGCTGCGAAAGATGATGCGCTTCGCCGCCTTCTTGTCATTCCCCTTATTGTTCGGTTTGTCGCTCGTTAGCCATGAGTTCATCGTCACTCTGTTGGGTGAGAAGTGGGCTCAGAGCGCTCACTACCTGCGTTTGCTTGCCGTCGCCAGTGCCTTCCTGCCACTCTCCACGCTTCTTGCCAACGTCGTCATCACCAAGGGCCGCAGCAACATCTTCATGTATGTCAACCTCGCACTTGCCATCTGCCAAACCGCCGCCATGCTCACCATTTACCACTTCAAAGTTTCTTGTTTCGAGTTTCTAGAACCCTTCTCAACCCTTCTCAACACCTCCACCTCTTACCTCTCAACTCTCAACTCTCAACTCCTAACCATGGTCCTTGCCTTCGTTGCACTCACCATCCTCTGGTTCTTCGTCTGGGCTTACTTCGCACGGCGACTGGCTGGCTATCGCTTCACCATGCTCCTGCGCGATGTATTACCATTCCTCCTCTCTGCCGCTGCTGTAATGCTTACAACAAGCTTCATCTCCACTTGTATTATTCCCTCCACCCTTTTGGGGGGAGTCGGAGGGGGGCTTCTCCTACTTATTGCCCGCATCCTCCTCGCTGCCCTACTCTACTACGCCCTCATGCGTCTCTTCCGTGTCCAGATTCTTAACGAGTGCCTACAGTTCTTCAATCGCAGAAAGTCAGACAAGTATGAGTAAAAATAGCCATATCATTATGAATAATAATATTGTAAAATTCGACGATGTTCAAAAACACATCGTTCAAATCAAAGGCAAGGATGTTATCCTCGACTATGCCGTTGCAGAATTGTATGGAGTACAAACCAAAGAGATCAACCAAGCTGTAAGAAACAATCCCAGGAAATTTCCTAAAGGATACGTGTTTCAGATTGATAATAAAGAACTTGCAGATTTGCGGTCAAAATTTTTGACCACAAATCACCCTAAAAGTCGTGTCATGCCAAAGGCCTTCACAGAGAAAGGACTCTATATGCTTGCCACTATTCTAAAGGGCGACAAAGCCATAGAAACCACAATCGCCATCATTGAAGCGTTTGCAAAACTCCGAGAATTATCTCGCGCTATCGGAGAAATGGCAAGGACCCCTGACAAATACAAACAAAAAACGCTGATGCAGCGCAGTGGTGAAATAGTTGAAGATCTTTTTGGCGACGACATGAAGACTACTGATACTGAAACGGAAATAGAACTGAACTTGGCTGTATTAAAACTCCGACATACCATCAAACGCAAGAAATAGCCCCGTGACACCTCGCAACCGCTGCGAAGCAGCACTCTCAACTCTCTCAACTGACTCTCAACTCTAAACCCTCCGCTCGGCCAGTAGGGACGCTTTCGTAGCAAAGCGGAGAAAGAACTCTCAACTGACTCTCAACTGACTCTCAACTCTAAACTCTCAACTCTCAACTAAATATGCCTCCTGCCAAGACCGATATTGCGGTGCTGATGCTTTTCTTCACCCGCTCCGACACCTTACAGCTTGTGTTCAACGAAGTACGCAAGGCGCGTCCCTCGCGATTGTTCCTCTATCAGGATGGTCCGCGTGGACCACAGGACATGCCTGGCATAGAGGCTTGCCGGCAGATTGTCAGCGATGAGCAGATTGACTGGGAGTGCGACGTGCAGCGCCAATACCTTGACCATAACCAAGGCTGCGACCCCTCGGGATTTCTCTCCCACCAATGGGCGTTCTCCATGGCCGACAAGGTAATAGTACTCGAAGACGATGTTGTTCCTTCACAATCGTTCTTCCCGTTCTGCAAGGAGATGCTCGACCGCTACGAAAACGATGAGCGAATCACGATGGTTTGCGGTTTCAACACCGATGAGGTGACACCCGACATCGATGACGACTACTTCTTCACCTCGTTCATGAGCATCTGGGGATGGGCTTCATGGCGGCGAGCTGCTCAGCGTTGGGATTCAGAATACGCTTTTATGCGTGACAAGCAGGCCATGCGACAACTGCAGGCATTGACCCGTGAGCGACACTTGCGTAATACGATGCTGAAGATGTTCAGCGACCACAGCCAGAGTGGGAAGCCTTACTTCGAAACCATCTACTGGGCCGACCTGCTGCTCAACTCCGGCCTATGCATCATGCCGACTAAGAACCTTGTTAACAACGTAGGACTCACGGCCGACAGCACCCATTTCTCTGCCGAACTGCAGACCATGCCTCGTCGTCTGCGCCGCATCTTCACTATGCCTCGCTATGAGTTGCAGTTCCCCCTCCGCCACCCACGCTATGTCGTTGAGCACGTCGACTACCTCGACCGCCGCTATAAAACCATGGGATGGAATCACCCCTGGACCAAGATCCAATACTCCCTCGAAGAACTCTGGCTCAACCTACGCCGTGGCAACTTCCGCCACATCTGCCGTTCTCTGACCCGTCGCATCCGCAAGTGGACGGGGCGCGACCGCCACCAATAATGCCCTACGGGCGTTCAAAAGCTGCTGTGCAGCGTTCAAAGTTTAAATGCCCTTCGGGCGTTCAAGGTTCAAGGTTCAAAAAAAAATCGCCACCGTTCCTGTCACAGGTTCAATGGCGATCCCGATGATGGAAAACATTGCAGTTGTGCCACAATATCTATTCTCAATTTGGTTTACTCAATATGATATTCACGAGTGCTGTCACGTCAGCAATAGTTATATCGCCATCACCATTTACATCAGCATTCTCTTCGCTGAATGTTTCCATTTTCTTTCCTAAAATGTAGGCTACCATCGTCGTCACGTCTTCCTTACTGATCACGCCATCGAGGTTTACGTCGCCAAGTAGGCTATAGGAAGATATAGGACAGCCCATTTTCCCGCCTTTAATTACTATTTGAAGGTCCGTCCCAACATTTTCATTCATTCCTAAATAATCAACGACATAAGCTTCAAAAGGATTAGCATTACTTTTATTGTTTATGTAGGAGAACATTTTCCCATTAAGAGAAAAACAATCAGAAAGACAATATTGCATATTCCTACCTATAATATCATAACGCATACTTGAAGACACTCCTTTGGGGTAATCCACCGTCTCCGCATTTTTTATTGCTCGAATAGAAGCATTATGCCCTTGAAAAACGACTATCTTATCTGTCAATTGCCATTCTTCTCCCCAATGTTCCGTAGCGGCTGTTATAAGGTATGGTCGATAAGCAACTATTGATTGCGCGTGGTCAAAGCAAAGATTATTCTTACCGTCATCTTCTACATAATTCATAACCCATAAGTTCTTACCTGTTTCATTACTATTATGGAACCAATCTATTGGCTTTCCATCAACAGTAATTTCATCAACGGAAAAAGGCAAGCATAGGCTTCCCCATTGGATTTCATTACCATCATAACGTTCCTTTATTAATCGAGAAAACGAAATGCTATTAGCAACAAAATATAAAGGAGAGCCAAAATCGTATCCCTCACAAAGATTAATGTTCTCTGCTTGATTGCCTATCACAACATTCTTTCCTTTAAGGACATCTGGTATTGAAGCTTCAGCAGGCAATAAGTAAATACAGTTAGGATTCTCAGAGTGCCTCAATTCATTGATAGCTTCTGTCCATGAAACATCTACACAAACAACATCATTTGGCACTTGATAACTAATAATATCTGCATCGGAGATGCAATCATAGCTGCCATTGGCTTTGTATACAACTATTCCCCTCGTAGGTTTGTAAATAATTCCTGTAGGAGAACTAGTAAGTCCTGTTCCATTCTTCATTATTTGGATTGAATAAGAACTGCCATATATAAGATTGTCAAAAGTACATAACAATTCTTTCGTTTCACCAGGAGCAATTTCACAAGGAATTGAAGATGTTTTGTCCGTAGTATTTCCTCTATACAAAACTACTTGCAAAGGAGTATTATAAGTTCTCTCCAAATCTTTGTTTGTAACAAACAGGTGAACTGAAAGACGATTTCCTATGACAGTATTCTCATTGTCAACAACAGACCATAGGCCATCTGTATAAGCAGACTTCCTTAACTGGAGGAATGGATCAATATGTTTTGCAGAACCATTTACGTTATCAACAAAACCATCAACAGAGATGTTGCCTGAAGAATTATTACTATACAAAATGTTTCTACCATATTTGTCAGAACATATTTTTATATTCGATGTTGAACCGCTAAAATACGAAAAAGACACATCATGGACGTTACCATCAGCAGGAATTGCTTCCTGAACACTCGTCAACAGTTTTTCGTTTCTAAAAATATATAAATTAGACGTCGCCTCCTCTTTTCCCAAATTTTTCACTTTAGCCTTACCATTGCTGAAAGAAGTAATAACAAGATTAACAGATGGTACAAGTTGAAGCGTTTTTTCTTCTAAATCTACTTCTATGTAATGCCTTTCTGAACGACCATTTACAAGCCAAATATCACTATTAGACTCTTTGCTGATAGCTTTGATGTAATACTTACCATAAGGTAGCTCCGCACCAAAGGACAAATTGTCGAAACAAAATTCAAGTCCAAATCCATCTTGAGGTTCATAATTCCCTATGTGCTTCATTGCCAGCAAATCTACCATCTCGCCTGTTTCATTAAAAAGGCCTAAGCCAAGATCTATTTCTGTTGTAAGATTCATGTAATCAAAGATGGCATTAAAAATTGAAATACCTTCAAAATCATCTGCACGATTATCCCTGGAAAAAGAAGCAGATCCCGAATTAGTGATATCCACTACTGACATTTTGAAAGGAGTTTCTTCCTCATGAGTATTCTTATTAGGTTGAATTAAAATTACGGCATCAACATATGCATTAAAATCATAACCAGAAGGCCCAAGTGCTGTCAAGGTGAAATAACCATCAGAAGATCCACCCCAGCCAAAATTAAAATGATAAGTATCGGTAGTTGCATTATAGCCATCCATGACAAATGCATGACCTCCCCAACCACTTTGATATCCACATCCTCCATATAGAACAGGCCTTCCCTCCGACATCTCTTTATACATCATGTCGTCCCATTCTTCAAAAGTAAAATCGGGCCTATGGATATATTTCATGCCTTTATCCATACCAAAATAATTTGTCATAGCGGGTACTTGATCCGCACCCCAAGCATTAGAGCCACCAGAAGTATAATCCATTTTTAACGCTGTGCCACAATACTGCATGAGTTTAGCAACAGCCTTGCCACTTTCACCAACTGTTGAAGAATAACTATTTGTCATCAAATCCCATGCAAAGGAGGTAGCCGATAACGCCGACATATTCCTTTTATTAGTCGTTGTAATATAGCCAGGAATATCGGATGCTTTAATGTCATTTCCTTTCTTTGCCCAATAATACAAAATCTGGGCCATAGCAGTTGCAACACATCCTGTGGGGCATCCACTAGGACAATAATAGTTGTATGGTGTTCTTTGGTTCCATTTAGAAGCCACAAGAGCAGAAATACTTGTCCTATTCTTGCTGCGGAGTGCCTTAGATGGAGTTATTGAAGGATTTGAACGTAGAAATTCCAACTCCTCAGCATAATAATCTAACAAGCCACACATGCTCTCAGGAATATTGTTTTCATCAATATTACCTACGGCAGAGTATCCCAGCACTTCTCGCGCTCTTTCATCTCCACTCACGATGACATACCCTTGGCCATCAGAAGCATTGAAGATGTAATAAGGAGTATCGGCCTGTTCTTCCTGAGAAGGAGCTTTCATCTGTCCGGATGCCTTAACAGACAAACGTGAGGCAGTCGGAACCAAAACAGCTCCAACTTTCTTCATCGGGTTGGCCCGTTGCTGATTCAAAAACTCCACAGCCTTTGCCTGCGCTGCATCCTTAGTTACATGCTGTGCCGATGCTTGCAAGCATAATGTCAGTAGCAATAACGATATTGTCTTTTTCATTTTGATTAGTTTATAGTTACCAAAGAAGAAGGAGTACGAGGGTCTCGTACTCCTTCTTACTGCATGGGGATTACTCATCCCATAGGTTCTTTATTTCTGTGTCGTTGTTCTCATTTTCTTCGCTATCATCGAAGCTTATTCCTTTGGCATCGCCCCATTCGCCACTATGGCCCAAAACTTCTTGATTGAGCAGAGAGGCAACTATTTCGACTGCGGGGCTAATATACCTTTTCGTCATAAACATCTCCTCCTTATCTCCTAATAATTTTGACTCCGTTGATAACATACACACCCTTGCCAAGACTTGATTCGAGTAAGCTATTAGCAAGTTTACGACCCTGTAAGTCATAGACAGGTGCGTTCGCATCAATATTTTCGAACTCATTCATCGTGATACCATCAGTCTCGCTTCCTTCATCGAAGAGAACATCGAACGACTGGAGTGCCTTGGCACCATTAGTTGACGTACTGGAATAATACGTACGGAATGGAGCAATCTTAATGTCGGCATTATAACTATAGTCATTCGAGCGTACGAACTGATTCTTCCAGTAATAGAAGAAGTTGCCCATCTTTGCCAAAAGCTTACCAGAGTACGAACCGTGATTGGTGAACGTGTAAGTAACGCCATCTTTAGTACCGCGACCTGTTTCGCCCGGATAGGTATATTTATAGGTATCATCGGTAGCATATCCAGTAGTTGCCTTGATTGTTCCACCCTTCTGTGAAAGCACGAAGGAAATCTGGTCGTCATCTGGTGCATTTAAAACCTGTACAAGGTATGGTTTGTTGGCAGGAGCCGCAGAAACGCCCGACACCACTGGGAAGTACACGAAATCCGCACCATCACCTGTGGTCAGACAATTAGTTGATGCCATCTGGTGGAGTGTGAACTGTTGTCCATCCAGATTCGTATGTTTGCCACTTTCATCAATTTGAATATCGAAAGGCATGATAATCGATGCACTTGTCACCTTGCCATTCTTTGGAACTGTGATCTTGCGCTCATGCTTGATGACGTTATCTACATCCACATAAATGTCAAAGGGAGCAAAGAACGGCACGTTGTCTGTGAGCACAATGTCACGTGTGGCATAATATGGATCTCCTGTTGACCAATTCGATGTCTTCTTAGCGCAGTTGTCGTAAATAGACGTAATCGTTGAGGGCAAATAAATCATCACATTCTTCGACAACGATTGTTGAAGAGTTCCGATATCCATGGTTGTTGTCTGATCGCCAGAAGTGACGGTAGAATTTTGAATAGTATGAAGATCACCTGCATCAACATAGAGAATCTGGTCAGCTGAAGTGGGATGATTTGAACCCGCTGAAGTAAGAGTTGCAGTAATGGCATCGCTGATTTCCTTCACGGTCAGGAAACCATCTACAGGTGTCGTAGAGCCTTCTTTAACCGTCGTCAATTTCAAACCCCACATGGCATCGTAAGCAGCGCTGCCATTCTTGTTGTAACAAGTCTTATCATACACCTTTGTCCAACCTAGGTTCGGGACGTAAGTGTCCGTTTGCAGATCTATCTCCATACGATAGAAGGCATAGTAGCGATGCTGCCAATTGTAAGAAGGCGCAATGTTGTAACGTGTCTCATCGGCGGTGAAAACATAGTAGGTAGAGCTCTCTGTGTCCCCGGCATTCATTGTTGGCGTTACAAATGCACCCTTCATTGCGCCACCATCTGGATTCGAAGAACCTATATATTTTGCAACTGAGAAAGGATATTCCTCGAGATAATTTGTACCAGGGGTTGGATTCGTATTCGAGAGATTCTCGGCATTGTTAAACTTAAAGCGGATGTTTCCTGCCGTTTCAGCATAAACATTTGTATCGTAGGCAATTTTTGCACCAGGTTGAGCATTTTGGGCTGTAATTGGAGAAGTTCCTATATAACGAGTATCATAAAGGCCGAGATCTGTGCTACCGTCGTTAGTTCCGTCGCCTTTAACTTCGTTGAAATCATAGAAATAAGGCGATGTCACAAAGCTATAACGAGCATAGCCATCCTTTTGCAAGGACGTATTATTCGAGTAATAGGTGTTATCACCATACTGGCTATACAAATCTTTGAAGGTGAAATTCAAGTTTCCCGTAAATCCAGAGGGGATATTGAACTTTATTTGACCACCACTGACCCTAAAGTTCTGTGCATCAAACGGTTGTGACAATTCTATCGTATTCGACGGGTCATGGCAAACAATGTTCATCTGGTCGATATAGGGGTTCAGTGCCTGCATAAACACAGACACATCCACTAGAGCATGATGTCCTTCCTGAAGACCAGTAATTTCGAACTTGATTGCATCGTTGTTGTAGCCCCAATTCTTTTCTGATAGGTCTATAGCATTACCAGCACCAGAACCCGTACTGCTCACAGAGGCTGTCCCTGCAATAGAAGAGCCTGTCTTGTCATAAACATTCAACGTGAACGCTCCAGGATTATAGGAAGCCAAGGTCACACTTTCTGTACCACTGCTCACTTTGGCATGGTCGTTTGTAGCCGCATCATTAGTCATATGTACTGTTGCAGAAGGATCTGTGGTTCCTCGCAGATAATAACCTGAACTGGTCCAACCAATTTCATTACCTGAAACTTCAAGATTATAATAACCGCCGTTTGTGATACTATAAGTCAATGTTCGATCACCCCCACTACCTTCACATGCCAGATATTGGGCATCATCGCCGCTTCCTACATAAACATTCTTAGTTGTGCTGTCATAATACCAACCAAATTTGGTGGTAGTAAAATGTAACTGGTCATTCAAGTAGTAGATTTGACCTCCAGAAGTGTAGGTAATATAATAAAGGGTTCGATTCTGCGTTCTAGCAGGGACTGCCTGGCCCCATCGGGGAGTAAACTTGGCACCAACTATACGGTAACCAATGGGGTAGGAAAGACCCGTCTGAGAATAAACTTGAGTTGGAGCCTCCACATAATACGTACCATTTTCAAAAGCATAGTACTGGTTGTTACCTATCGTTACAGGATTAATCTTCTTCTTCGTGGCCACATTCATGGGGATGCCACCCTCATGAGCATCATCTTGATAGATATAAGTATAAGCTTTAATATTATTCACATTGCTATAAGTATAGGCAAAATAGTTTCCTTCTTGTTGGAGCTTACCTATATCATACTTATTGGTTTCGAAGGGCGACCTCACCAGACTCAATGCGACATCAGCAGAAGAAGGTTTAGCTTCTGCCTCAAAAGTACCTTCTGCAGTAAAGTAAACGGTAAATGATTTAATCGTTGCACCATAGAAATAATTTCCATTTCTTGAATGATGCATACGGAAAAACAGTTGGTTACCCATATCATCTTCCGTCTTACTCATACGCTCAATAACGTATTCTCGAGTATTGCTATTATTGCTATTATAATCATACATTCTCTCTGCATTGTTGCCGCCATCACTATATGCACCACGTGCCTTATAATTACCGTAACTATAGTCGCTATTAGTTTCATACATTACTTTATAATAACGAGTGTCAGTAGTCGAACCATGACTAGCTCCTTGAATAGTTCGCCCGTTTATATTATTCAGCATTACTAACTTATAACCTTTAAAACGATAACCTTTCGGCAAATATAGCTCGTAAAAAATATCAATAGAAGTACCTCCGTCAGTAACAAGTTGATTATTATAAACACACATGTTACCAGCAGGAAGATACTGTCCATCATGTTCGTCCTTTACGATGAAGTCCATCGGGAGTTGCTCATGCCTCCACGTTGAACTCCAGCCATCGCTAAAGCCTTGCTCACCTTCATAAGACAAGCACGCAATTAGTTTACCCGTTGACGGATCCACGGTCACACTCTGTGCCATCATTGCTAACGGCACAAGCAATAAGCTCAAAAGAGCAAGTGTAATTTTCTTTCTCATAATCGAATAGATTTTTTGAGTTGTTAATTATTAATTTGTTGTTATATATTGTTTTCAGAATTACTGACTGTTGATTTCTTCAGACAACATGCCGCATCAGGGCGGAACTTGCGGTCCTGCCTTGCTGAGGTTTCTCCGGGTATGTCTGTATCTACAATCCAACATGGTTTCTCTATGCAATTTGAAAAGTTCTCAGGTTCTCAGCTTGCAAGAAAGAGCATAACGCTTCTAATATTCCACTAAAATTGGGACACGCGAACCTAGGGTCCACATATAGTCCGCTGCAAAAGTACGAACTTTTCATGAAACTGCCAACATTTTCTTGCTATTTTTTCATTATTTATATTCATTTTTTCTTTTTCATGGACACAATAAGGTAACAAAAAACAAATAATTGCCGTTAATCATCCATTAATTGACCATTAATTGGGGCCACCACACGCGATTACAGCACTTCAATTAATGAATAATTAATGAGCAATTATATGGTAATTCGTGTTTAAAGCAAAACGGAAAGCATTGCTGCACATTGATGGCAGCATTGTTGCAGAACCTCAGCAGCATGATTGCCAAACTTCAGCAGCATCACTGCCAATCTTCAGCAGCATTGTTGCACACTTTGTGCAGCATTGCTGCCTAAGTTGTGCAGGATAGCTGCCTAAGTTGTGCAACAATGCTGCACAACTTGTGCCAGACTGCTGCACAAATTCTGGCACTATGTGTACTTTAACGATTTTAGTTGAGTACTTCGAGTCTTATTTGTATTTTCGATTGACTTTGGTTAATACTTATTGTTAATCTCAGTTGACTGTTGTTGTTGCTTATTTATGATATCAGTTGACGATGTTTGTGTCCCCAAAGGGGATGCACCACCAACCGGAATGCCAATTCGTCTGCTTGATACATAGTTATGTGCGACCCCTTTGGGGTCGGGTGTCTGAGAGATGTCATCCACCGCAGGTCAAGACCTGCGGTTACGCATAGTGTGACCTCTTCGAGGTCTTGTGTGGTTTTGCGATTTAGCTGACTACTTATTGACTTGTTGGCGATATGGGTTGGCTAGCAGGCAGCTACGTCATCTCCTGGAAGATGATGACGAAGTTCCAGATGTAAAGGTAGAGGCAAAGCATGAGAGTAACAAGGGAACAGGGTAACAAGATTCCTTGCTTCTCCATTGCCTTGAACAGATAGGTCATCGCGAGGGGAAGGACGAAGATCCAGTGGGCCGACATGATGTAGACTTCGTTCAAGCCAAAGCCCAATCCGAGATGGAGCAGCATGTCGAAGGCGGCACAGGCGAGAGCAATCCATAAGAAGCGGCTGCGACGCCCGAACCAGACACCAGCGAGGAAGAGCAGAAGGATGAGGGCTTCGATGATGTATTGTACGGGTGACCGGTAGTTGACAATGACGGGCCGGTGGCGCAGTACGTCGCCGAGAGCATAGTCGCGGTGTAGCTGTATACCCTCGCCAAAGAGATTCTCAACGGCCGACGACCAACGAGAAGTGGTGATATCGGTCCAGCGCATGAACTCACCCTTGGCAATAGGTTTGCCGTATGGGTTGCGACGAACCTTGGGCTTTGCTGTGCGAACAGAGTCGAGACGATGCGTGGCCTGTGCAAAGAGAGAAGTGTCGCCGGTGGCCTGTGCCTGGTCGATGAGCATTTGGAAGGTCTTCTCGGCCTCAGCCTTGCGACGAGCTGCAGCCTCCTGCTTTCGCTTCTTGTCGGCAGCCTTCTTGGCATGGGCAATCTTCTCTTGTGGAAGAACGAGGTAGTGGTATTCGGCACGGGCAATGCCCCAGAGCAGGGCAGAGGCGAAGAGGAGGGAGAGGAATATGAGACCTACCCCCCTGCCCCTCCCGTTAAGGAGGGGAGTAGATACCCTTGCCGGTCGTGCTTCCGCATCACTTGAAGATCTCTTATTCCTTGTTGGCGAGAGGGTGAGCCAGTTGACGAGAAGGACGCAGATGAAGACTTTCACACCATTGCTGAGGGTGATTCCGGCAATGATGATGAAGAAGATGAGAGCCTCGGCAATGGTGAACGGGCGTTGCTGCTGCAACTTCTCAAGGCTGACGAGCAGCAAGAGCAGGAGCATCATCATCGAAAGGATGAAGTGGTCGGGAGCCATGCCCGCAAGTAAGACGTGACCAAAGGAGAAGAGCAGGACGGATAGAAGCATGGCTTGCGCCTGCGGCGCGGTTAAGAGGGCGCCTATGGCGCAGTTGAGAGTGCTGTTTGAACCGTCCGAAGAACCTTCCGAGCCTTGAACGCGCGTAGCGCTTTGAACCTTAAACCTTGAACCATCTACGCCTGTGAGGATTGCCAGCACAATGCGATAGAAGAAGAGGAAGGCATAGGCCGTGGCGAGAATCCAGAAGAAAGCAACGACATATTGCACGCAGTTAACACCTGTGAGAGCGGTGAGGCCGAGGTTGAGCCAGTAGAGAGGCGCCATGAAAAAGGCCAGCAGCGGATGGCGATAGACATTGTACTTGGCTGTCCAGTCGGTGACGACGCTATATGTGATGGGGTCATAGCCTGACACGCTGAAGTTATGCAGGAACACCGCCCAGTATTTCGGTCCGGGGTTAGTAAAAATGTCGTTATAACGACAGATGATGATGGCCTGCAGGACGACTGCCAGCAGCATGGCAAACAAGAAGACGGGGCGTTCGTGACGACGGAGGGAGAATAGTTGAGAGTTCATAGTTGAGAGTTGAGAGTTGAGAGTTGAGAGTCAGTGGAGAGTGGAAAGTTAGGGAATGTCTCTTTGCGTTTCCCTTCCCTTTAGGGATGGGTCAGGGGTAGGCTCCTCCCCCTTCTTCAGGAAATAGCGGACGAGGAGAAAGTTGATGGGTACGCAGATGGCGAAGACGGGGAGCATAGCAACGGGCTTCGACAGGCCGAGGCGGAGGAAGAGGGCAAGCAGAAGAGTCTGCAAAAGGAAGTTGACGAGATGGGCCAGCGTGAAGCCAGCTCCACGGCGGGCGGTGGAACGAACGTGAAAGGTGTAGCGGGTGGAGGCTACATAGTTGAAGAGAAAGCTGACGACATAGGCGAAGCAATTGGCCAGGAGAGGGAAGTACTCGCCTCCAAAACCACCGCGGTAGTTGCTCTGATAGGGCATCATGGCTTGGTCGGCAAAGAGCCAAAGGAGTAGTAGGTAGACACCATATTGAATGGCGACTGCCAACACACCGACGATGCCGAAGCGAATGATTTCGCCAAGCCGTTCCTTACCGAAATGGTTTATAATGTCCTTCATTTGCATAAGCTAACAGTTCTTTATCGCCACGGCTGTCGCCATAGGCAATGATACTCATCCCTTCCAAATCTCCCGCAGCAGGGGAGACTTTCTCATTAATATATTCTTTCAGTCGGCGTACCTTTTCAGGGCCGTAGCAGTTGGGAGTAGCAAAGCGGCCCGTGAGTCGGCCGTCGACGATTTCTATCTGAGTGCCCACAACGGAAAACTGATTGGGTTTGAGAGGGGTGAAATACTGACTGAGGATGGGTTGCACCCAACGGTCGATGCTGGCAGAAAGGACAACGACATAGTCGCCATTGTCGAGAGCTCGCTGGATGGTGCGCAGTCCCTCTTTTCGCAGGATGCCGGTATGAGTGCGGGCAAAGGATGCACAGTGAGCATCGAAGTCGCGTTCGAGCATGCCACGGAAGAAGTAGCCGAAGAGGCGTTCCTTCGTTCGCCCATTGTCGGCCAGATGGAGTTTCATGAGGACGAGTAGCGGGCTATAGAGCAGCAGGCCGAAGAGGAGCGAGCAGCGGCCTCGGGCATGAGCGATGAAAAGTGGCAGCGTGTCGCGAGTGGTCAGCGTGCCATCAAAGTCGAAAGCGTGAAGCATTATTTATAGAGTTAAGGAGTTGCGATACCATCGCAACATACAGAACGATTACAGATAGATGATTACCAGAAAGGAGAGGAGCCAACCGAGGACGATGAGTTGCGTGGGGCGGTCGCGTAGGATGACTTTTGTGGGGTCGCCACTCTTTTCATCGACAACGGCGATTTGGATGTAGCGCAACAAACCGACAAGCACGAAGATGGAAGTGAGGTAGAGATGACGGGTATGGAAATGGGCCGAAACTTCGGGTGACACAGAGTACATGATGTAGCAGACCAAGGTGACGGAGCCGGTGATGGTGATGGCCTGATTGATGAACGTGAGGTTGTAGCGTGAGGTGTTGCGGCGCGGAGCCTCACCTGTTTGCTGCATGCGGAGCACATCGTCGCGCCGCTTGGCAAACGACAGAAACAACGTGAGGAGGAACGTCATGAGCACAATCCATTGGGAGAGGACGGTATCAGTGGCGAGACCGCCTGCCAGGATGCGAAGCACAAAGCCGAAAGCCACGATGCAGACGTCGATGATGGCATGATCTTTCAGCTCAGCACAGTAGGCGAGGTTCAAAAGCCAATAGAAGAGGATGACGGCTCCAACACCCAACCCCTCCCGATAAGAGAAGGGAGCAGAGGCTCCTCCAGGCAATAGGAATAGGCTGATGGTCGCCATTGACAGAATGAACAACAGGACCATGAGCGTGTAAGCCTGGCGCTTCGAGATGAGTCCGGCAGCGATGGGCCGTTTACACTTTACCGGGTGACGGCGGTCGGCCTCCACGTCGACGAGGTCGTTGAAACAGTAGATGCTACTGGCGGCGAAGCAGAATGCGATGAACGTGATGACGGAAGCCAGTAAGCTACGGCCATCAAGCAGATTGCCACCGAAGAAGAGCGGCAGGAACACGAAGAAATTCTTGATCCACTGCTTGGGACGGATGAGGCGGAAAAGGGCATTCATGGGAGGTTGGGAGTTGAGAGTTGAGTGTTTAGTGTTTAGAGTTAGGAGAAAGGAACTTAGCAATGGGCTCCGTCAGTTTGTGGAGGCACCATGCCAGAGGCAGGGAGATGGCTACCGTGAGCAGGAAGGTTGGCCAGTAGCCAAGGTGGTACTGTGCGATAGGTTTCATGACGAAGTGCACGTGGATGAGGTAGGTCTCCAGCGAGATGGTCCCCACAAACGCCAAAGCCCGCAACAGCCATGATGGTGCATGGTGGAACAACTGGCAAATCAGCAAGATGCCGCAGACGGTCATAGGGATGTAGAGCATTCGCTCGGCGAACAGTGGGAACTTGCCGTGACGAACTTGCTCGAGGTAGAGGCTCGACGCGAAGGCTGCCACGAACAACAACAGCAGCAGCCATAGAGCTGAACTATCAAGGGTTCGTTTGTTGTAAACATGTTCGCCGACGTTGATGCCAATGAGAAAGATGGGTACGCGGCTCCAGAAGATTTCTAGATGTCCCACCGCCTGATGAATGGGCACCACCCACTGCACGATGACACACCACATAATCATCAGCACGGGAAGCCAGCGGTAAACTGGATGCCGGCGGATGAGTTCCATATAGAACGGGGCGATAACGTAGAGTGCCATCAAGGCAGGTATATACCAGAACGTGAGCTCGTCGTAGCGCCAGAAGTCGAGGTTCAATGTGATGTCGCCGAGGAGGTTGAACAGCGTGGGGCTATACTTGCGGGGGCCGAGGAAGTCGGGCACATAGAACAAACTGGCCATGATGAGCCATGCGGGCATGAGGCGGGCGAAGCGGCGGCGATAGAAGAGTGCAAAAGCAGATCTACCTCCCTGCCCCTCTCTCGCAGGGAGGGGAGTGGCTACTCTTGTGGGATTGGAAAGCTTTCCCCATGCGAACCATAGGCCCATGCCGCTGAGGAAGAAGAACATGTCGACACCTACGTTGCCCAGGCGATGAAGGCCGAAGAAAGCGTCGGCTCGTCCCAGGGGGACATGGAAGAGGATGATGAAGATCATCGCGGCACCCATGAGTTCACCGCGGTAGCGGCTGATGTCGGAAAGTGGGATGTGAAGCATGGGAGTTGAGGGAGTTGAGAGGTTATGAAGTTCTTTCTCCATTTCATTATGAAAGCGAGCAAGCTCGAGCGGAGAGAGTTGCGATGACATCGCAACATACGGGACAACGAGAGGCTATTTGAGAGAGGTGTTACTTTGAGAGTTTGTTAATTTTGATTGCAGCAGCCAGGCGAGGACGATAGAGGCTACGATGTAGAGGGCGAGGCCCGTATAGAGACCATCGTGGCGGCTGACGGGGATGAGAATCTTGCGTGCAATGGGATGCAACACGAAGAGGGCTGCCGAGATAGTGCCCATCCACGTGAGAGGTTTCAGCAGCCACTGGGGCGTCACCTTGACAAGGCAGAACCCCGCCGAGCATACAAAGAGCGGCACGAAGAACCATCCGTAGAAGCCCTGGCTGAGCGAGTAGATGAAGTAGAGGGAGACGAGTCCGAACAGCCAGTTGTAGTTGCGCGGCATGCGCATCGGCATGCGAGCCATAAGGAGTCCGTAGCCGAAGGGCAGCATACCACCGATGAAGTTGTAGCGCAGGCGATAGAGCTCGGTGCTCTCGGGGCCACAAAACATCTGCACCAGTGTGCAAACCACCATCAGCGCAGCGGTCCAGCCCCAGTGACGACGATAGAGCAACACCCGGTAGATGATGTAGAGTTGCATCATCAGCCCAAAGAACCAATAAGGACCAGGCCAGATGACGCTATGACGATGACCAGGCACACCGTCGGGGAACTCCAGCAGATTATTGAACAAGCCCAGCTGTGCCACGACATCGAGTAGTTGATAGCGATGACGACCAGGTGTTATCGCATCGACCAGTACGAACAGGGCAAAGCCGATGATCATCATTCGGAAGAGTTTCATGAAGTGAGAACCCAGGAACTTAAAACCCTTTCGACCGAAGCCAGACAGCCCCGGACGCATCTCGTACTTCATTACCAGACCATAGGCACTGAGGAAGAGGAACATTGGCACGCCGTAATGACCGAAGAACGACAACAAGTGCAGAGGAAGATTCCAATCAGGCGATGCCATGACTCCCCGCAGCGCGCCGACATTATCCGCGTTGAAGAGGTACTCGTTTTCACGAATGATGCCCGGCAGCCAATGGCAGAAGTTATGCAGGAAGATGCCGATGATGGCCACTCCCCTCAAGGCATTGCATTCCGCTCGTGTCAGAAATTCCGTTCTCATTTCTTTATTTTACTTTGTTTGTTTCTAGTTTCTAGTTTCAAGTTTCAAATTTCTAATTACTTTTTTACTTTACTGGTTGGTGACTTCTTATCCTTCGATGCTGCCTTGGGAATGTTTGCCGTGCGCTTGCTTGACATGTCGTGCGTGAGCGTGTCGTAATCGACGACGCCCTTCAACAGTCGAGGCCGTTTCTCGTTGTACTCCGATGAAAGGATGTTATGCTCCGGCCGATAGTCCTCCGTGTGGATGCCAGCCAGATAGAGCAACATGTGAGGCAGCGCATCGGTCATCATTGGGCGGTTTCGGGCTGCACGAATCTGACGGAACAGCTCTGGCCGGGCAGCAATGTATTTCTTCGAACACCACACCCAGAAAGGCACCTCATACTCATAATAGGCCAATGGATAGTCGATGTCGTCGCTATGGTTGCGACAGATGACAAAGCGGCCGGGCTCGTAAACCTCCTCGCCGTGGTCAGGCACATAGATGACAACGGCGTCCTGCTTCTCGAAGCGACGGATGATCTGATCGACGATGGAGTCGTTATAGAGCGTTGCGTTGTCATACCATACCAGTTGTTTCTTGTGTTGCGGCAGCATCTTCGGGCGATGCTCCTCGTAGTCGGCAGCCGTGAAATGAGTCTGCTTCTTCGGATAGCGCGAGTAATAGTTCATGTGCTGGCCAAGCAGATGGAAGATAACGAGAGACCCACCCCCAACCCCTTGTGAGGAGCTGGAGGAGACTTTCTCATCCCAATCCCTGAGCAGACCGTCGTCCCATGGATGTATGGTCGTATTGCGATAACTGAACATAGCATCGGAGAGTTGCGGGTGGTTCAGGAAGAAACCACCAGAGAAGTCAAAGACCGCCTCCTTTGCTTTCGTCAGGAACTGATTGGTGAGGAAGGTCACGTCGTAGCCTGCCTGCTTGAACACTTTGGGAAAGAGCGGATAGTCGCTCCACGAACCTTCGTCGCCAACAACATAGAGCGACAGCATGTGTTTGAAGACGAAGCTTGTCAGGTTCCAGGACGTCACGACATCAGTAAACTTAACGAGCTGTCCTGTTCGCTCACGCGCCAATTGTCGAGGCGTGGTGGGCATATAGTAGCCATAGAGCTGGGCGTGATGCTTGTTATAGCTCTCGCCGATGATCAGCACGATGGTTGGCGAAGTGTAGTCGCAGCTGTCCACCACCGCCTTTTCAGACGCTTCCACAAGCTGGTCCACCTGACGTGCAGCCAGTTGGTTGGCGCGAATGCTGAACGCCAGTCGGTAGATAGGCAGATACTGCTCAGCACGATGATAGCGTGTCAGTTCGTTTTCAACGGCCCCGACGGTCGAAAGCGTCATCAGCCGCCACAAGCCTTGTTTGTTTTTCCAACTGGCCATTGCCGCCCAGACGAGCAACACCGCCACGATTACCCCAAACAGTGCTGAGAAAGAATCGTGGAGACCTCTGATTCTCCTAAAATGGCGTACGAGCCACGATGCAACGATATGGCACAAGGCTATGAGCAGCAACCACCCCACTCCACTTGTCAGCGTTTCCCATTGAAACACCGAGTTCAGGAATTCGCCTGCCTCGCGGCTATCGGTTTCGCCTACCAGCATGAGCATCGACGGTGAGAGCGACGAGCCATATTTCTCAAAGCAATAGACATCGGCAAGGGCAACAGCGTAGAGTACTATACAAAGCAGGAGTTTCACAATTCCACGAAAGCCTCCCACCGAAAGCCAAGCACGCCTCAGCCCCTTTGCGCGGTTCCGCTCCTTTTGGTGTGGTTGGGGGAAGAGCATCAGCACCACGCATAGCAAATACAAGTCGAGGAAGAGTTCCAGCCATGTATTCGCATAGAATTTTCCCGACGGTGTATGAGGCACTGTGAGCCAGGCACTTACCACGCCCAGCACATACAATGCCACGAACGTAACGGCGTTTGCCTCAATAGGCTTGAACACCGCCTGGAAAAACTTTCCTATTGCTTGCAAAATTCTCATTACGCCTACAAAATTACAACAAATAAAGGACATAACAAAAAAAGGAAGGAGTTTTTCACTCCTTCCCTATCTGCTTACCCACTACAAGACGGTCGCCGCTCAGGTCAACCTCGAACAGGCAGGGCACACGAATGTAACGGCCGTTGCGGTTCAAATGGCTGTGTACGGACATCAGCCACTTACCCTCGAACGTCTTGAAAAGCATCGCATGACCGAAGTTCGGCGGTGTGATGGGCTCAGGCTCATGAACCCAAGGACCCAAGATGGTTCCACTTGTCGAGTAAGCCACACCTTGTGTATAGACATCATCGCGCCAGCTGGTCCAGATCATGCCCAGACGTCCCGTCTTAGTGCGGAAGAGATACGGGCCGTCGGTGACCTTGTTCGGTCCCTCCACGCCATCCTCTATCTCATGACTCCACGGCGCATCTTTGGCACGGAACAGCACAGTCGGCTCGCCTATGGTTCCACTCAGGTTGGGCTTCAGGCGGATTGCCTCCATCGTGCCGTTCCAGTTCTGCAACCACTCACCGCAATACACCATCCATGGTTGTCCGTCCTCCTCCACCCAGAACGTGCCATCCAGCGTGGGTTGCTTCGGATTCAGATAGATGGGGTCTTCCATCGGACGGTAAGGGCCTTCGGCCTGGTCGCTCACCAACACATGCGAGGCACGGCGGGGAATTACATTGCCACGTACGGTGTCGATCTTCACATCATTGTTTGTGAATGTGGCGAAATAGTAGTACTTTCCTTTGTACTGATGCAATTCGGCAGCCCAAATCTGTGGACGCGGTCCCATCCACGACTGCGGGTCGGTATCGGCCACACGGTAAGGCCCTGTCCACATGTCTAGATCCTGACTCTTCCACAACATTCCACCTGTTCCCGTCATGTAATAGGTACGTGTGGCATAATCGGCGAGGATGCAGGGGTCGCTCAAGCGGATGCTGTCGCGCGGCACCGTTCGAGGCTCCATCCGCCGGAAGCGCGACTCCTGTGCGGCTGTCGTCTTCTCCACACTGCCCACGCCCTCCTGCTGATACACGCGTACATAATCTATCTCGTAGCGCATGGGCATGGCCGAATCATCGATTTCGCCACCATTGTCGCCACCCAACGCAAGGTTCAGCAGGATGTACTGCGGCCGCGTAAAGGGATTGATGTGTTGACCAGCCTCGCCGTTCACGGTGGTCGAAAGCGGAATGTCGTTCAGCAATTCATCGTCGAGGTAGATGCGCATGGCATCGGGAGTCCAGTCCATACGCCAGACGTGAAACTTCTCAGCCCATTGCTTGTCGCGATTGGTGAAATGGGTGAAAGGAATCTTCTTCGAGTTCCATACAGCACGGTTTCCATCATCCCCCCAGGCGGCATTGGCCAGAATGTGAGGTACGCCCTTGATGCGGTAGTACTCCATCACATCAATCTCGCCGCACGACGGCCACGGCAAACCTTTGCCGAGAAGCCAGATGGCAGGCCATGAGCCTCCAGCCGTTGGAATCTTCGCACGCACCTCCAAACGACCATAGAGGAAACTGAACGAGCGACGCGTGGTCAACGAGGACGATGTGTAGTCAATCGTCTCACGGCTTGTACGCCAGTCATTACGTCTGCGGCCCTGACTGCCCTCGCCTGTTGTCCCCTCTTTCCGGAAGGTGGGGTTTGGCGTAGTAGTGGCTACCTTACGACCTTCAATCACCAGACAGCCATTCTGTCGGAAGGCATTCTCGCCCTGGTACCACTGAGCCTCGTGGTTGCGTACAAAGCCGCGCTCAGGCTCCCAGACAGTGGCATCGTAAGGACCGTCGCCATTGAACTCGTCGCTCCATACCAGTTTCCACTGTGGTCCATCTTGTGCAAACACCGGCATGAGACATGCCAGCATGATCATTGTTGTCAAATGTCGCTTTTTCATTGTCTGTTAGTTTTTGATTGTTATTGGTTATTAGATATTCTTATTGTCCTCCCAGGCGATCGAAATAAACAAGGACATCCTCCCACGTTTTGAACTCATCGCTGCCAAAGTCAATGACGGCACCCATCATTTCAGTCTCATCCTGCTTCATGATGAAATAGTCGCCATAGAGCAGTTGCGGCTGGTTGGTGAACACCACACGGTCATAGGCTGGAACTGCGACATACTGTTCTATCCATTCCTGCACATGGGTCAGATAGGCATGGTCGTTGGTAGGACAAGTGGAAAAGAAATAGAGGTTGTAGCTTTCAATGAGATGGCCGACTGCCTTCACCACACTCGACAGCGGCTTGCCATAGCTGTCGTGCATCGCATCGTAATCAATGAACACGATGGGACGCTGGCGACGCTCCTGCCGATCGTCAATCCAACGAATCACGGGCACCACGGCATGCATGAACGACTGGTCATCCATGCGGTGAGCACCATGGAAATGAATGGCTTGGGAATAATGCTCACGGAAAAGGTCGTAGGTGTCCACCAACTCGTCCTTGTCGCCAAAGAGTCCCCACACACGGGGCTCGGGCTGTGCGAAGCATTGTTCGGAAACTTCGCGGTAGGCCTTCACCAAGGGTTTGTCGACATAGAACTCCTGCAAACCATCCTCACGTGGATTCAAGAACGTCTGCTTGCCCATCATGTTATGTTCGCGCATGGTGTCGGCAATCTGAAACGCGGGGTTCACGAGGATTCGGTCGAAACCATGCAACTGCTCGGCAAACATTCCACCCATCGATGTGCCTAAGATGAGATCGGGCTGCAACTCTTCACATTTCGCCTTGAGAAGTGCGATAGCCTCGTGGGGGTCGACAGGCAGGTCAAATGCTACAACATCGGCCTCGGGGAATGTGGTGCGCAGACGGCTGACGGTACCACTCTGAGCCGAAGAGGCAAAGCCATGCACATACATGATGCGCTTACCGCGCATGAGATCTGGAAACTGTTTCTGATAAAGCGTCATTTCTTCTTATTCTTGATGGATAATCTTTAGATAATCGTCGTAGGGAATAAAACGACCTCCCATACTTCGTAGGTGGGGCGTCTCCAGCTGGCAATCGATGAGCAAGCCTCCGCGCTCAGACATGAAGCGAGACAGATAAATCAGAGCAAGCTTCGAGGCATTTGGCTCCAGCGAGAACATGCTCTCACCGAAGAAACACCTGCCGATGCTCACACCATAGAGCCCGCCAACAAGTCGATCTCCGCCATCGGCCTGGCGTTCCCATACCTCCACACTCGTTGCCAGATGCTGACGATGGAGTTCGGTGTAGGCAGCAATCATGTCGTCGCCGAGCCACGCACCAACCTCATCGTAGCGCAACTGCGAACAATGGCTGATGACTCCCTTGAAATCCTCGTTCAACGTGCAGCGATAAAGGTTCTTCCTCATCAGCGTACGCATGCTATGGGAGATATGAATCTCGGAGGGGAAGATGACAAAGCGCTGCATCGGACAATACCAATAAGGTTCATCGCAATCACGGAACGAAAACCAAGGGAAGATGCCATAGCTATAGGCTAGCAGCAGCCTGTCTACACTCAAGTCGCCACCGACAGCAATCAGACCGTCGGGCTCGCCCAGGTGTGGGTCGGGAAACCAGAGTTCATCATCGAGTTGAAAGACCATAGCCGTAGGTATTTATGTTCGGGTGAGCGATAGCTTTCCATCGGCAACAACGAGGGTGGCCTTGCCACCACGTTTCAACCGCCCAAACAATATCTGGCGCATGAGCAGCGGCTTCAGGTCATGGGCGATGACACGGTCCATCTCTCGGGCACCATATTCCCTGGTAAAGCCTTTCTTCAATAGCCATTGACGGGCATCGGTTTCTATCGTAAGAGTCACCTTGCGAGCCGTGAGTTTCGTCTGCAGTTCACCGAGTTTCTTATCAAGGATGCGTGTCGCCATCGCCTCATCCATGTCGCGGAATACGACTGTCGCCGACAAGCGGTTCAGGAACTCTGGCTTGAAGGTTTTCTTCACCTGTGTCAGCATGGCCTCGCCACGGCTTACCCGCGACTGGAAGCCTACTCCTGCCTGGGTGGCAAACTGAGCACCGGCATTGCTTGTCATGATGATAATCACATTGCGGAAGTCAGACTTCTGACCACGATTGTCGGTCAATCGGGCATAGTCCATCACCTGCAACAGGATGTTATAAATGTCCTGATGGGCTTTCTCTATCTCGTCGAGCAGCAACACACAGTTGGGCGACTTGCGGATTGCATCGGTAAGCAGACCGCCATCCTCATAACCCACATAGCCCGCCGGAGAGCCGATGAGTTTTGCCACGGCATGCTTCTCGGTATACTCACTCATATCGAAACGTACCAGCTGCACACCCAACTCACGAGCCAGCTGGCGGGCCACCTCCGTCTTGCCTACTCCCGTAGGACCGACAAAGAGTAGTGAACCCAAAGGCTTGTCGTCGTCGAGAAGACCGGCTTTAGCCATCTGAATGGCCTCGACAACCTGTCTGACAGCCTCATCTTGACCGAATATCTTACTGAGCATGCGCGACTGCAGGGTTTCAAGCTGGGCATTGTCGTCTTCCTTCAGAGCAGCGGCATCCACCTTGCACACCTTAGCCAAAATATCGGCAATATGTTGCTGCGTCACCTTCGGTCTCTTATCAACGCCCGTCTTCTTCCCTTTCTGTCCGTCTGTCTCGCGTGTCTCAAATTCTTTCCGTTCGTCTGTCCCGTATGTCTTAATCTCCTGAAAGAGTTCTATTTCCATCTGCGCACCAGCCTCGTCAATCAGGTCGATGGCTTTGTCGGGCAGGAAACGGTCGCTCACCAGACGGGCACTCTGTCGAACCGCATAGTCGATGACCGACTTCGGATAGCGAACGCCATGAAATTCCTCGTATTTCTTGCGCAGCCCAAGCAAAATCTGCACTGCCTCGTCGACAGTGGGTTCGGCAATGTCTATCTGCTGAAAACGACGAACGATGCCTCGTTGATGTGCCAAACGACGATTATACTCATCGTAGGTGGTGGAGCCAATGAAGCGTATGGCACCCGACTCCAAATAGGGTTTCAACATATTCGAGGCATCAGGACCGCCGTCGCTGCCACGGCCGGCACCAATCATATTGTGAATCTCATCGATGTAGACAATGGCATTGCCCTCTCGAATCGCTCCTTCCATCACCATCTTGATGCGTTTCTCGAAGTCACCACGAAACTGCGTGCCGGCAAGCATTGACCCCATGTCCATCTGGTAGATGCGACTGCCCTGCAGACGTTCAGGCACCTCACCACGCTCAATGTGCTCAGCCAGTCCATACACCAGGGCCGTCTTGCCTACACCAGGCTCGCCCACATGCAGTGGGTTGTTCTTCTCCTTCCGACAGAGCACCTGTATGGTGCGCTGCAGTTCTTGATCACGGCCGATGAGGGGATTATGGTCGGAAAGCGTGTCGTTGATACAGGTGACAAGACGTCGCCAAGCCTGTTGTTTGATCTGGGTGTCTACCGAATCATCGCCGAGGTCTTCACCATCTGGCAGAGGGCCGTTGCCATCGAAAGGATCTTCATCCGCCCCTGCACCGAAGAGGTCGTCGCCGATGTCGTCATGTTGATAGAACTGGATGAGCGTGGAGAGAAACTCTGCGACATCCTCGCCCAGATGTTTCTTCAGCATGTAGGCAGCCCACGACTCTTCGAGGTTCAGCATTGCATAGGTGAAATGGGGCACATCAATTTCTTCACGACTGGCATAGAACGTGTGGTGGCATGCATCATGGACGAGTTGGCAGAACTGCATCGATGCTGCTGGCTTTTGGTCGCTATCGGCAGGCAGATGAGGTTGTTCCACAAGCCACGCATTGAGTTCCTCAATCATAACGTCGGGATCCACACGATGAGTGAGCAGGGCTCCCTTGAACTCCGGCTGCAGCAGGAAGGCATAGAGCACATGCTCCGGGCAATAGTACTCGTTGCGCAGATTGGCGGCACACTGCAAGGCTGCACTCAACGCCTTGCTCATATTCTCTGTATTTCCCATTATGTCCTTGTTCCTAATGATTGAGCTACTCCGGCACACAGCCTAAGCGCAGGGGGAAACCCTCCTCGCGAGCCATCGCCGTGGCACACTGCACTTTCGACTGAGCAATATCATAAGTGTAAATACCCACCACACCCTGACCGGAATGATGTACTTGCATCATGAGTTGCTCGGCCTCAGACTCACTTTTGTGAAACACACGAATCAAAATCATCACCACAAATTCCATCGTGGTGAAGTCGTCATTGTAGATAATGACCTTGTAGCGGCGCGGTTCACGCAAATCGGTGCGCTGGCGCTCGCGGACTGACGATTGTTCTTTTGGCATTAATACTCGGTTTTGTCGGTCTTTTCCTCCCACAGCTCAAAGGCGCGAATGGCCTCCTCGGGAAGCATGGGCTTCATAGGACGCATACGCTCATGGGGATGGACAGCAATCTCTTTATAGATAAAGTTGTCATCGAAGCCAATCTTGGCGGCATCTTCGCGATTGTTGCCATAGTAGATACGGTCGAGATGGGCCCAATAGATAGAACCCAGACACATGGGACAGGGCTCGCAAGAGGTGTAGATTTCGCAGCCTTCAAGGTTGTAGGTGTTCAGCTGACGGGCTGCTTTACGGATACAGTTCACCTCGGCATGAGCCGTAGGGTCATTGTCGATCGTCACTGTGTTCGTTGCCTCAGCAATGATTTCACCATCTTTGGCAATGACAGCACCGAAGGGGCCGCCACCGCACTTCACACTGTTCTCTGATAGGGCAAAGGCCCTGCGCATCAATTCTTCTTTGGTCATCGCAATGGGTAGTTTAGGTTATTATTAAGAGGTAGCAATACGGCATGTCCCTCCTGCAGAGAGCGGGGAACGTCGATGATGCGCTGGTTGGAGCTCCCACGGAATATCAGATCATCGTCCCTCAACGCTTTCACAAAGGGGCCGTCTACCAGCACATCAATCTCTTCCAGCAAAGCACGCTGCCGCGGGTTGTTGAGCAGTTGTTCGAACGTAAACCCCGTGTAGCACCATATATCTTTATCGGTACGCGCGTGAATGGCCTGTGCCAATTCTGCAAAACCCTCAGGCTGATACATCGGGTCACCACCGGTGAAGGTGACATTGGCATAGGGGTCGGCCTCAATGATGCGCATCATCTCTTCGGTGGTCATGGCACGTCCACCGGAGAAATCCCACGACTGCGGGTTATGACACCCTGGGCAGGCATGGCGACACCCTGCACAATAGATGGAAGTACGGAAGCCAGGTCCGTCGACCATCGTGTCCTCGATGACATTCAGTACGCTGATCACAGTCTATCGAATAGTTCCAGTTGGTTACCATTATCGATGTGTGTCACACGGTCGTTCAGCTCGGAGAGCTTACCGTGGTTCCAGCGGTCGGTGGTTCCCACCAGATAGCCGGTGATGCGCTGCAGGCGGTCGATGTTGTCGCTACCACAACGTGGGCAACGCTTCATGTTCGGGTCGGCATTCTCGTAGCCGCAGTCCATGCAACGGTTGCGATTGTGGTTCACCGAGCCATAGCCCATGTCGAGACGATCCATCATGTCAACGACATTCATGATAACCTGCGGGTTATGCGTGGCGTCGCCATCGATCTCCACGTAGAAGATGTGGCCACCACCCGCCAACTTGTGATAGGGAGCCTCAACCTCTGCCTTGTGGCGTGCCGAGCACTTGTAGTAGACTGGCACATGGTTCGAGTTGGTATAGTAGTCGCGGTCGGTGACGCCGGGTATTACGCCGAAGTCCTTACGGTCCACTTTCGTGAACTTACCAGCCAGTCCCTCAGCAGGCGTGGCCAGCACCGAGTAGTTGTGCTGATAGCGGTCGCAGAACTCGCCGATGCGTTCCCGCATATATCCAATGATACGAAGTCCCAGCTCCTGTGCTTCCTCGCTCTCGCCGTGGTGCTTGCCCACGAGTGCCACCAGGCACTCGGCAAGTCCGATGAAGCCGATGCCGAGTGTACCCTGATTGATGACCGAAGCCACGGTGTCGTTGGGTTTCAGCTTATCGCCGCCAATCCAGAGCGAACGCATCAGCAGCGGGAACTGCTTGGCAAGGGCCGTCTTCTGGAAGTTGAAACGGTCGTTGAGCTGCGCGGCGGCAATTTCCAACTGCTCGTCGAGCTTGGCGAAGAACTTCGCAATGCGGACCTCTTTATCTTGCTCCTGCATGCACTCAATGGCGAGTCGCACAATGTTAATGGTCGAGAACGACAGGTTGCCACGGCCAATCGACGTTTTCGGGCCAAAGCGATTCTCAAACACTCGAGTGCGACATCCCATCGTTGCCACTTCGTGTTCGTAGCGCAGCGGGTCGTCGGCGCGCCACTCGGCACACTGGTTAAACGATGCATCGAGATTCAGGAAGTTCGGGAAGAAGCGACGCGCCGTCACCTTGCAAGCCAACTCATAGAGGTCGTAGTTGCGGTCTTCGGGCAGATAGTTCACGCCACGCTTCTTCTTCCAAATCTGAATGGGGAAGATGGCAGTCTCACCGTCGCCCACACCCTCGTAAGTGCTCAGCAACAACTCACGCATCACGCAACGCCCCTCGGCCGAGGTGTCGGTGCCGTAGTTGATGGATGAGAACACCACCTGATTACCTCCGCGCGAGTGGATGGTGTTCATGTTATGGATGAAGGCCTCCATGGCCTGATGCACACGAGCCACCGTTCGGTTCATGGCATGTTGCACGACGCGGTCGTCGCCCTGCAAGCCACCGAGCTCACGACGCAGATAGTCGCCCACCTCTTTATTATATAAGTGCGTGAAGTTCTGTCCGTAGAGTTCTTCCAGACTCTTCAGTTCCTCTTGGAATGTCATGCGCACGAAGGGAGCCATATAGAAGTCGAAGGCAGGAATAGCCTGACCACCATGCATCTCGTTTTGTGCACACTCCAGTGAGATGCAGGCCAGCACCGAGGCAGTCTCGATGCGCTTGGCAGGACGAGAGGCACCGTGTCCGGCGATGAAGCCACAGTTCAGGATGTGGTCCAGCGGATGCTGCACACACGTGAGCGACTTCGTAGGATAGTAGTCCTTGTCGTGAATATGCAGATAGTTATTCTTCACTGCCTCGCGGGTGCGCTCTGAAAGCAGGTAGTCGTCGACAAAGGGTTTCGTTGACTCCGAGGCAAACTTCATCATCATGCCTGCGGGTGTGTCGGCGTTCATGTTGGCATTCTCGCGTGTGATGTCGTTGTTCTTCACGTTCACGATGTCCAGGAAAATATCGCGCGTCTTGGCCTTACGGGCCACCGATCGCTGATTGCGATAGGCGATGTACTTCTGCGCTACGTCCTTACGACTCGACTTCATCAGCTCCATCTCCACGGCATCCTGAATCTCCTCGACGCCCATCTGCTCACGTCCGCGGGCAGCGATGCGATCGGCAATCTGATGCAGCAGTCCCTCGTCCTCACCCTTCTCAGTGGTGAGCATAGCCTTGCGTATGGCAGCCATGATTTTTTGTTCATTGAAGCCGACAATGCGGCCGTCGCGCTTCTTGACGGTTTGTATCATTGTAGTTTTATATGTTTAAAAAGGTTTTAAATTATTGAGTTACCTGGGAGTTTTTCCGCCTGAGAGGAAAAGCACTTGCAAAGATACAAAAAAAGTTGAATGCTGCAAGATTCAAAGGGCAACAATTTTTGCCTTAACAATGTTAATAATCGTAAATCATAAAAAAGGTGTGATGACCCCCAGTCTTTAAAGTGTCGACTGAACGGGGCATCACACCCATTTTCAGCCTCTAAAAAGGCTATAAACAAGTCATACCTGTTAGAACTTGTACACGGCAAACGTGCGGGCGGGCACCTGCAACTTCACCACGTTCTTCTCTGCCGAAGCAACACTGGCGGCGCTCATCTCCTTGGATGGAGCAACAGCAATGTTCTTCATGGTGTTGCAGGCCATCGGGTCATCGCTATGGAAGAAGACCACCGTGGCATTCTCTACGGAAGGAACGGCCTTCAGGCCTTTGAACGTAATCTGCACCTGCTGCGGCTGGTCGCCGAGATTAACAAACTTCACGATGTACTTGCCAGAAGCCTTGTCGAAGACGGCCGAGGCGCAGAGTCCATCCTGACCAGTTACGGGCAGCTTGTTCTCGGTGAGCGAGAGCACGTTGGTGCCAGGATTCATGGCATAGAGCTGCTGCACATAGTAGTTCGGTGTGCGCACGGTCTTCAGGTTGCCCATCCAGATCAGGTCGGGACGCCACTGCCAGCCTTCCTCGTGGGCGAAGAGCGGAGCATAGGTGGCCATGTGCACCACATCGGCATTGCGCTCGATACCCGTCAGCAGGGCTGCCTCATAGAGAGCTCCCTCAAAGACGTTCTTTCCTTCGGGAACGGGCAGAGCAGGCTGGCTGATATGGCAGGCATACTCACCGGCAAACACCTTCGGACCCTTGCGGTTGTACTTGTCATAGCGGGTGATGTTCTCCGTGAACCACTTCTGGTCGCGGTAGTAGTGTTCGTCGACGAGGTCGGCCTTCAGGCGCGTCATCTCATTCCAGCCATAGGTGAACTGCTTGCCGCCCTTGTCGTCGGGCTCCGGACCGGACGAGCCAACAATCTTGATGTTAGGGTACTTGGCACGGATGGCCTTCACGAAGTATTCGAGACGCTCGGGATAGAGCGGTCCCCACTGCTCGTTGCCCACGCCGATGACCTTCAGGTTGAAGGGAGCAGCATGGCCCATGTCGGCACGCAGCTTACCCCACTTCGTGTCGGTACCGCCATTGCAGAACTCGATGAGGTCGAGGCAGTCGTCGATGTACGGCTGCAGGTCGCTAGTGGCCACATGCACACGGGCAGCATCCTTGTCGTCGTTCTGATACTGGCATGCCAGGCCGACATTCAGAATAGGCAGCGGCTCGGCACCAATGTACTCCGACAGGCAGAACAACTCATAGAAGCCCATGCCATAGGTCTGGAAGTAGTTGGGGAACAGGCGATGCGGGAAGGTGTAGTTCCAACGGTTCTCATTCATCGGACGGTTTTCTACAGCACCCACGGAGTTCTTCCACTGATAGCGCGAAGCCAAATCGGTTCCTTCCACGATGCAACCACCGGGGAAGCGGAACACACCGGGATGCAGATCCTTCAGGTCCTGTACGAGGTCGGCACGCAGACAACCCTGCCAAGCATCGGCGGGGAAGAGCGACACGTGGTCGAGGTCGACAGCATCGCGGCTCTCCAGATAGATGCGCATGAAGCCTTTGGCATCGGTGCGCGGCGAGGTGATCTCGGCGGTGTACTTCTTCCAGTCCTTGCCGGCAATCTCTACCGATTTCTTGGCCATCACCTCATTATCATTACCAACGAGTTCAACGCGAATCTTTGCATTGCCGTTTGTACGGGCATAAACAGAGAACTTATAGGCAAGGCCCTTCTTCAGACCCATACCGAAATAGCCATGATTCTCCAGACCTGTGAACTTCTCACGATGTCCGTCGTCGGCAAGCGTCACATAGTGAGGATTGCGATCGAAGGCAGGACGCTCCGAACTGAGTTTCACATTGCCGAACACATTCCAGCCCTGCAGTCCACCGCAAATGCGCTCACCGCTGGCCGTGATGTGAAGCGGAGCCTCAAACGAGCGGTTCTCCACCAGTTCAGCATAGAGTCCACCATCGGCACCGAAGTTAATATCCTCGAAGAAGATACCGTACATCGTAGGCTGCACGGGAGCCCCAGGTTTCGTGTTGAGTACCAGTTGGCGTTGAGCCTGTGCTGTAGCGAAAGTGGCAAGAGCCATCAGTGCCACAGCAAAAATCTTTTTACTTTTCATTACGATTAGGTTTTTTGTTTGTGAGTCACCAGATAGTTTGTGGTTGCAAATATACTACTTTTTTGCGAGATTCTGATAGGATTGGTGAAAAAAAGAAGGAAAAATCGTCATAGAGACAAAAAGTGGACAAAAAAAAGTGCCGCTACTCTCAACGAGCAGCGACACAAGCCTATGTTTAACTAAAAATCCTTTTTCGAAACAAATGGTAGCCTCACGGCCTCCATTGTCACCTGTTAAACAATCTGTTTAAATTACCTTAAACCTAATAACTAAAAACCTAAATCTATTACTACTAACCTAAACAATCTATTAACCTTTTGACAATGCAAAGGTACGGCGAAATCCGACATGTCGCAATACTTTTTACCCCGTTTTTATTAAAAAATACGCTATTCTTGATATAAATCAAGCGCTGTGTGCGTTAACAGTGATTTTTTTTGCATTTTTTTTTGCAAAAACCGCTTTTTAACGTATCTTTGTGTCATTCAAAAAAATAGTATCATCATTTCCTCCTTTTTATATTAGCTTAATTTATACAACACACCATATATGAGAGTACTGATTGTAAATACCAGTGAGAGAATGGGTGGAGCGGCTCTGGCGGCCAACAGGTTGGTGGAAGCGCTCAACAACAATGGCGTAAAAGCCAAAATGTTGGTGCGTGACAAAGAGACGGACAATATCACCGTCGTAGGTCTTGGCAATGCCGTCAAAGGACGCTTGAACTTCCTTTGGGAACGATGGTGCGTGTATTGGAACCTGCACCTTGGACGGAAGCGCCTGTTTGAACTCGACATAGCCAACACCGGCTATGACATCACATCGCTCAGAGAGTTCAAAGAGGCCGATGTGATTCATCTCAACTGGATCAATCAGGGTATGCTCTCTATCGCCGATATCAGAAAAATTCTGGAGTCGGGAAAACCTGTGGTCTGGACCATGCACGACGCTTGGCCCGCAACGGCCATCTGTCATTACACACAGGGATGCAAGGCTTATACCTCTACTTGTCGCAACTGTAAGATGCTGCCTGACAACGGCGGACCCAAAGACCTTGCCTACCGGGTATGGAAGAAAAAGGCTGCGATGATAGACGGGCAGCACATCTCATTTGTCACCTGTAGCCGTTGGCTCGAAGGGTTGGCAAAAAAGAGCGCCTTGCTCACAGGACAGTCTATCACGGCCATTCCCAATCCCATTGACACACGCGTATTCTGCAAAAAAGACCAGCAGGAGGCCCGTAAGCGCGCCGGATTGCCTCTGGACAAGAAAATCATCCTCTTCGTGTCGCAACGGGTCAATGACCGCCGCAAGGGCATGGATTTCATGATCGAGGCTATTGATAAGATGATAGCCGAGCATCCCGAGATGAAAGACACTGCCGCAGTGGCCATCCTCGGAGGCCATTCAGAGGATTTCACGGGTCACCTGCGCCTGCCTGCCTATCCGTTGGGATATGTCAGCGACGAGAAGAAAATCGTGGATGTGTATAACTCCGCCGATGTGTTCGTGCTGCCTTCATTGGAAGATAACCTGCCCAACACCGTCATGGAGGCCATGGCGTGCGGTGTGCCTTGTGTGGGATTCAAGGTCGGTGGTATCACTGAGGAGATTGACCATGAGAAAAACGGATATGTGGCCCAATACCGCGACTCGTCGGATTTGGCGAAAGGTATCTATTGGGTGATGGAAGAGGCTGACCGCGCCGCACTGAGTGAAAGTGCCGTGAAGAAAGTGGCCTCATCTTATTCGCAGCATCTTATTGCACTGAAATACATCGAGGTGTATAACCATGCTCTCGCTTTCAAAAATTACAAGATATGATCACCATCTCGGTGATTACCGTCACTTGGCAGGCGGCCGACGTGTTGCAACCTACGCTCGACAGCGTCAGGGGTCAGACGTATAGTCTGGTGGAGCACCTGATTATCGACGGGGCTTCGACCGACGGCACGCTCAAGATGGCGGAAGACTATCAACGCGATGTCCAAAACAGTGGTTCCGGGCATCGCGTGGTCATTTCGTCTGAGCCTGACAAGGGACTTTATGACGCGATGAATAAGGGCCTGATCCGAGCCACCGGCGATTATGTCATCTTCCTGAATGCCGGCGACCGTCTGGCTGACGCCACGACGCTGGAAAAAGTGGCTCAGACGGCAATGGCGGCTGACGACGGCATGATGCCGGCTGTCATCTACGGTTTTACCGACCTTATCGACAGCGAGGGAAAGCGTATCGGCCCGCGTCGTCTGCAACCACCTGCGAAACTTACGTGGCGCTCCTTCCGAAAAGGCATGCTCGTGTGTCATCAGG
>JAEEGJ010005912.1_pt1 | contig 37606 bp, 38 predicted proteins | sample 8958761 | NCBI WGS metagenome assembly JAEEGJ01 (sample SAMN16246546, study PRJNA631951) | gut metagenome | biome: gut microbiome; feature: rumen; material: RS-attached | host: Bos | place: Iran: Karaj | collected 2018-10
AGCCAATATTTACCTATCTTGAGAATTTCCTCATAATCCTTAAATGTAATGTACCTTTTCATGTGAATGTCCCCTTTTACAATTCATACTACTTACACATTATTTATATCGTTTATTATTCTATAATCATTATACGAATTGTCATATGTTTATACAACAATTATGCCCACGCAAATAGACTTACACACATAAAAAACTATATTCTGTCGTTATATTAATTACAAAAACTTCTATCCAATAATAAATTTATCTCTTTACCAATAGTCTTTTTATAATTTTCTAAAATTATAGTTATAAATAAAACTATATATAAATATAACTTTAAATAAAATATAACTATTATAATTTTCTACGTCTCTTCAAATACATGAATCCAAGTTCCATCATGATAATGCCGGCCAGGAATCCAATTATCGAAACTCCTATAAAAGCACTGATTTCTATAATACCGCCGATTAATCCAAGTAAAAGCGCTACAACTATCATTACGATTCCTGCAATCGCAACACCTTTGATGGCGGCTGTTTTCTTTTTATAAGCTGCATCAAACTTATGATCAAATGCGGTCTCAAAATACTCAACCATCTCATCATAGCCTTCGTAGCAGTTATCGTATGTATTAGCGCCTCTCTTGTAATATAACTTCTCGCCGTCTTTTAACACGATGAATGTCATCTCAGTAAAGTAATCGCACTTGGTTATCTCAGGCACTGCGATTATCTGATAACCGTACTTATCGCACTGTGCGGCAATCTTTCCGTCGATGCCATTGTTTTTTATATATGATAAGCATTTATCTGTTTCAATCGCACGTGCTGCATTCATAATGCCGTTAAAAAGAGCACCCGCAAGAGGGAAGCCTCCTGTTATAACATAAACCGATGAAGGAATCTTGTCATAATATCCGAATTCCCTGGCCATTGCTTCATTGAAATAATCAATCAAAAATACGGATCCGTCCTGGCATTGAACGAATGCGATATTCTGTGTGTTGCAAGGCTTATTGCCAGAGAGAGTTATTGCCAATCTGAATATAAAGAAAATGGACAGTAAGAAAAATAATAAACCAAAGAACGATTCAAATATGCCTTCCATATCGAAGGTGAAAAGCAAAACCATCGGAGTTAAAAATCCAATAATAATACCAACGATACTTATGGTAATAGAAATATTTCTTTTTGTCTTTTGCTTGGGATCGATAAATGGCTTTGCGTGGAACTTGTATTCCCAGATGTTCTTAACCTGGGGAGTACCTTCGAATACTTTGTATGTAAAGCCTGCACTCTTTTCCACACCCTCAACTTTAGCTTTTTCAATGGATGCTTTTTTGTATTGCTTTGAGGTGATTATAAGACCGAATATAATTCCCAATGCACCGAGCACGAAGAACAAAAGAGCTAATAAGAGATATACGACTAAAGGAGTGATACCTCTATCAATGAAGCCGCCTAAAAAGATGAACATTCCGAAGAATGCGAAGATAAGACCTACTTTGAACAGCATCATTCCCGGGATGAAGTAATCCTTGATTGTTCCTACGATGTTGGTTACAAGTAGTGAAAGCATCAACACTTCAAAAACAACTGCTACCCATGTCGATTCATTGACGGGGAATATTGCAATCGTTAATACTGCTGCCACTATAAGTGCTATTATTCCGGTTAATATGTAGTAAACTTTTTTCATGTGTCTTTCCTTTTCTCGCCTGCTCTATTCAAATTAAAAATATAATATAAATAGTTTCTTTATACCTGTTCCTCGGAAATATACTCTGCATGAAATGCAGCGTTACATTCTGATATTTCCTTAGTGCCATTGATATAATCCGCATACAAATCCCATAAGTCGGGTGCACCATCAGCGTCCATCGCCTCATCATCAGGAATCCATGATTTAATCAATGCTATTCTCTCTTCTTTTGTAGTATCTTTAATCAATATACTCATAACTGTATCCTCTCCAAACCACGAAATATCACTTATGTTCGTCTTCAAACACATATAAAATAGAGTATCTCTTATTGCTCCAATAACCACTTGAATGCTTTACTCATTCTTATATTAACATCCTTAAAGTGATTGCCGGGATTATATTCAAGTGTGCAATTAACCCCTCTATCACTTAAGTCCTTATATATCGCTTCTATAGAATCCTTAACCTTGGCCATCTCTTGATTGCGTGTCTTATGCTCCTTATCGCCAAGACTTAGATACACATTGTCGCACTTAATGTCTCTTTCTTTTGCAAAAGATACGAAGTCCGGAAACCATACAGATGGCGAGACTGCTGCCACACCTGCAAATACATCTGTCTTGTATGCTGCATATAACGAGAAAAGGCCCGCCAGTGAGTATCCTGCAAGATAGTATTTTTTTAAATTACTATTTTCACCCTTATCTGAGTCATTCTCTATATTATTATCTTTATTACTTTCTAATACATCTGAATTATTATCTTTTTCCAAATAGACTACATTATCAAGAACCCACTCAAGAGTCTTATCTGCCCCATCTCCAAAGTCCTCGCCAAAAGCACCCGGTGCTTTCCACGGTGATAGATCCTGATTCCAACTGTCGACTACGACTACAGCCATTAGCAGGTCCTTTGCATAGGATGCATCAGAATTAAACTCAGCTTCTATATAAGGAAGGTCCCTTGCTTCGGACATCTGTATCAATACAGTATTTGATTCCCTATTACCAAAATACTTTATATCCATCATGCATTTCCTAATAGTTTTTTGATTCTCTCGAGTGCTTCTTTAACAACACTTCTTGGACAGGCTACATTGAGTCTTATAAAGTCCTTCGTGGACTGTCCAAAGAACACTCCTTCCGATACGCGTACATGTGCTTTATTAAGTAGCGTCCTCGAAAACGGTTCTTCGCCTTTAACAGCTGAGCAATCTATCCACACAAGATACGTAGCTTCCTGAGGCATCACAACTAACTTGGTATCTTTTAGTTCATTAATAACGAGTTCAATATTGCCCTCTATATACTTAAGCAATTCTTCAAGCCATTCTTCGCCCTGCGTATAGGCCGCCTTAGTCGCTGCAATGCCCATCTTATTAATCTCAAAAGCTCCCGTTGCAAAAAGCTCATGGTCTATCATCTTGTAGACTCTCTTATCGAATGTGATAAGATTGGCTGCCTGAATTCCTGCAAGGTTAAAGCTCTTGGTGGGAGAAGTAAGCACAACCAAGTTCTTCGAATAATCACCAGGCAACTTGGCAAAAGGAATATGCTTCTTACCATATAAAACAAGATCCGCATGTATCTCATCACTCACGATGAACACATTATGCTTGGTACACAACTTGGCAACAGCATCCAACTCTTCCATCGTCCACACTCTGCCGCCGGGATTATGAGGTGAGCACCAAAAGAGCATCTTTACGTCGTCTTCTATTATCTTTTTCTCAGCGTCTTCAAGATCAACTACATAACGTCCATTATCATTCTTTAGCTCGCTGATGGTAGCAACTCTGTCATTTTGTTTGATCATTTTTTCAAACATTCCATAAACGGGCTGGAATATAAGTACATGATCACCGGGCTTGGTAAAAGCTCTCATCGTGCATACCAGGCCTTCTATGACTCCGGGAAGTGGCATAATAAGAGATTTCTCAACTTCCCAATCGTATCTTTTCTTAAACCACTCAGCGACAATCTTATAATAGTCAGGATCTGCACCCGTATATCCAAATACGCTATTGGTAGCGACATCTACAAGCGCATCTCTAATTTCCTTAGGACTTTGAAAATCCATATCCGCTACCCACATAGGAAGCAAATCATCGATTCCTGCTATCTTTTCATACTTCAAATCGCCCGGAATATTTCTATTAATTACTTTGTCAAAATCGTACATATAATTATGTCCACTTATACTTAACTTTTCCGTATTATATCTTCTATAATCCTATAATCTTCTTCATTCAAGTTGTTCTATTATCTTTACCTAGATACTATTCTATTTTTGTTAAAACAAAATAAATCCCGGTTGAGGAACTCTCAACTTCCAAGAAAATATGTCGCGGATCAGGTTCTTTATATATTTCGCAATTCCTAGATTCCCCATCCACAGTTATCTCACATGTTTTTAGTTGACTTTTATCCAAAATCTCTAAGTCACTTGAATTGTATATCACACTTTTTCCGTCCCAAACGTATGTGGTATCATCAAGAACTGCAATTACTTCTTTGCCTTCGTACCAGCTCACTCGCCTCAAGCGTCCGGCATTAACTTCGCATACGATTGCTCCGAATCCTGCGACATAAATATATATGAAAATAAGGAGCGCTCCTATGAGCCATACGAATCGCTTCTTTAGAAGTATTATCAAAATAGCGATAAATACCAATCCAATAAGAGCTATTCCAAAACACCATACATACTTGGTCGTATAGTGAAGTGGCTTAATCGTGGTACGTATACTTATCGCCACGCCCAATAAAAGTATCAAAGTCTCGAATATTCCAAGAATCGATACGCCTCTTTTTTTATCTTCATTTTCATTAATACTTTTATCTTTACTCATTACCTACGGTCTCTTGATACAGTTCGTTATTTCAAATTTTATGCGGTATATTTTGAATTATTATCATAATTTACGGCGTTAACTGCCATATATCTAAACGAACGTTCAGTGCTTTTATCAATTGTTATAATCCTAACCCTTAAACAAAAAAATATTTTTACTTAATGATTTTCCTAATTAACGCCTCATCAGCATTATAACACTTCTTAATCTGGCTGATAATCCGCTCTCTCGATTCTTCAGGAGATTCCTTGTATGCTTTCGTTACATGCTTGTAGCCGTATATTTCCTCTGGCTTAGAATAGATTGCCACATCCCAACCATACTCCTCGCCACGCTTATTAACCTTCTTCTTAAAATCTCTCATACATAGGTACGTCTGCATCTGAAGATCAGCCATAGTGCCCTCGAAGTTCTTAAGGCCGCCTTTACCAAAGCCCGCTTTTTCTTTTATCTCATATGAAAAAAGTCTCGTATCATCTTCAAAAAGATCCATTATATTCTTCTGCCTGATACTTGCTTTGCCATCATCCCAAAGCGCATCAAAATCATAGCCGTCGCGACGCATATTGGCAAAATATGGAAACCATTTCTTAGAGATGAATCCGGCTTTCTTTCCAAAAAACTTGCCATAAGCAATCTTACCATCCCTCGCAATGATAGCTCTCCATTCCCAGGGATCAACCTCTTTATCGCCGCTCCACCAGTATGACGGGTCCGCATGTTCCTCAACCGAGAAGCCCGGAATAGCAGTCTCAAAAAGAGGCAAAAAGCCTACTTCCTCAATGTATTCAACTAATTCATCACAACTATGCAGACATCCTTCTTCATTCCAATCAATGCCATGCATTATCCATTGTCCGTTGATTTCTTCCATATGTACTCCTTATATAAAACTCTTGAGTGTTTCTAAACCCCTCGAATTCGAGGGGTTTATCTATTACCATTTTATCATCCCCTTTAAACCCAATACAAAATAATTTTTTAAAATTTTGTAACCTTTCATCCTTTTCGATTGTATTATGTATGAAAGGCCTTAAAAAACAACTAAACAGGAGAACTCATGAGATCCCGACGAGAATCGTTAATCAATAAAAAGAGAGCGTATGCTCTCTTTTTAAATCATTTCTTTTCCAATAAATAAATCTATCGCGTTAATATGGTTTACACCTTCCTGCTGATCACGAAAAGTATCCAAAGATATTATATATCTAGGGTATCCATCCTTAATACTTCTAAAAGGACGATATTCCCTTTCCTTCAATTGCTTAGTAGATTCCGTATCACCTGCCTGAAGTGTATATGTGACTTGAATATATGAGTAATTCTGATTTTTATCTCTGGCAATGAAGTCGCATTCTAACTTGCCTATTCGCCCAACACTAACCTGGTATCCATTACTTACCAAATAGTGGTAAACAATATTTTCAAGCGAAGGACCAAAATTAATCACATTATCGGTATTCATAGCAAAATATATTGCCAAATCCGCCAAATAGTATTTTTGTTCTCTTTTTATAGATTTTTTGCTTTTTAAATCATACCTATTACACTCATATACAATCTTTGCCTTCTTTAAATCCTCAATGTATCCTCTAACTGTCGAATCCTTAAAAGATAAACCTTCCTTTCTTAGACAATCTGTCAAATTCGAAAACGAAAAAGTTGACGAATAATTATTCAACAAAAAAGATTGAACTCTTTCAAATACCGCAATATTTGATATTCTTTTTCTCTTTTTTACATCTTTTTCAAATATTTCTTCAATAATTCCTCTTGCATATATCTGTCTGCTATCTATGTCAGGAAATTCCAATGACTTGGGAAATCCTCCATTTAAAACATATTCATTAAACTCTTCCTTTAAGTCTTCCTTAATACTCATATTAAAGAAATCTTTCATTTGAAGATATTCGTTAAAATCGAGGGTAAATGTCTCAAAATTCAAATATCTCCCTGTAAGTTTTGTAGATATCTCATCACTTAACAGATACGAATTTGATCCTGTAAGGAATACCGAATAACCTTCTTCAGCATATGCATGAATCACACTTTCAAATCCTTCGACGTTCTGTATCTCATCAACAAAAATATAATTAAATTCTTCGTCTGAAATCATTGAATCAATTTTTTCTTCTAATTGTTCTGTCGTGCGTATATACTTAAATCCCTTATTATCAAGCGGAATATATATTATTCTAGATTCATCTATCCCTTTTTCTATTAGCTCGTTTATGATGCCTTTCATAATGCACGATTTTCCGCATCTTCTTATTCCCGTTATTATCTTTATTATGTCAGAATCAAAGAAAGGACGTATTTTTCCTATGTACTTTTCTCTAGGATATATCTTTCGAAACATACTTCTACCTCCTGCTTGTTCAAATTATAACATAAAATCGCGATTCAGGGGATGTTTTTTTGCATTTTTTCATTTTTAGTCCCCTGAATAGCCGTTTATTGCATTTTTTCATTATTTCAATAATAATACCTGCACTTTTTCTTGCCTTACAAATTAACAACGTAATAAGACTCGCCATATAGCGAGCCTTATTTATAGTTAGAAAGGAGGTGAAACTACGAACTTGAAGTTAATCAAGTATGTCAATTGATGAACTTATTATATCAGGGGTAAAAGAAAAAGGTGTCCCATAAATGGAACTTTCAAAAAAGACAAAATAAAAAGCGGTTTCACCTTAGGTATTTCTCCGTTCGGTACATCGCCGCGTCGTGATATTGATATTATATCGGTCTATATAATATCCGTCAATATTATATTAATATTATTAAGCTTAATTAATTGAAATGTTTCTTTCTAAAATACTTATACGCCAAATACGACACCACACTATCAAAAGCATTTCCACCGCCAAACATCAACGCAATTCCAATCAAAGTCGGTGTCCATACCCCAGTTAGATATAAAATGAAGAAAACACCATAATAAACACTATTAGTCACTACGGATTCAAAAAGCATATAATTAGTCTTTCCTCTTCCATAAAACGTGGCATCAAATATATTCTGATAAGCATATAGTATGTAGAACCCAAGAAGTATAATAATCAAGCTAAACAGCTTATTAACATCATCAAATCCTAAAACATACTTCATAAAAGGCTTATAAGCCGGAATAGTCACGATCCATACAAGGCAAGTAATCGTCGTTATCGCAAAGTATCCCAATGTATTATCCTTTACAGCTTCCTTGTTTCTGGCAGTCTCCTGTTTGATAAGTTCAGCAAGCGCATTGATAGGAAGCAACAGCCATCCCCAGATAAAATTATTCGCTACCCAGTAAGTTCCCTGCTCTCCAACCATATTGACCATTCTGGAAACCATCAGCATATAAGCTATATTTCTTACAAAAGATTCAAGACCGGATATACTTCCAACTTTCAAAAAGTCCTTCATCCAAGCAAAAGACAATCTCTCTTTTGATAAAAGATTATAGCCACTCTTTTGAATCAAAAGAAAAGCTATTACAAACAGTATTAGATTAACTAAGATGTTGGATATCGCAATCCCATTTACTCCAAGTTTCAGTGAAATTGGTAAAGTTGAAACAAGAAAGGTATCTAACACAATACATAAGACCAGTTTTGCCACTGTCATAATATACACGAGTCTGTCTTTTCCGATTGTTACTAGGGATACTAAAAGAAAACTAAAGAGTATACCAAATACATTGGCGATACATTCAATACGAATATATACCGCTGATTCCGGTATGAGATCCGGCGAAACAGCCATAAATTCAAGCAAGTTATTGATGAATATAATAACAGCTGTAGAACAAGTAGCATATATCAATAAAGTAACTAAAAGACCACTTCTAATCTTATTAGAAAAAACTTTACGGTCCGCTACTGCACTGCCCATAAAGAAATACAGCGGCAAAATAATCGCTTCATTGATTACTTCATAAATAAGATTAACCCAAGATAGTTGTCCCGCAATAGAATAACTCCATTCGCCAGGAAACTGTCCCAAAAAGAAGGTTCTAAGTGTAGTATAAATAGTTGGGCAAAGCCCCATCACAAGCAATGCCCAAAATAACTTCGTATCTATTTTCTTTATAGAAATTATTACTTTGCCCATAACACTTATATTGTACTGCGTCTATAAATGATTTATTATTTTTCCTTTTTTTCTGATAATTTGACAACAATTATTATTCCCCATATCAATAATACTAGACCAGTTATAAACAAACTACAGTATAATAATACCACCGATACTATAATAACAACGTCATCGACTGGACCTGGTATAGCAAAAGCCAAAAACATAGACAATAACGCACTAGGAACTACAGATAGAGCACTGAAGCAAGTAAAAATAATTCCAATTAACCTTTTTGTCTTACCTATACACAAGGGACATTTGCTCTTCTTGCCATTAATTAACTCTTTTCCACATTTCTTGCACTTATATGTCAACTTAACATTACATTGTGGGCAGAATTCCTCAGTACCCGTTATTTGATTATATCCGCACCTACAGCATTTTTTCATGCCAATTCTCCTTTTTGAAATTCAATTCTAAATAAGTTATAATCCTGAGCATCTTTACAAATCTTCAAAATTTGCTCAGGATATTTATTCTCTCTTTCATTCCAAAAACCTTGAAGTGATTTTTCATTTATATCAGCTAGATACAAAGCTTCTCCTCTTTTTTGAGATAACGAAGTAATTAAAAAATCTCTATATTCCAACAAAGAGCATATTGCTGAATTTATTTCTCCGCAATTACTATAAATCGCAGTTTTTAACGCAACTGCTTTGTGAATCACCTGAAGATTCTTCTTTATCTCTAAAACATCTTCTTGCTTAATCTGGCCCTTAAATGTTTGCTTTTGAGGAGAATATTTGAGTCTAATTTTATGAATCTCATATATAGTTGTTTGTTTTAATTGTTCGACAGATACACTAAGATTAGATAATGCTTGCGCTATGAGGTTTTTCTGCAAAATAGGATCATTGGTCTTTAACGCTTCTCTATAAAGGAACTCAGCGCTATAATACATTCCTAGTCTGTCATTTTGCTGACCTATTTTTAAATCATTAATTCCATCAAATATTACATCCAATTTTTCACTTATATCAGATAATTGCTTTTGAACAGCCATTGCTTGCATAGCCATAGCCATCTGACCTACATTTACTCCATTACATATATCCTTTTTCTTCAAAAGAGCATGTTCAACAACAGTACCTTTATCATTTTTAATGAATGCCCTAAAAAAATCATCTTTATCCTTGGCATTTGCCCAAGTCCATTCACCAGTCGCAAGCTTTCTTTTAGCTTCTTCTGATATTTCCACAATTATACTTTCATGTTTTTTTAACCCTTCATATAGGGTAGCAAACGCTGGCGACGATGTTGAAAGGTTATTTAAAATTTTCTGTACTGTCTTCACATTTTTCTTTTCTGTATCATTTATTACATCAGATAAATATCTTCCTGCGCCTGAAGTGTATTCATCGATCATAGGAAAATTGAATTGTTCAAAAACAAGGTTATTGTTCTCCATATTATCTCCTGTTCAATAAGGTATCTTATCATATGGTTATCTAAATAAATCAACTATTTCTTTTTTTTGCTCTTTTCTTTTCAGTCTCATAGTTTTGATTTTTCTTATGTTTGTTTATATTCTTTTTCTCTTTAACAACAAATGTAATCACAAACGCTACTACAAAAATAATTACTCCCGGAATAATAAAAATCATCTTTAAATCTCCTTGTTAAAATAAATTTCCGTTATTCTCAAACAAAGAAGCGTCCATTGCATCTGATCTAGAATCTGCATCCAAAAGTGAGCAGACTGCCAAAGCTGACAGCACTCCCCCTATTAAGGATCCAAAGCCTATTCCTAGTCCGGTAAGAATCTTACCCGTATTATTATTATTGTTATTATCAGAATTATTATTGTTATTCTCCGTCATAATACCCTCTCATGTATCCAGATTTATATGTTGATTTTACATCTCGATATGCTCCAAGAATATCTATCATTTCACTTATTGTAAGTTTCATAAATGCACATGCCATAATTGAATTGACTTTTCCTCCTGGCACATTAGCACTTCCCTTTGTTTTCAGTTGACCGGCTGTAAGTATGGTTCCCATTTGCAACGCCAAACAAGTTCCCATAGAAATGAGTTTTGAATCTTTCTTTAATTGTTTTGCTTTGTCACCTAGCGCTTTTTCTTTTGACTTGATATATAAATCGGTGCAAGCTTCTATAATAATCATTGATGCTAGATCGCTAGCCTTTAACTCAAGCCCTAGTTTTTGAGTTTTTTTCAATATCGAATCTTTATAATATATGATAGATGCTTTATCAGGTTTGCCATCTATTATAACATCTGCTAACTTGTACTTTTCCAAAAGGGATGAAAAAGGAAGCGGAAGTCCATCTTTTGAGAATAAATCTTTTGCGAAATGGATAATAGTATGGCTTAAACAAGATACAACGCCCTTTAATGGACCTTTATCCGCTCCATAAAACTTCCAAATCAAGTCCCACATACTAACTTTCCCGGTTGTACCAACTCCGAGAAAATCTCCAATTTTTATAGCTTTATTATTCACCTTTATAAGGGTATCGGCAGGAATATTTTTTAATCCAAATGTAAATATATCATGGCCAAATACCCTGTGTCCTCTTCCTTGCTTTGAATCATATGGATTATTTTTGTCATAGTCCTTGGATAATACCTTGTCTATTGCTTTTTCTATATTTTTACTATTCTTATCAACTTCTAAAGCAGTGATATATGCAATAATTCCTATTACAACAGCAACTGTTCCTTCAACTTTATCGATTTCATGAAAATAGTTTTCTTGCTCTTTAGTATTTTCTTTAAAATCCTGTTTAGAAACAAACTTTAAAGCTTCTTCGTATAATTCATCATATGTTTCACATTTGTTTCTTTTTTCAGGTGGGACTAATGCGAAATATTCTTTTATAGTTGCTTCTTTATCAAAAAAAATATCTGATTTTCCAAATAGATTTTTAAACCCATATTTGCCCATTATAACAATCCTTATTTAAACACATGTTCAGCAATACTCTTCACAACTAACCTATAGTTCTTTAAATCTGCCTCAAACAATTCTATTGTTTCATTGCTAATATCAAGCGCTTGGGCTATTTTTTCAATAATAGATCTTTCTTCAGTCTCATATTTTTCATCAGACATACATAAGCCTATTAGTTCAATCATCACAATTCTCTTTATCTCTACAGATGATTTAGAAAAACCGTCTATGGCTTCATCTATGCTCTTGTTGTTTTTCTGTGTTACGGAAAGCCCCATTTCAAGGCAATACTGATTAATCATGTTTTTTTCAGCTTCAGCCACTATGCCATTCGCTTCAGCTACCTTTACAGCAAGATTCAAAAATAGCTTTTTCTCTTCTTCATTCAATTTACCTAAAAACATATAATCGTCCTTTCTAATAAACTTAAAAATATTATGCTTGTTAAGTTATTTACATCCTATATATGACAATTTTACGAATACACTTAATATTTTACTCACCCAAAAGAACCATGTCTATTATCATTATGCTAGTTTTCACGCCTATTTTTAGGCATTTCTACCTTCTAATCTCATCAAAGAAAGGAGTACCTGATCTGATTGCGTCTATATCTTCCTAATCAGGTATTATGTCCCGCATCGCGAGAGGTACTTTTCTACTATTCAGGAAGAGAATCATTTCATTCGAAAAGCACCAAGGAACAAATTAATATGACAAAGATGAAAGGAGGTTTTATCTATGCATATTGAAGAATATCTTTATTCAACAATTGAATTATATAAGCGAAGCAAGGGCGATGGTGTCCCATAAATAGAACTGAGAACGATTAATTTTGTAGATTGACTTTATAATTCACCCAATATATAATCACACTAATCAATTCGTTCAGATCAAGGAATGACCTGGGATATTTCTCCCGCCGTTTCCCATTTTTGAAAACATATTGAAATACTTAGAATCAAATCGTCTAGCAAACTATAATTTTATTTCTTTTGTCTTTTTTTATCGATTTTCTTGTTTTTTCATTTGCATTCCACACTCTGAATGAATATGTAGTAGAGGTTACATTTTCCAATAAGGAGGTATTATGCAAAAAGAAACACACGTCAACACAAATTATAAGGATCGACTATTTATTTTTATCTTTGGTAGCGAGGAAAACCGCGAATGGACTCTAAGCCTTTATAATGCAATCAATGGTTCCCATTATACCGATGCATCACAAATCATTTTCAATACACTTGAAAACGCACTATTTATCGGAATGAAAAACGATACATCATTCATAATATCCGATACAATTAATCTATATGAACATCAATCTACCTATAACCCAAACATGCCATTGAGATTTCTCGGTTATATAAGTGAACTTTATTCTTCATACATAAAAGAAAGTCATTTAAATCCATACGGAACACGTCTTATTAGAATACCTACTCCAAAACTTGTTGTTTTCTATAACGGACTTGACGAAACTGAGGATGAGAGTATATTAAAGTTAAGCGATTCATTTATTAGATCCTTTGATGGAGAACCAGATATCGAGATTCGCGTCCGTACGCTAAATGTGAACTACGGCAGAAATGATAAAATAATGAATTTATGCAAGCCGTTAAGAGATTACGCTTGGTTTATAGCTTCTATTAGAAAATACCAAGCAGAAAATTATTCGCTTTCTGATGCAACTAGACTAGCTCTAGCCGATTCATCGGATGATTTTGTACTGAAACCTTTTCTAGAGAAAAACAAAGCGGAGGTAGATGGTATGTTATTAGACTTATATAACGAAGAAAACTTTCATAAAATGTATAAATATGATATTGAACGTGCAAAAGCTGAAGCTGCCGAAGCAGAAGCTCGTGCAGATGCCATTGAAGCTGAACTCAAAAAGCTCAAAGAAGAGAACGAAAAACTTCGTGCTCAGATTTCACAGTAACAATAAAAGCGCTTTGTTCAATACAAAGCGCTTTATTTTTTTATTTACATAATTAAGTCATTTATCTTCATACTTTCTCATAATCCCCAACGTATACACAATCGGCAGTGCTATAGAGATCAAGATAGTTCCGCCAATCACGATAAATGAGGATAATAGTCGTTCCTCCATCAAAAGGAAGGGTAAGCTGAGAACTTCGAAAGAAACAGCGTACATAAACCACAAGATGCCGACGGCGTGGTTATACTTCTTGGTATCTTTTACCTTGGGTGCTTCTGTGCCTGTAAAGAAGCTTACCGGCTTCTTAGCCAAGAACGAATATATTCCAATTCCTAGGATTATCGACGATACTGAACTCCATATGATGAAACCTATCATAGTACTCTCTCCATTTATTTTCTCAGAAAGCTTACGTTCTACAGTTAATTATATCAATATATACTCTTTTCTCAAAACTATTTTAAAAAAAATACTCTTCCATCAAGTGTCCATTTCCTACTAAATCCACCCACTCTTACCGTTCACCCCACTTTTCATACCGAATACCGAAATCTTATGACAGGCCTCCTCTTTAATAGTATTATTCAACTATAGAAAAAATCCAAAAAGTATTTGAAGTAATTAATAATTTACTATTTGACGTAATTATCAATTATTAAAAGATTTAGAGGAATCAATAATTTAAGTATTTGGAGGAAACAATATGAGAAGAAAATACTTGGATAATATAAGATGGATGACCGTAGTTCTCGTTGTTATATATCACGTTTTATATATGTACAACGCAGAAGGCGTAATGGGAGTTGTCGGAAAAATAACTAATTTAGAGGTGCAGTATTATGACTTGTTTCAATACATTGTTTATCCTTGGTTTATGTGTATTTTATTCATTGTATCCGGTATTAGTTCCAGACTTTATTTAGAAAAACATACCGGCAAGGAATTTGCAAAATCAAGAACCAGAAAGCTTCTTGTTCCTTCGACTATCGGACTTTTCGCTTTCCAGTTTATTCAGGGATACTTCAACATGCATATGGGAGACGGTGCAACGCTTCCGGAAGGTATTCCCGCACCTATTGTTTTCATAATAATGTGTTTAAGCGGAATCGGTGTACTTTGGTATATTCAGTTGCTTTGGATATTCTCAATGCTTCTTTTACTTATAAGAAAGATTGAAAAAGATCGTCTCTGGAAGTTAGGCGGCAAAACCAACATCCTCGCAATCATTTTATTTACAATTCCTGTTTGGGTAGCCGCATTGATTCTTAACACACCCATTATTGTTGTATACAGATTCGGATTATACGGATTGCTTTTCTTCCTCGGATATTTCGTATTTTCACATGAAGAGGTAATTGAAAAGCTTAAAAAATACTTCGTTTTATTCTTGGTTCCTGCAATCGTTCTCGGCGTATTGTTTTGTATCTTCAACTTTGGTAAAGTATATGCAGATGCTCCGGTAAACCGTACACCTTTATTTACTTCTTATGCATGGTTTGCATGTATGGCTGTATTAGGCGGCATGGCAAAGTACGCAGACTTTGAAAACAAGTTTACAAGCTTCATGACTAAAAAGAGTTGGGGCCTTTATGTATTCCATTATCTTGGAATCTCAATGGTAGCTATTTGGCTTGTAAAACCCGGATTCATCTCAGCTGTACCCGCTTATCTTTTAAGCACATTAGCAGCTTTTGCAGTAGCATTTGTACTATATGAAATCATTTCCAGAATCCCTGTTTACAGATGGATGGTTCTTGGAATCAAAAAAGATAAAAAGAGGAATTAAAGATGATATTCAGACTGAATCTGAATCCAAAATGTGAAGAAGAAATAATAGCAAACGTTCACGAAAGGACGCCCTTAATTGATGAGATTGAAAAACTCGTCACGAAAGACAACGTAAACGAACAGCTTACAGGGTATCTTGAAGATGAGATAAAAATCCTGAAAGTTGACGAGGTGGAGTGCATTTTTGTAGAAGATGAAAAAACATATGCGCTCTACTCCGACAAGAAAAAATACGTTATAAAAAAGCGCCTTTACGAACTTGAAACTATCTTACCGACGGATTTCATTAAGATTAATAAGTCTGCAATAGCCAATTCGAAAAAGATATCAAAGTTTAAAGTTCTCTTATCCGGAGCCGTGGATGCGCAGTTTGCGAGCGGCTATACGGAATGTATTTCGAGAAGATGTTTGGTTGAGGTCAGAAGGAGATTTGGATTATGAAAAAATATATTTTGGAATTTTGTAAAAGAGGCCTGATGTTCGCCTGGGGCGGACCGGCTATTACAGGAATCATATGGTATTCCCTTTTCAAGGCCGGCAAGATCGAAAGCCTGTCTCCTTCAGAAGCGCTCATCGGCATCCTCTCAACTTCCCTGCTTGCTTTTATCGCAGCCGGAATATCGATCGTTCACCAGATGGAAGCACTTCCAAAAGGAATCGCAGCGCTTATTCAAGGATCTGTATTATATATTGATTATCTTGCGATATACGTAATTAACGGTTGGTTGAGCCTTGAAAAAATCGGAATCTTCACTCTTTTCTTCTTTGTGGGATTCGCGATTATATGGCTCAGCATCTATATTCCCAATAAGATCAAGGTCGACAAAATGAATAAGATGCTTTCTAGCAATAGCGTGAATTAAAAATACACACTACCAATTAAAACATATCTCTATAAAAAAATAATATTTTAACTCCTAAGTTTAGTTAAAATAATAATTTCAAGTTTTTTAGTTTTATATTTTTATTACATGTATTAATTTAGTTTAGGTTTTAATTACAGATTTTTAAAAAATTTTATCTGCCCATCGCCGTATTCACATCATCTACGGTGTCATAGACACCGATAAAATGATTATCTTCATCTACCGCCGGATCATCATAATACACATAGTATTGTCCGGCGAGATAGATAATCATGTATCTTCCACTATCATATCCCGCGCATGCATAATCTGTCTTCGCAAGGCCATCTTCCCAATGCTTATCAATAATTATATTGTCATAGCTTACATGCTCGCTCTTGGTAAAAGACTCAATAAGAGGCGTTTTCACATATCCTTTTGCACCGCCATTGACAACCTCAATATTTGCATCCTGGATAAAAAGCATCTCGCCGTCTTTTAGCGTAGTGCCAACTAATGAGTTGCCAAAATTTTTATCAAGAATCGGTGTCCACTGACTTAAGTCATAATATCTACTGTAAGCAATGTATGTACCATTTAGATTAAAAACATATATCGGCGCATTATGAATACTCTCATAATCCGCTGTCGTATCAATCTCATTAATACCCATCGCACTGTTAACTTCAAGCGCTGTATCATATGAACCTAAAAGAGTACCGTTCTTATAAACACGGTAATCATTGTAGGAAACATAAATTGCAACATACTCATCATCGCCATCACGATATACTGAAGGGCTTGAACTAAAATAATCCGCATCCGGATCATAGTCGGCTATAAGCCCCTTTTGATCACATACATCAAAAGTGGTCTTCGCGTATGAATGGACCTTTCTAATCAAAGGCGCATTAATGAATCCAGCGATTCCGCCACTTAGCCAGGCAACATCCGCATCAATCGTTCCAAAATCAAAATCGCCCATTCGGTTTGAAAGCTCACCCGATTCATCAGATATTATGTGACGCCACGTTGTCTCACCATCAAGGCATATATAATAACTATCCCCCGCACGAAATACATAACCAACCACATGTTTCTCGGAATCAGTGTTAAGCTCGTCCGCAGAACCGGCACTGGGTGAACTTCCTCCCAATGAAGATACCACATGGCCTATTTGTCCGGGCGTTGAGACATTGGTCCTGACGCATGCGCTACCAGCTACAAGTGTAAAAAGCGTCGCCGTGATTATAGTCTTTTTAAATACTCTCATAATTCCTCCAAATAAAAAACCATTTCCCTGTCTTAATAGACACGATTAGGAAATGGTTATTTATGGAGTTAATTCTTCCTCGCAATCACATTAACCCACTTCTCGCCCTCTCTTCCGGGCCTTACATCATCTGTCTCTTCGCACTCGATTATCTCAAACCCCGCCTCTTCGAATAACGCCCTGGCAGAATCTCTCGTATAATCGGTAAAAACTCTATTGACTCTCTCAGTCAAGCCCTCTCCATACTTAAATGATGCATAAAAGATTCCGCCTGATTGCAATGACTTATATATCCTGTTCATCACATCTGCAATCTCTTCAGGCAAAACATGTAAAAGCGACGCACAAGCCCATACTCCATCGAACTCTTCATCAAATGAAATCTCCTGGAACTTCATCTGCCATACTTCCTGATCAATGAGCTCGGAGGCTAACTTGCATAATTCCCCGGATGCATCGAATGCCACTACTGAGAATCCTAATTGGATAAAAGCTTTCGCGTCGCGCCCACTACCGCATCCCGCATCCAACACACGCCCGCCATGCGGAAGGAGGGAGACAAACTTATCCCTCCAAAAAGACATATCCGCCACTACAGTATTGTCATAAAAAGACTGAGCGTTTTGATTGTAATAATCTATATTTCTATCAGTTTCCATCATAACTTAATAAATCTTATCTACAGAAACCATTACTGCACACGTATCTAAATTCTCTGCTTCTTCCTCTGTTACTAAGATAGGATGATAATCACTTTGAACTCCTGGTAAATATACATACCTAAGCGCATCTTTCATGCTATTAACTTTAACATTATCTTGGAAATTGTATTCCCAAACAGGATTATCATGTTTTTCATCCTTCATGCCATCGCCCAGGCGTCTTCCGTCATTCTCAAAGGCGAAGTATTTATCCATAAATCCATTCTTCTCGTATTGTATCAATACTTCATATTCAACGCTTCCATCGCTCATAGTATATTTAAAAACTACTGCATGGGTCGGTGTAATAGAATCCGGATCCACCTCATAATCTTTCAAATCTTGATAACGAGTATAAACCAGTTCTTCCATAGGGGTTCTATTATTTCTCTCTTTTTCAGCCGAAACCTTTGCAAAAATAATAACTGCAGCGACTGCTCCTACAACAAGCAAAAACAATACAGCTACAATAATAGCAATCACTATCACAATTTTCTTAGTCTTTTTACTTTTTCCATCTGAAGCCATGTTCATTCACCTCACAAAAATAATAGTAATTATATCATAATTTACAGTTTTATGAGATTCATCACCAACATCGTCATTATATCTTTCTCTTTAGGATCCGATTCAGCAATCATAAGTGTTATAGCAACAAGAGCACTGTCACTTATTACCTTATGCCCATCTCTGAATAAGGCATTATTACGATTCAAAAACTCAAGGAACAAAGATGCCGCTATTCTCTTGCATCCATCAGCAAAAGGATGATCCTTTATCATAAAGTAAAGTAAATTGGCTGCTTTTTCTTCCAAAGAAGGATATACATCACCGCCAAATACGCTTTGATAAACAGCTGCAATAATCCCCTCAACTTTTCCGGCTTCTTTCTCAACTCCGAAAACATCGGACTTGAACGTATCCTCCATACTGTCGACCATTTTCCTGCAATCCAAGTATGTTATTCGATATACAGGGCTTTCTCCATCAGGCTTTGCCAAAGACTGGTGATCATACTGGTCAAGAAGAGTCAGAGCCTTTGTATATTGATTTACCGCCTTAAGCACATCCCCACCGTCTATCTCCAGAATGGATGAAATCATTCTCGACTGGATTTCAACAGTTTTCTGAAGAGCCTCAAGTCGTTTATCATTTATAGCATAGCCTTTGATGATATAATCTTTCAATACTATATTTGCCCAACGACGGAATTCGATACCACGCTGAGATTTAACGCGATAGCCAACAGAAATAATCATGTCCAGATTGTAATATTCAATATTTCTTTCGACATCTCTTCCGCCTTCATTTTGAACTGTCGCAAAATTTGCGACAGTTGAATTATCCAATTCTTCCTTCAAGGCATTATTTATATGCTTGCCTATCGTCTTGACATCTCTATCAAACAATTCTGCCATTTGGTTTCTGTTGAGCCAAACTGTATCATGCTCGACCGGCACGTTTAGAGTTATCTCCTTATCCTCGGTTTCAAACAATACTATCTCATTATCATTCTTCATTTGCATTTCCCCCAATCACTTCTCATCTATCCCTTTCTCAGCCAATTGATTCTGCATATCAATATAATACGTCAAAAGCCTTAGCAAATACGGCGGTGCATTCCTATGCCCCAACTCCCATTATTTCTATTATTCGTCTTTTTTCTTCTTCTCTTCTCTCTCCTTCTTCTTGGCCCTTCTCTGCTCTCTATTGTCAGCTTCCGATGCAAAAACTTCCACCGCAGCATCCGTCATATCTTCATCCCACAGATGCCCTCTTATCTCAGTCTTAGCCCAAGGACATAACTTCTCATAATCCGAATCCAATACAACTGTATAAGGCGGGCCACAACGATCATCCACAGCCATATACAGGTGTCTGCCATTGTGTATCAGTCTCGTAGGATACTCAACATCAGGATCATCCATATGATCATAGATATCCTTATTAATCTCATATAAATCGTGATTTAGGCCCACCGCCTATTTCTGCTGTATATAGCCCTGTCTCAGGATCGTAACAGCATCTCCATCCATTTCCTTTTTTAAATTCCATATGTGCTCCATTCATTAATATACTGTTCCTACACCATAATTCATTAAAATATTGATTTATTCTATTTTTCAAATGTATTATTAGTTAATTCATAATGCCTCTAACCACAAAATATAGAGGATCAAGTTTTGGTTTAATCTTTCTTTTTATGTATTTCTCCTTTAATTCATCATCCACTTCTATTCCTCTTTCTCTAGCTTCTAGTATAGTCTCGTAAATCGACTCTGATTCTGCAATTATACGTTTATAAGTAATTTTATCAGAATATTTTTTCTCTAATTTTATTAAGTCACAATAATTTCTTATCATTTCATCCGATGAAATTACAGATATCTTTTTCTGCGAATACTTATTAACAAACCTTACTTCATTCGAAATTTGCATATATGAAGGTAATACGATAGGCATAAAAAATGCTGTGCCTTTCCCCATCTCAATATGATTACACGCAATACAACTAGAAAACATGTTCATAGCACACATTGATAACAACGGGTATTTAGATTTTGGAAAAAAATGTTCAACTTCAATTTCACCTATCGCTAGTTGTGCAGAATCACAATAGGGACAAACGTATATGTCATTGTCTTGTGAAAAATTGTGATGGAAAATTTCTCTTGAGTAATAAGTACCATCAATCATTTTCCAAATTTTTTTGCTAACTAATAATTTGCCATAAAAGAAATCAGTAAAAATACATTTTAACCCATCTGGAATATCTACCGAATCTATTGAATTCCTTTTATTTTTTATCGCTTCATTCTGTATAATATAAAAGTAAAAGTATTTTTTCAAATCATTATGAGATTTAGCCAGAAGCTGTTGCACGAGATCCGAAAAACAGATTTTATCATTTTTTCGTTTAATTATATATATCAATAGTTCAATGCTTTTTATTGTATCAAAGCATCTTTGAATATTACACAATACATCGTTTTTCTTAGCATCCGAAAGAAATCTTTTTTCTTTCAATAATAATTCTTTCTTTTTTGTTTCGAAAAATAGTTTCTTTTCTTCTAAGTAATCCGAGTATGATGATGTATATTTTTCTCGTTTATAGTCAATCATCGTTTGAAAAAAAGGAAGAATTATTAAATTCTTAAATTTCTCAAGCTTTTTTCCATTAGTAATATTTTTTACATACCACACAAAATTATCTCTCCATATTTATAATCATCAGCTTTAAAAAAGATTCTCCTAACTGATTATATATCTTTTCATAATTATCCTGTTTACTTAAAAGCTTTAATACTGTTCCCTCAAACGGGTTTTGATCATAATCTTTAAACAAATATTTATATATTTCAACATCGTTTGCAAGAAATGTATTAATTTGGGGATGTGTTGCCCCCTCCTCAGTCATACATAAAATCTGATTTTGAAAAAGAGATTTAATTAAATAAGAACTATGCGAACTAATTAGCCATTGGGAATTATACGATTTTAACATCTCTGAAATAAGTGGAATAAGCATTTTTGCCCATTTTTCATTCATATGCGTTTCTGGTTCTTCCCATATCAGCAAAGAATTATCTTCTATATTTGTATTTAAATCAAATATGTCAAATAAAAATGACTTCTCTCCAGTGCTCATCTCAGATATCGAAGCCAAATAATTATTTTTCAGCAAGTAAAATTCATTAACATAAATGTTTCTCGATTCAACCAATTTTTCTAATGTTTTATCACGCTTATGAATACGAAAATAATCTGTAATATTGAAACGTTCATTTGTATTCGATTCTATTCTCTCACAGTACTCATCTATTTTTAGTTCAAAATATTTATTTATTCCTTCTTTATAGTTTTCAGAAAATTTATATCTTTCCCAAATTGGAAAACAATAATCTTCTTCTAAATAATCTATGTTTGCATATATATCTACATAATCCGCCAAGTCAAATCCTAAGGAATTAATCAGTTTTCTAAAGCCATTGTTTGTTACATACTTCTCATAAAACCGTACAACGCCAATTGACACATCGCAGCCTATAGAACTTGTTCCATAAGTCTTAGATATATCTCTATATTTAACAAGTTTATCTCCTATATAACCGCTTCCATATGATAAATGAGAGTATGCACTATCAAATCCCATTACATACACTTTCGATGGTAAATATTTTTTTATCTCATCATATGTCACTTGCTTAATATTTTTTATATTTGGATTATTTCTATATTTTTTCGAACTCAAATCATATTCCATTAAATATTGTCGTTCTTCATCGATCGTGATAAAACAATATTTATCTGTTTTTTCCAGTGTAATTCGATGTGTATTTTTCCTAGAATGCGATATTTCATAAACTAATTTGTAATCAGACGGAACCCTCTCTCTAAATCTCTGTAAATATCTAAATATAAGAGCAACAAAACTCATTAATGTGGTTTTCCCAGTTCCATTTTCTCCAGATAAAAGACATATATTCATTTTGTCAAAAATATTCTTCTGTAACTCCGAAGGTTCATCATTATCGTTAAAAACTATTAAACTATTATGATATTTTCGATATTCATCTATCCATAAGGACAATAATTTCATTTAAGTAACCTTTCCAAAATGATTTCTAATTGTTTTAAAAAGCCAACAAGAATATTTTTTTAACTATTGATTATATAAAATAACATCTTTAACAAAAACCTGCGCAACAGCCGACCCCTCTGGGACAAACTGTATTCGTATATTCTCGTGGTTACATATATCAACAACTTCAGTTGAAGACTGATTTTTAACTATATCATTTCCTACATAAAACGTTTCAAAAGTATCTTTATCTATTAATTCATAATGTGCAGTAACATAATCAGGATATAAATTGGGACTACCTGCATGCGTGAATGTCAATGTATTGTATTCAGTGCCGACTCTAAAATCGATGCATGTAGGATCTGTCCATACCGAATGATAATATGTTGTTATGCTCCTTTTGTATTCTTCACCACTTGCATCTACATATCCACCATAATCTTTAACAAATGAATGTCCAAAATAGTCTGCATAATCCGTAATATCAATTGAATCTAAATGATTAGAACTAATAATACTCTCTTTACCCGGGTTATATTCTATATTTGAGTAAAAATTCTCAATATCATCTAACATATCAGTAACAAACATATATCCCGGATGAGTAAGATTAATGTTAATGACGTTATATATAGATTTACTGCTAAAATCTGAGGTATAGGACTCTGGCTCATGTAACGTTTCATCATAAGCATATGTTCCATCACTCTTTTTTACTATATTTCTAAAACCAACAAAATAATATATTGATCTTCCCGTAGTAAACTTTTGTAAATTGACATTATCTATTGATTCGCTAGAATTATGTAATTTATATAGGACAAATAACTCGTTTCCATTCTCATCATCTAAGCCAAAACACTCTCCTATATATTCATACGAATCTAACAAATCCTTATAGTTCGTCTCATCTTTTGAGTTATTATCAATGTACAACTTCACTGCTTCTTCTGCTTCAGTTTTTAGTTGTGACAAGCACTCATTGTCTATTTGTCCGTATTGCTCTACCTTTGTTTCTGTAACTGTATTTATTCTACTACCAAACGAAGAAGAATTATTATTACCACCACACGACAGTAATCCTGTTCCGCCACAACAGCATATAAAGAATATCAACAGGATAATTCCTATCGCAATAAGGCTTACTGTAAGTGCGACTCTCGAACTCTTTTTTTCTTTATATTTTATACTATCATCGTCTGACTCATATTGTTTATAACTACGAGGTGTAACATATCTGTTCTCAACATCTGGCAAATATTCATATTTTTCAGCTTGATTAAATGAATTCGAAGAATCACCAACGGTCAAATCCCAAGCATTGGACTTTCCATTTAATTCTCCTTGTTTTCTAACAATAGCTGCAACATGTTCACGCATCGCATCTGCAGAATATATATTCCTAGAAATAATAAAATTGGCAATAGCCTCCACTTGCTGTAAAGACAAACACTGTTTTTGAGACTTAAATAGAATCGCATCAGGTATCTGTTTGAAATGAACAACATCGGCTCCAGAAACGGCAACCTTTAGAATAGTTTGATCTGAAAAAGCAATTATCTGACTTATTGGGAAAAATGCTTTTTCAATTCCAATCTCTTCTGAATTATTATTCAACAAAGATTGAAGAGTCTTAGCATGTGCATAATTCTGTCTAAGCGGATTAGGTATCTGAAACTCTTTGCCTCCAACATATTCTGACCAATTCTTTGCTTCTTCTGTTCCGTATACCGATCCCGAATAGTTTTTAGTTTCTATAGTAAAAATACCATATATCGACACTACTATATGGTCTATTTGGACTGTAGGAATCTCGCCTTCAACCGGATTCGGCTTTTTAAGAAGAACATTATTAATTACATAATACTGCTTTCTATTAAACCCTGATAGAATACGGCTAACCTCATTTTCACCCGCATCACCCTTTCTTAAAGCCTTAGTCTCTTCCTTACCCATTTGTAACATGCTCCTGTCAATAAAATAAATAGCAAAAGCAAAAAACTTTACTTATAATACTTTTGCCTTTCAATATCTTCCTTTTTTTGACTATATTCAGTCCATGTCATCGTACCTGCTTCATACATAGCCCTGTATTCCGCTATTTGCTCTTCTTCCGATGGTCCTTTATATACTGACCTTTTTGGTTGTGCCAATATAGCAACACCTACTGCTATAGGAAAGAAGAAAAAGCCGTACCAAAAGAAACCCGCTTTGCTGTATCCTTTTTCACCTGCTATATATGCTGTAATACTGCCAAAAATTACTTGTATAGTTATTACTATCACTAACGGAATTAGCATTATCGCCAAGTAAAACAAGGTCATTCCAGCGAAAAATGCCAATAACCCTCCCAGAACACCTCCTGCAGCCGCCGCTTGCTGTGAATTAGCATAATTGTTTGACGATAATAAAAGGTTATACATACTGATACTCCATTCTTTTCTAAATACTTAATTATTTAATCATACTACGCTTTTTGACGCTGGTTTCCATATCTCAGTATATCCGTTCTTTTGAGCCCAATTATATATGCTCTTAACCCTGTTGACCTGAATCTCAGATTTCAATTTATGACGTTCTATCAATATCTGATTACGTTTCTCTATCTTATCCAAGAATACTGTTTCGGCTAGCTTATTACTTTTCTTACCATTGCAATCAGGGCAAGCAAGCACAAAATTCCAAAGATTATCATCTTTTACAAAAGACCAAGGTATAAAATGATCCACCTCAACTTTTCCATATGTAACTGTCTTACCACAATAAAAGCACTTATTCTCGAATTCTTGGAAGAGAATATCTCGATAGTACATCAAGTTCTTTCTTTCAGTACTCTTATCTATCTTACTTAACAGATGATCTATTACACTATCTTCATTAACTCTCTCAAGAAAACGAGCCCACTCGTAGTAATTGAGTTTTTCTATAGCAACTTTATGCTTACAAACAAATTCATACATCTGAGGGTTAATCTTTATATACTCGCTCTGCTTGGAAAATGAATAAAAGCATCCGCCCAAATCTGCATATAAAGCACCTACAACATTGTGCTTACAATTCTGTTTGACATTATGACAAACATATTGTTTCATCTCATCTGTAATGCTCTCAAAAGGAATATCTTCTTCTATCATGTACTTTTCTTTAGCAGATAATAAAACAGTCTCAAGTTTCGAACGGCGATTAGTTTTGCCTGGACTCTTTTGCAATATATGATGTTTCAAAACAAGATTCCAATAAATCTCCGCAAACTTGGAGAACAACTGATCAAAAGATAATGTTAAATCCACATCAACATTGTATAGATTATCAAGAATAGATTTTAGAAAGCCATATTTGTAACTGGTATCATTTACAGACTTAGAAGAAAAAAGATACGCAAATAAGGACCACTTTTCGTCGTCAGATAGATTCCGATTATCATATTGTGCTTCATTTAAAAGATAGCCTGCTGCCATTGATAAAGCCTCTTAATTATATTCCATACTTTTTGCAATATTTTTTTATTCTTTCATTTCTCTTATCAAGAAAACCTAATTGACTCTCGATGAATTTTAAATATTCATCTACCGTAGGAGGAAGTCCGTTCTTTTCAAAAAAAGAATCTCCGCACCATAAATTCACTTTAGAGTAGTCATCTGATACACAATCTTGAAGCATAAAGAAGTCTACATATCCTTTGAAATTGCAAAACAAATCAAAAAATGCTTTATCCTTTTCCAGTACATTAGATAATGAGCTATCTTCGCCAGCATAGTATCTTCTAATGCATTCCATTGTTAAATCCCATCGATCCGAGATAACTGAGTTGGTTCCTTTAGCTTGATTAATACTGCCCTTATGCTTTGGAAAAATAATGGTTCCGCCTATAGTATAAGACTTTCTTATTAGATCTTCATAATACTTCTTATAGTCTCCAACCATCTTAAATACTTGATCTATAACGTAACGATACTTAAGATACCTTAGTTCTATAATGATTGTATCACTTCCGAATCGAAAGTCTCCCCAAGTCAAATAATCATAGCTAGCATCTTTTCCTTTTTGAAGTTCCATATATTGCCCATTAGGCAATTCTTTACTCCACAACAATTGGTGATATTTTCTTAGCGTAGTGCTTACCTTGTCAGGATCACATCCTCCTTCACCCAAGCCATCGCCTCTATCCCAGAAGCCATCCCAATATCCTTTCGAATCGGTTGTAAAATCGAAGCAAATATCAATCATATTAACAACCCTAATTCTGTACAGTAACGACTTATTTCATTCTTTAGCAAGTTCTTCCGAATGTTTAATTCCGATATCTGCTTACATAATTCAAGCGTATCATCATCTACTCCAATCAAGAATCCTTTTACTAGACAATCTGGTAATGCGAATTCACGTGTTTCTTTCGGAAACTCAACCATAATATAATGTCTATCTTGAGAAACTACTTTTCCTTTACCAGACTTCAAATTGCTTAATTCAACACCTGTTAGTTCAGGTAAAGAAGGCATCTTGCTTTTTAATTCTTCCAATTCATTACTTTTATCTTCTAGAATTGACTGTATTTCCTCTATACGTATTTTGATATTTCTTTCCTTTTGAGCAGCTGACGAATACTTCTTTTTAAGAACGGGAAAACTATCATAAAAATCAGTAGTATTCGCCACATAAATTATGTCATAAACCAGAACTTTCAATTTCCAAGTGCTATTAACAAACTTATCAGTGTCAAAATGATATGTTTCCGCTTCTCTTGTAAGTTCTTCATCAACAAGACGTATGAGTTCCTCGTCATCAGATATTTCATTTGATATCTCATCGCAAAGTCTATAATACTCATTCAAATGAAATGTTTGTCCTGAGCCGATATCTCCGCCAAAGTCCATGTATTTAACAAACGAGCTTGTACAGTCTGACTTAAACATATAGTTTTCTTCAGGCTTGATAAAAGAAAGAAACATAATTGGATCTCTGTTAGATTCGCGGAAACTCCATTTCTTCGAATCAAGTTCCATAAGCATGTCATTTATCTTATCTCTAAATGATTCTATTCTTTTCTGTCTATCTTTAAGATTTCCATCATCGTCCTTAAGCAGATTTCTAAACTCAGTCCTAACTTCTTCTGTTTTTCCGTTTTCACATAAATATACAATACCGTTAACCGGATGCATCCTACTATTTTCAATGATAAATGAAGTATTGCTCATAGCATCCTTAAACATTGTTTTGAAATCATCAGCATCAAGATTCCAATTATCCTGGCATGTTTGAACAGCGGACCACTTGAATATTTCATGTCTTCCGCCAGGCTGATTGAAAGATTCAAATCTTGATTTATATATGTCTAATAACTTATGAAAAGCTTCTCTATTCATGCTTTACCCTTTCATTATTTTTTGGTAATTTACAGTAACAATTATACCGAATAGCTAGCGTATTAATTATACCATATTAGGCTTAAATAATAATCCTCAATTAATAATATAAATATATTATTTGTAATACAAAAAAGCTGCCCTATGAGAGAACAGCTTTAGTAAATATTTTGTTTTTATGAATAATACCCTTCCCCCGTCTCCAAGCACACCGCCGCCAGTCTGCCATCATCCAGATACGCACCACAGTCAATCGCCATATGGTTGTTCTGCTTATAGATGTGGCCGGGATTAGGATTACCTTCAATCATCTGTGTCGGTGTATGACCTGTTATGACTATCTTGTCATCATAATACTTCTTCTCATACTCAGCCCTTTCCCAGATGATATCTTTAAGTATTAAAGATAATCTGTAAATATTTCACTTATTCATCCGTATGGACATAATATGTTGTATACTATAAATAGTTTATCAATGAAATTAATGAATGAGGTGTCTTTATGGAAATTAAATTTTCAGAATTAGAAAATGCTCCTTTAATTGTTGATTGTATTTATAAAGGAGGAACTTCTGGAAACATTTCTGACGAAGTATTGCCAAAACTTCTTCCGAAATGCGGAAACTCTTCAGGTTTCAGGAAAGTTGGAAGAAAAGATAAGCCTGGAGAAATGGCTTATGTTGTTTTATATACTTCTATGTCTGAACTAGAATGGCCGGATTACCTTGATGAAGAAACTGGAATTTTCAGATACTATGGCGATAATAGAACCCCTGGAAAAAACATTACTGATACAAAGCAGGGTGGGAATAAGCTGCTTGAAAAGGTTTTCACGATTCTCAATTCAGGGATTGGCTTTGAAGACATTCCCCCTTTTTTGATATTCAAAAAAACCGGAAACGGAAGAGACATTCAGTTTTTAGGCCTTGCTGCACCAGGCAATCCAAAAATATCTCCCGATCGCGACTTAGTTGCATTTTGGAGAACATCTGGCGAGAAAAGGTTCCAAAACTATGAGGCGCATTTCACCGTATTAAATACAGGTGAAGCTCCTATTTCAAAGGAATGGCTCAATGCACTTATATATAATCACGATGAAAGTATCGATTTAGCTCCTCCGGCGTGGAAAAGATTTGTCCAAAAAGGTAGAAATGGAATCGATGCTCTTAAGGCACCCAAGTTACTAAAAATCCCTTCTAAATATGACCAGTTACAAAGCGACATCGAAGGAAGGCATTGCTTACAGAGAATTCGAGATTTTTACAAGAGCAACCCACAAGGTTTCGAAGCATGTGCTCGAGATATTGTTTATAAAATGGATAATCATTTTGTAGATTTCTCTCTTACTCGTCCATGGAGAGATGGTGGGCGTGACGCTGTCGGCTATTATGAGATTAGTACCAACGGAAAAGCCAACCGTGCCCTAAAAATTGATTGTGCCATGGAAGCAAAATGCTATTCTGAAAATACTGCCGTCGGCGTTAAGGCAATGTCTAGATTAATTTCGCGAATAAGATATAGGCAATTTGGAATAATGGTTACGACAAGTTATGTTGATAATCAGGCTTATAAAGAAGTCGTTGAAGATGAACACCCTATACTTATAGTTACAGCTACAGATATTGCTACAATATTAAGACAAAATTCAATCTATTCTAAAGATGTAGATTTATGGTTAAAAGACGTTCAAGTTTCTGACAATAGATTTATATCATATTATGACAAACTGACTGATGTTATAACAAATACAGGAAAATAAATATGGATTATTCAAAACTTTATGATAAAACAAATGTCGATAGCATAATTGAATATGCTTCAAAACTTGTTGGAAAGACTTTTATAGAAGTTATAGAAGACAAAGTTCCAGATAACCGTGAAAATATATTACAGGCATATGGTAATAAAGCTCGAAAAGGCGGTTTGGGTAATCTTCTTGAAGAGGTTTACTTTGGATATAAAGCTAATTCGAAGCAGGATGCTGATTTCAAAGAAACAGGCATAGAATTAAAAGCTACTTGTTACGAAGTAAATAAAAATGGTTCATTACGTGCTGGAGAACGCCTTGTATTAACAATGATCAGTTATGACTGTCCGGTTGAGAAGGATTTTTACAAATCTCATGCATGGAAGAAAATGCATAAGATATTACTTATTTACTATTGGCGAAACAAGTTATTAAATAGTACCCTTTTATATAAACTTGGCTATACAAAGCTATTTACACCGCCCGAAAAGGATTTAATTATTATTCGTGCCGATTATGACTTTATTATATCCAAGATTGCAGAAGGAAAAGCTCACGAATTATCAGAAGCCGATACTATGTATTTGGGAGCTTGCACAAAGGGATCCACTGCTGAGAAAAGTACAGTTCCTCAGTTTTATGGTAGTCATTTACCAGCAATGAAAAGAGCATTCTGTTTCAAGAATTCATATATGACATATGTATTAAACAACTATGTTATAGGTTCTGGTTCTGAGGATGAAAGCATTATCACGGACGTTGAGGAAATAAAAGAAAAGCCATTTGGTGAAGTGCTCATAGATAGATTAAATACCTATCAAGGATATTTCGACCACCAACTTGCGGGAGCTTTTGAGGTTAATCCTGACAATAAAGGCTATCGTGCTAAGTTGGTTTATGCAATGCTTGGCGTTAAGAGCAATAAAGCTGAGGAATTTGTAAAAGCAAATATTGAAATAAAAACCATCAGATTAACTGAAACTGGTCGAAATCCCGAACATTTTCGTTTACATGACTTTGATTTTAAAGAATTGGCTAGTCAAGATTGGGAAGAATCTGAATTATACGAACAATTAGAGAGTACACAATTTCTGCTGGTTGTTTATAGAGAAACTCCCGATGGAATCATATATGTTGGAAGTCAATTGTGGCATATGAATCAAGAACAACTCGAGGTGGTTCATCAAGGATGGGAAGCCGTGAAAAAGAAACTTAATGATGGTGTTAATTTCACGGTAGAAGTCAAAGAAGATGGTAGTGAGGTTGTTCATAATGATTTACCTAAGATTACGGATAATCCTATATTCCATATCCGCCCTCATCAACAACAAGCATATTATCGCTTGAAAGATGGAAGCGAACATGGAAAAGGAACAATTTCTAATGGAAATCAACTTCCGGATGGACAATATATGCCCACTCACGCATATTGGTTACACAGTAAGTTCATTTTAAGTATATTAAGGGATGACCTAAAATAATAAAAGACTTGATCATTCTAGCTGCAAATGGTATAATAACAACGAAGGCGAGAGCGAGTTCTGCTTATCCATTGTAGAAGTTCTCGAATCATCCTTAAAACCCTATCGTTTATAGCGGTAGAAGACAATATGGAGGCTATTATGAAAAAGTCAGTATGCGAACTCTTCGCAGGAGTTGGCGGCTTCCGACTGGGTTTGGAGCGACTGAATTCAGGTTGGGAAACCGTGTGGTTTTCTCAGTGGGAACCGGGAAAAACAAAACAGTGGGCGCACGATTGCTATGTTGCTCATTTTGGCGATTCTAAAGATTTAACCGGTGACACTTCAACTACCGGCATCGATATCAGTGCCGTAGATAAGAAAAATATCCCAGATCACAATTTATTAGTTGGCGGATTTCCGTGTCAAGATTATTCTGTTGCTCACTCTCTCTCATCTTCAAAAGGAATCGAGGGTAAAAAGGGAGTTCTGTGGTGGCAAATAAGAGATGTTATTATCGCAAAACAACCGCCTTTTTGTCTTTTCGAAAATGTAGACAGATTACTTAAATCGCCCGCTAGTCAAAGAGGGCGTGATTTTGGTATTATGTTAGCTTGTCTTAATGAACTCGGATATATCGTTGAATGGCGAGTTGTAAACGCAGCCTTATACGGAGCCGCGCAAAGACGAAGAAGAATCTTTATATTCGCATATAAGAATAAAACAAAATACGCAAAATCCATGAAAAAGGTTAATCCTTTAAATATCATCAATTCAGATGGATTTATGGCGAAATCCTTTCCTATCCGTCCAGCAGAAAACATGAATGAAGGTGTTATTGGAGACGATGTAGTTGAAATATCTGATAATTTCAAATTCGACTTTTTGAATGCCGGAATAATGAGGGATGGAAAGATATATACCTCAAGCGTCGTAGAAATCGAAGAAAAACCCATTTTACTAGGCAAAGTATTACAAAAGAATGTAGATGAACATTATTATATTTCGGATGAAGCAATGCCTAAGTGGGAATACCTAAAGGGTGCCAAAAAGATTCCTCGAAAAGCAGCTAATGGACATGAATATATTTTCTCTGAAGGTCCAGTCGCATTTCCAGATCCTTGGGATAGGCCAGGAAGAACAATGCTTACAAGTGAATCCTCAGTAAACAGAAGTACGCATGTTGTTGAAGACCCCGGAACAAAAAGACTAAGGCTTCTGACTCCTATCGAAGCAGAAAGATTACAAGGATTCGATGATGATTGGACTGCTGAAGGCGGAATGCCTGAAAGAATGAGATACTTTTGCATGGGAAATGCTCTCGTTGTTCCCATGATAACAAGGATGGGAAAAGTATTAGATGATATTATTTCTATATAAATCGAGCAGGAGGATTTAATTATGGCAGAAAAATTTGATATTGGTTATCAAAAATTGAATATTGATAATTGCTTTAAGAATCATTATGTTGTTCCTGATTATCAAAGAGAATATGTATGGGAAAATCGACAAGTTGAACAAATGTTAAGCGATATAATCTCCGCATATGAATCAAATTCTGAAAAGCCATATTTTATGGGTATGACCGTTGTTTATTCTTCACCAAAAGTATTTGAATTAGTAGATGGACAACAAAGACTTACTACTTTTTTTATTACCCTTTGTGTTTTGATAAATATCTATAAAGAAATAGGCGATGAAGCAAGCACTTTCAAGTCAAGAATTTACAGTCCCGTTATGGATGAAGATGGAGATGAATATGATGATTTCGCGCTAAAACTACAATATACCGAATCGTCGGAGTGTTTGAAAAATATTTTTCATGGATCAATTCCCGGCGAAGATTCGAGACAAAATTTAGGTCAGTCTGATGCAAGACTTTATGATGCATACGAAACTATATTTCAAAAGCTAAAGGAAGAATATCCAACTTTGGCAGAACTTAAAAAGTTTGGCTCCTATTTATTTAAAAAAGTGGAAATCGTTCAGATTGAAACAAGCGATATTTCAGATGCTTTAAAGATTTTCGAGACAATCAATCAACGAGGCGTAGGTTTAAATTCTATGGATTTGCTTAAAAATATGATTTTTATGCAAGTATCAAGAGAAGATTTCGCGAAATTAAACGAACAATGGAAGGCTATCATTGATAAAATATATCAGGCAAACGAAAAACCGCTTAGATTTTTGAGATATTTTATCACTGCCACTTATGATATTTCCGATGAAACTGGAATTATAAAAGGCATACTGCCTGAAGATAGAATATATCCATGGTTAATGGATAACGAATCAAAATGCGGTTATAAAAAGAACCCATTTGATTTTGTAAACAGCCTTGCTGACGGAGTAAAAAGATTTGTTGATTATTTAAGCCCAAATTTAGTTGAAAAAGGAAATGAATATCTTCTTAACATACCTCGAATAGCCGGAACGTCTTATAAATCTCATATTGTATTGCTTATGGCTGCAAATTCAATGGAGATGGAAGCATTTTCAAGGTTTAAACAAATACTTGAAGCCGTATTATATTATTCAACAATAAATAAGATTAAAGGCAACGAAACTGAAAAATTATTTGCTGGTTGGTGTCCCAAAATCAGAAAAATTAGAACTAATGACGAACTAACAACGTTCGTCACTGACGAAATCATTCCTCAAGTAAATTCATGGAAAGAAAACCGAAATTATAAACGTAATTTCGAAATGTTAAGTTTAAATAATACCCAACAGTATAGAATACGATACGTTTTGACAAGAATCACAAAATATGTTGATGACACCAGAGTGGGTGGAAATAATGCCGCTAACATTTCATCTTATTATGATAAGAAGAATCAAATCGAACATATTATGCCACAAAAATGTAATGATTTAGATTCTTACGGTGTATCTGAATCAGAATTTACAGATGTGGTTAACATGTTAGGCAATCTTACTCTTTTAGAGAAATCATTTAATTCTTCAATCAATAATGCTTCTTATTCAGAAAAATGCAAAGTATATCCTGGTTCAGTATTCTATTTAACAAAATCCTTACCCAAATTGGAAGATGTTGGAAAAGAAACTGCCTCTACTAAAATGAATAAAAAACTAAAATCATGGGATAACTGGAATAAAGAAACAATAACAGATAGGCAAGAAATAATGTATAATTTGTCCGAAGAAATATGGAAAATAGAGAATATTATTTCATCATGGAAAAACTAAATAATATTCTCTTCTATTTGTATCATTTTTCACGAACGCTAAAGAGAAGCAGAGATTCACAAGAAGTCTTAAACAAATGATATATTACATAATTTATAATATATTTCCAATCAAAGTATTCTTGACTTGATATACTCTTTTAAACTTCTGTCTGTACAGTATATATAACAACCTTTCATACCTCTCGTCATAAGTGTACGATAGGTATTCTTAATGATTTCGTCTGCTTTTCTTTTAGCTTCTTCGGGATTTTCTTTGTATAGCGATTTAAGCCCTTTAATTGACTGATCCGTTGATGCTCTCTTGGTAAAATCCGTAACTATATGTCCATTTTCATAACGTATATCATCACCCATTATGACACCAACATACTCGAACTCTAATCCCTGAGTTGTATGTATACATCCAGCCTCATTAACAGAATTCTCGCTTATGGCAAACGCCTGGCCATCTTCGAGATTCCAGCTTATTCCAAAATCCCCTATCTTGATATCATGATAGTTTGTATTTTTTCGACTGTCTTTAGGCCAATTCCAACAATACCCGGCAAGTATTCTTGCTTTGTTGGATGCTTTGTTCTTCTCGATTATGATATTCTGAACTTCTTGAGGAGTATCACATACTACAACTTCATAATCTAAACCTTCTAAGTCATAATTAGCTGTTTCTCTTATCTCAAGAAGATTATCTACCCAAGCTAGATATCCATCAGAACCGTTGCAACGAAATTGCGATAGCAGTTCCATCTCATATACTTCTGCGCCTTCGTATTCAGCCCATTTCTTAATCTCCTCTACGGATCCAATATCATCCATAGTTACTCTCTGGCTCTCATCTATGAAGAACACAGAGCAAGTAGCTGCATGTATGCACTCCTTGACTTGATTTTCTCCCTTATTGTGATATAGTCCGGATTTTTCATTAAGGCGGTGTGCCTCATCAACAAGAAGAGTATGAATCATATTTCGTCCAACTTCTGTGTATGAACCTGATCCTTTGAACATATTGTCTACACTGCTCTTCTTAACATTTCCCTTAAGTTTGGCAGCGTATACCTGCCTCGGAGCACTGTTCTTGGATACATACTGAACTAACTGATCTCTATTTGTTAATTCAGCTAGCAGTTGAACAGCTATTACACTCTTTCCTGTTCCAGGACCGCCCTTGCAGATAATTGTTCTCTTCTCATGATCTTTTTGACATAATTGGGAATACTTGATGATTTCTTCGAACACTACTCTCTGTTCATCTATCATTATGAATTCCTTATTGCCTTTAATCATAAAGGTTATGGAATCCTGTAGGCTCTTGGATGGACGAATCTTTCCGTGATCCACTTTGTAGAGTAGTTCTTTATTATCTCCTACACGTATGTTTTTCTTAATGAATTCTCGAAGTTCCGATACCTGTCCCATAGTAAAAGCAGGGGCATCTACTGTGTATGCAGCATACTGTTCATCGTCTATGGGATCATTATCATTACGAACGTAGTTATGCAAGAAGGCACACGGTGCCAAATGTATATTTAAGTCTTGTACTGTGGAGTTATAATCTGATATTAATTGTGCGTAAGACCACGCTTGATATGATGGGTGAACAACTTTCCTAAGTGCATGTCCGGTGTATGTCTCAACCAACGCCTCAGATGAGTCAACCTTTTTAAGTTCACTCCATTGTTTTAATTCAACTATAACCATACCCGGCTTGTTATCATTATCAAAGCCGGATAGTATGAAATCCACTCTTTTGGAAGTCTGTGGGATATTATATTCAATAGCAACTCCAGCATTAGACGGTATCTCGGGATCATTAACAACCTTGTACATGTGAAGTAATGAATTCTCCCATGACGCAAACTCGTTATCAGGAGTATGTTTGCCCATCTTGGACAGAATATTATTGCGTATTTCAAGCGCAATGGTATCCTTCTCAACACTCGTCATGAAGTCACTTTTTATTCCATCATATACAATCATTTTCTAACCCCAGGATATTAGTAGATTTATGAGAGTAACCCACTCTTATATTTTAGTACTTTAAAAGCTCAAAAACAATTGCAAATAGAGCGTTTGAGCGTATTTTTGAGTCTTGTAATAATTTATCGTTGTGCATAATGACACATATGTCCACATGATTTTGGATAAATAGTCATTTGACGCTCTTTTCTATTAGTCTTTTGTGAATTCATATACCTTTGACCTATAATACCCAAAGGAGATTCCTCCCTCTTTATTTACTGCATAAATCTTGTTCTTATCTGGGCATACTTTAAACATATACTTAAAATCATATTCTTCTATTGCTTCGATAGGATTTTTCCCTACATAGAATTCTTGAAAGTCGCTAAAATCGTTATCTCTGAGCGCGATATAATCATCCCATCCTTCCAATTGTCCAGCATTTATTTCTGGTATGGATTCAATAGGTTTATAATCGAATCTATAATTATCAAAAAACACTATTAATCCCTTGCATTCATCACAATACCAGCAGTCAAGATCTTCATCGCTATCATTCTCAACAAGATCATATAATTCTCGACTCAATCTATTATGATCACCAAGTTTAAAGTCTGGATGACTCTTCATGTATTCTCTTATAAAACCAATTCGAAATGCCCATACATAAGGTTTTCCATCTCCATCCCACATAGTATGACCATTAGGGCAAATAGCATGAGCCATGTTTCTCCCTCCATTATTTCTTGCTCTGACTCTTTTTATCCCATTCATCGAAAGCATCGTCAATAATGTCTATCATGGCATCTCTGGTTCCTTCAGTGATTCCTTTGATAATTGCAAATATAAGTGATATTTCAACCGGAATTGCGAATGCGATTAATACACATAAGAAACATTCCATATAATCACCTGCTCTCCGTTGTTACCTTGGTATCCATTACGCAGTCTTCATAGTATTCACAACTGCCACAGAAGTGCTTGCAGCGTACTTGCTTCCTATGAAAGCATTTCCAGATCCAAAACTTAATCTTTTTCATCTATATTCCCCTATTTTCTGTATTTTCTAAGATTGAATCCTTCTCTTTTTGCCATCTTGATGAGTTCCTTTTCACTTGCTCTGGATACATCAAGCATCTGGCAG
>JAEEGJ010005915.1_pt1 | contig 37602 bp, 37 predicted proteins | sample 8958761 | NCBI WGS metagenome assembly JAEEGJ01 (sample SAMN16246546, study PRJNA631951) | gut metagenome | biome: gut microbiome; feature: rumen; material: RS-attached | host: Bos | place: Iran: Karaj | collected 2018-10
CTGCCGCTCTTTCAAAAATATCTTCTATCTCAGCATACTCATAAGCTGCGGCATATGCTATAACTCCCTGATGCTTACCTGTCTCGGAAAGCTGGTCGAGCCTTTCCTTTTTTACAAAATTAACCAGCGTATCCTTGTGCTTTTTGGCTTCTCTAAGGATAGTCTGTACAGGTCCATCCTTACAACCTTCAAGTACAAAGAGTCTGTCTATAGTTTTACCTGATCTAAAAGCCTCAAGAACAGCATTTCTGCCCTCTATCAGCCTGCTCTGAATCTGTTCTTCCATTTCAATTCCTCATATCATAAATAAAATGATATATATTATCCCTTGGCACCTGCAAAAACTACTTAAGTCATGCGCAGGCTCCTTATATATCAAGTGACAGCTTCTCAATTCCCATCTCTATCAGCTCGCATATCCTGTCCATATTATCCGTAAGATAAAGGTAACCGATAACCGCCTCAAAGCCCGTTGCATCCAGATAGTCCATAGTCGTTGCGTTCTTGGCCTTGGTATGCGGCTTGGAGTTACGACCTCTTCTGTAAACGTCAGCTTCTTCCTCGGTAAGATCATCCATGAGAGCCTTAACAAACGCAGCCTGTGTGCCGGCTTTTACAATATCACTTGCTCTTTTATGGAGCTTGTTGACCGCAGTATTTCCTTTGTTTACAAGAATCGATCTGATAATGACATCAAAGACCGCATCACCGATATAAGCAAGTGTAAGAGGCGAATAAGTCCTGATATCCTTACTTTCTATTCCGAATTTAGCATTCAAATAATCATTTAAATGATCTGCCATTTTACTCCCTCACGAGTATCCTTGATCTCAACTCCTTTTTGAAGAAGCTCATCGCGAATCGCATCAGCGGTTGCAAAGTCTTTTGCCTTCTTTGCCTGTGCTCTTCTCTCGATAGCATCGAGTACATAAGCTTCAAGCTCGGGATCAACCTCTTTTTCCTCCTTGGATGCAGCGGCATGTCCGAGAAGATCAAGAGAAAGAACCTTATCAAAGCTCTTTACAAGATAGAGCTTGGTAGCATCGCTTGTATCAGCCTTAAGTACATCATAGAGAAGCGTGATGGCCATTGATGTGTTGAGATCATCGGAAACGGCGTTTCTGAAATCATCCTCAAACTTCTTTACAACTGCCTCATCGACATTGCCTTCTTCCTTAAGGTCGGCAATCTTTTTAATAAGCTTATTAAATGCTCCCGTCACGTTATCAAGCGCCTCATAAGAGAATTCGAGAGGCTTACGATAATGAGACTGTAAGCAGAAAAATCTGTAAACAAGCGGATCGTAGCCCTTCTCCTTAAGAACGGAAACCGTAAGTACCGCGCCCTTGGATTTGGACATCTTTCCTGATTTATCATTTAAGTGATTGCTGTGGAACCAGTATTTGCACCACTCGTGTCCGAGGAAGCTCTCAGACTGTGCGATCTCATTGGTATGATGAGGGAAAATATTGTCAACACCGCCGCAGTGGATATCGATATATTCTCCGAGATGCTTCATGGAAATGCATGAGCACTCAATGTGCCAGCCGGGATAACCGACGCCCCAAGGGCTGTCCCACTTAAGCGCCTGCTCCTCAAACTTGGACTTTGTAAACCAAAGAACAAAGTCTGTCTTGTTCTTCTTGTTGGTATCCTCTTCAACATCGTCACGAACACCGACCTGAAGCTGTTCCTTCTCGATATCGGATGAGAAAACATAGTAATCATCAAGCTTGCTGGTATCAAAATACACATTTCCGCCCGCTTCATAGGCATAGCCCTTCTTTAAAAGAACCTCTACCATATTGATGAACTCGGGAATGCAGTTGGTCGCAGGCTCAACAACGTCGGGGCGCTTGTTTCCTACAGCATCAAAATCCTTGAAGAAAGCATCCGTATAATACTTAGCGATCTCCATAACGCTCTTGTGCTCTCTTTTAGCACCCGCAAGCATCTTATCTTCGCCCGTGTCCGCATCGGATGAAAGATGTCCCACATCAGTGATGTTCATGACACGCTTAACCTCGTAGCCCGCGTACATAAGCGACTTGATAAGTACGTCCTGCATGATATAAGTACGGATATTACCGATATGCGCGTAGTGATAAACGGTAGGTCCGCAGGTATACATTGTAACCTTGCCCTCTTCTCTGGGCACAAAATCCTGAACCGTTCTTGTAAGTGTATTGTAAAACTTAAATGCTGCCATTTTATCTACATCTCCTTGATAAAAGAATAATTGTAAAAGTCTCATTCATCACTGCTCACAACCGCCGCAACAGCTTTTGCCTTTTGCTTCTCCCGTATTAAAGGTAACATTGGTCGTATGAAGCTCAATAGGACTTGTCAAAAGACATATCGCCTGCGAAGAGATTCCCTCTTCGCTTCCGGTAAATCCAAGACCTTCCTCGGTCGTAGCCTTGACATTGATCTGCGAAAGCTCAATTCCAAGTGCCTCCGCGATGTTCTCTCTCATCTTATCGATATGAGGTCTCATCTTGGGAGCCTGTGCAATTATTGTAGCATCGATATTCTCTATAAGATAGTGGTTCTCGTTAAGCATCTTCCCAACTTCTCTAAGAAGTGCCACTGAATCGGCACCTTTATATTTGGGATCCGTATCCGGGAAATGCTTTCCTATATCTCCCAGAGCCGCCGCGCCAAGTAGCGCGTCCATTATCGCGTGTAAAAGAACGTCTGCGTCCGAATGACCAAGAAGTCCTTTTTCGTAAGGTATATTAACACCGCCGATTATAAGGTCTCTGCCCTCAACAAGGCGATGCACGTCATAACCCATTCCTATATGCATCTTTTTCCTCCGAAAAACTAATATCCGCCCTAAAGGCGTGATATATTTAAAATCATTTGTTATCTAATAAACAGCTCTACTATGAAGGCTGCCGCACACGCGCAGCTTGCAACTGTCAAAAGACTCTTCTTATTAAACGCAAGGACCATGGCAACCGCAAATCCTACAACAGAAGACATCCAATAATCTGTTGCGGACAAAATAGCCGGAAAAGTCATTGCCGCCAAAGTTGCGTAAGGCACGTAATACAGAAACGACTTGATAAACTTACTCTTTATCTCTTTTCTTATAAGAGTAAGAGGAAGCGCTCTGATCGCGTAAGTCACAACCGCCATAACAAGGATGTATGCGTATACTTTACTCATCTGCATCCTCCTTAATCGGCGCGATCACGGACGCTGCCGCCGCTACTGCCACTGTTACTATTATAATCCTAAATCCCGATGAAATGTGATTAACCATCGGTGCGTAAGTAAAAAGTGTGGAAAGAGCCATCGCTGACGCCACTACAGCCATTACAGCACTGCTTTTCCTCGTATCGGGAACGATGATTGCAATAAACATACCATATATTGCAAGCCCCAGGCAACTGATAAGTCTGTGAGGCATTATCTGCCCCGCCATGGCGCCAAGAAGCGTTCCGAGTACCCAACCGAATACCGATATAAAAATAAGTCCATAGGAATACATAGGATATAGCTTGCCCTTTTTAAGTACGCTGACACCGAAGATCTCATCGGTAACACCGTATGAAATCCCCAGTCTGTAAGGCGTCGGAAGCTTGGGATCAAGTTTCTGCGAAAGAGCCGCCGACATAAGCATATATCTTAGATTGATGATAAACTGAAGAACTATAAGCTCGATAAAGCTTCCCTGCGCCGCGATTATCGAAAGCGCCGAAAACTGACCGGCACTCGTCACATTAAGAAGCGACGTCATCATCGACTGAAAAGGCGTCATTCCGATCTTGGAGCTCTCAATTCCAAACGCAAAAGAAACCGCTATATAGCCAAGACAGATAGGAATCGCATCTCTGCATCCGTCCCTGAAATCACTAATTTTTCCAACTTCCATTTTTTCATATCCTCAGAGATTGATAATCTTATTTACTGCATTTTTCGATTACTTCCGAAATATCTACGCTGCCGATGCTCCCCTGTATCATCGTGCCGCTTCCGCCGCCCTTAGCGTCAAATTCCGATTTAAGCATATCCATCAAAGCTTTGCAGTCTTTTTTATCCGTACCCGATGCGATGATAAATCTGTAACCGCCATCATCACCCGCGAACACTCCGCAATAGCCCAAATGCTCGGCGGCAAGCTTGTTTACCGTATTTCGCATAAGATTTTGATCAAACTCTTTCTCTTTTACCAAAAAGACATCAGAAAGGCCCTTGTCTATTGCATCAAGCTCATATTCCATAAGCTTGTCGTTTGCCGCATTAAGCTTATTTTTCAGACTGTCATTGTCTTCGGATAGCTTGTTTACCGAAGTGATAACCTTATCCGCTGACGTTGTGAATCTATTCGACAGCTCTGTTACCATATCATGCTCTTTTTCCAGGAACAAAAGAGCTCTCTTACCGCATAGGATACTGACTCTGACGCCCTTTTTGTAATTCTGAAGGCCGACAACCTTAAGTAATCCGATCTCTCCCGTATGTTCAACGTGAGGTGCGCAACAAGCACAAACATCGTAGCCTTCGACGGTAACGATCCTGACATCGCCCGTCAGCTCTTTCTTGCTGCGATAGTCCATCTTATCAAGCCTGTCTTTATCGGGGAACTCCGCGATAACACGCACATTCTCCCAGATGGCCCCGTTTACCTCAAGCTCGATCTCTTTTATATCTTCCGGTGTCAAAACACCGTTATAATCCATCGTAACTTCGGAATCGCTTAGGTGAAAGCCCACATTGTCATATCCGAACTTCCTCGAAACAATACCCGAAAAAATATGCTCACCCGTGTGCTGCTGCATATTGTTAAATCTATGCTCCCAGTCTACACTTCCGTGAACTCTGCTTCCGACAGCGACCTCGCCGTCCGTAATGTGTCTTATGACAGTCTCGCCGTCCTCCTCGGAAATCGACACGTGAAGCACATCCACTGTACTTCCGTTATCATCAAGAAGCACTCCCAGGTCAGAACTCTGCCCGCCCTGCTCAGGGAAAAACGCCGTCCTATCGAGGATCACCTCAAATCGATCATCCTCGTTACCGACACACGCGATAACTTCCGCATCAAACTCCGTTATATATGCACTTTCATAATAAAGTTCAGTCGTTTTATTCATAGCAATAAACATTTTATCATATAAGCCACATTTTCGCTTGCGATTTTCTCTCATATGAAAAAAGAGACTGCGTATTACGCAGTCTCAAGGTTTAGATGTGAAAGTTCGGTTATAACTCTGTCCTTAATGATATCTTTTTCAGTCTTAAGTGCAAAAGCCATTTCGGTATAAAGAAGCTTTTCAGCGATATTCAAGTATTTTTCATTAAGAGCGGCAAACTTCTTACCCTCGGATTCACGAACTGCCTTGATCTTGTGAAGTGCTTTCACAAGGCTCATCATCTCATCGGCAATGTTTCTTTTGATAATTGCGGAAATCTCAGGCTCAGCCTTCTTGCCCTCCGGAAGCTCAATCTCTTCCACTTCTTCAATGTCTACGATAAGTTCTTCGGCATCATCAGCGCTCATTACATCGCGGACCTTATCGTCAGCCCCATCAACAGGAACATAGATAACACTGCCCGCATCGACAGCAGAGACCATCATGTAATACTGCTTCTCATTTCCCCTCTCAAGAAACGACGGTACAAGTACTTCACGTACTTTGCACAAACCATGGTTACCGTAAATTACGCACTCTCCTACATTTAACATATTGTTCCTCCTTTTTCAAAAAACAATCTGCTATCCGTATTGAAAGCGCTTTCACCAAAGAACAAAAAAATTTTGCTCGCTTTTTTCTCGCGAGAACGAGTTCATTATATCATAATTTCGTATTTTTTGTAAGCTCCCAATCCAATTTTGTGAGCACATTTACAAGCTCGCATCTAACCTCGCCAAGCAGCTTTACTTCGCACCTTTTATTGACGTGACTTAGCTTAAAACCTAGCTTTTCCTGCACTCTCTTCGATTGCTCATTTCCGAAAAAATAGGCACAGTAAATCTTCTCAAGCCCTATATCCGAAAAACCGTGTCTTATCATTTCCTCAGCAGCCTCTGTCGCAATTCCGTTACTCCAAAACGGGTATCCGACCCAATAACCAAGCTCCGCTTCATTGTCTTTTGTCGCATTGTTGCTTCCGTCAGAAAACGTAAGTCCGATGCTTCCGATAGGCTCGTTATTTCCGCCTTTAAAGCAGATAGCATAGACCTCATCCTTACTAAGCACCGTCCTTATTATCGCAAGGCTGTATTTCTCGCTCTCATGAACAGGCCAACCCGCAGCCGGCCCCACTCTTTTGTCCTTTGCATATTTAAAGAGGACTGAAGCATCATCTTCAGTCCATCTCCTTAATATCAATCTGTCCGTCTCAAGTATCATACTCATATCACACGCTCGTATAGCTAAATCCTGTCTTTTTTTCAAATGCATCAAAAGATTTTTTAAAAAGAGTCATATACGCACTCTCTTTATGAGTGGCTTCCGCCGTAAGATAAAAAATAACCTTGCCGCTCTTAATGTCAAACTCAATGTCATGCTGCGGATCGAGTGCATCTATGTCCTTAAAAGAAATACCGTATTTTTCTCTGCAAAAATCATCCCTGTTCTCAAGATTCATCGCAAACTCAATGATCTTGCCCTTAAACTTAAGCATCGCATCAAGCTGCTCAAGCATTATCTGATGCACGACATTAAATGCGTTTATCTCATAGCCTACAAGACGCATGTCGGAGATGATCCTTTCAAAATTCGCGCTGGTATTTATAAACGGATCAACCTTGTCCTCGCCACAGCCAAACACCGCATCGTACAATCCTTCGTTCATTGCGCTCTCCTTTCATTTGCCTTGAGAAACTCTATGAAATCAGCTTCATTTACAGGTCTTGAATAGTAAAAGCCTTGCAAATACTCAACTCCGTTATCTATAAGCTCCTTGGCCTGCTCCAGGGTCTCAACACCCTCCGCCAATATGTGAAGCCCGTAATCCTTAAGGAAGTTTATCGTATGCTTGAGCATCCTGAGATTCTCCGGCTTTTCGCTGTCAAGGCACTGCCATACAAACTCTTTATCAAGCTTAACGATGAGGTAATCCATCTTAAGAAGCTCCAAAAGATTGGAATATCCCGATCCGAAGTCGTCCATAGAGAACGTACTTCCTCTTTCTTTGAGCTTTTTGACATTCTCTTTAAATACCTCGTCGTTGTTGATATAAGAGGTCTCCGTGATCTCGAAGTTAATAAACTCAGGAGGAATGTTATATTTTTCCATCTTACAGATCAGCCTGTCATGCGTCTTTATATCAACCGCTTCATTGCCGGACAGATTTACTTCTATAGTCTTTATGCCGTATTCGGATATCTTTTCCCTGGTGATAAAAGAGCAAACCTTCTCGAATACAAGATCGTCCATCTCTATGATAAATCCGCACTTCTCTGCGATAGGAACGAATTCTTCCGGAGAAATATACTCTTCTCCCTCCGGCCTGATCAGCCTTACAAGCGCTTCCGCAGATGAAAAAGATCCGTCTTTTACATTTAAAATAGGCTGGTAATAAACCTCAAATTTCTTATTCTTTATCGCATCTCTTACCACGTCCTCAATGCTGTTTCTGTAGATCATCTTATCAATTATCTTTTGATCGACAACAAGATTCGGCGAAGACTGCGTATGCACATATTCTCCCGAAACGAAATTCAGAACCTGCATCGTCTTATCAAGCTCTTTTACGCACCTCGGAATATCGAGTACGGAAAAGATCATCTTGTAGTTTCCAAGATCCCCCTTGTAATTATTGATGAGATTCATAAACGTCTCGACATTGGTTCTTTTCTTGGTGATAAAGCTAAGCGTGTTCCAATCAGAAAGATATCCGCTGATACCGATCTTTTTTGAAGCCATGTTTGCAACGGCACCCTGAATCGTGAAAAGATCATGCGTATCCGTTCCGGTAAACACCTTGGTCTTTCCGGTAAAAATAACAGACATTATGTAAAAAGGCCGCTCATAGCCGAAGTATTCGGCGAGCATTGAAATAAAAGAATCCTTGTTTCTTACATTCGGAATATTCTTTTCATAAAACTCTTTTGGATTTTCAAGAGAGATAAAAAGAATCAGCGCCATCACCATTACGGCAAGTGAAAAAATCTGGACGCCCTTAGTATAGAACTGGAAGATTGCTATGCATGCCCATATAAAAAGACCTATCTCAATCGCTGCGAACTCGTCTTTTCTCATCCTTCCCCTATAGATAAACGCGACGATAAGAGCAACTACGATATACGCAAAGCCCGTGGCATAAGCATATGTGATCGCAGATCCGATACTGTAATAGTATCCGGGCGCAGTCCTTGAATATGAGATCTCGCCCATTATAACAACACCGATCGCAATTAAAAGGGGAATAGCCATGATCGCCATGTAGATGAACATGCGGCGATACCTATAGCAGATCTTGGAACACAGATATGCGCACACGACAAAAACAGTGATAAGAAGCGTTATGATATAGAAATTCTGAGATAACCTTCTTAGCACGGAATAAACCTTATGAAGGTAGATGAATACTGTACATTCAAATATCTCACAGAGCACATTTACAAAAGCGGTTATAAGGAAAAATAGATATATTCGCGAAGAAATAAGCTCCGGCATGTTCCTTCTAAGATACATGCATATCAGTATTCCGAGTACCAAAATTGCAATAAGTGGTGTACGTATTTCCATAAACTAATTATATTATACTTTCTGCACGTCAACAACAGAAATCAAGGTTCCAAATATAACCAAAGGCAAAATTACTGCAGCTTTGAAATGATATAGGCAGTGTAAGGAGAAAGCTCCAATCCTCCGCCGAAATCAATCTCTTTTCCGCTGATAAGATCAACGCCCTTTCCGGCCCTTGCATCAAAGTTAGCATGAAAAGACCCTTCGTCTGCATTTATTACAACTAGCGCCCTATCGTCCTCGCACTCTCTTTCAAATATGCACTGTCTGTTGGTCAAAAGAAGTGACTTAAAACCGCCGTAGTTAAGCGCTTTCGATTCGTTTTTTGCCTTGCATAAAGAAGCAATTGTGTCCGTGAGCTCGGTCCACTGCGGTTTTTCAAAGCACGGGCGAAGTGCCGGATCGCCTTGAGATTTATCGGCTTTTTCTCCCCACTCGCTTCCGTAGTAAACTGTGGGTATTCCGGGCATTCCAAACATTATGGTATAGATCAGTTTAAGGTGTTCGGGTCTGTTCAGTATCGATGCAATCCTGCTGACATCGTGGTTGTCGACAAAGCTTATCAGATGTCTTCCCTTATAAAGTGTCCAGTTTTCAGGTCCGAACTGGCGCAAAAGAGAATGAATGATCTCGAACAGATTCATGCTGTTGAGCGCAGAAAACATACCTTTATAGCACTCGTAGTTGGTCGCACTGTGGCAAAGCTCATCGCTCATTATCCTGTTGTAATCTCCGCCTATCATCTCTCCCGTAAGGAAAAAGTCCTGTTTAAGACTGTCCGTCTCTCGGCGAAGTCTTTTTATAAACTCTGTATCAAGGCAGTAGGCCACATCGAGCCTCAGCCCGTCTATATCAAATTCGTCGATCCAGCTCTTTACGCTGTCTATCAGGTAATCTGTAACCGCGGGATTTTTTAGATTAAACTTTACAAGGTCGTAATTACCCTCCCAACCTTCGTACCAAAGGCCGTCGTTGTAATTGCTGTTCCCGTCAAAGTTTATATTGAACCATTCTTTGTACGGAGAGTCCCATCTTTTCTCAAGGACATCTTGGAATCCAAAGAAACCTCGTCCTGCGTGATTAAACACACCGTCAAGAATGATGCGGATGCCCTCTTTATGAAGCGCCTTGCAGACCTTGGCAAAATCCTCATTTGTTCCGAGTCTTGTATCAATCTTGTGATAGTCCCTTGTATTGTAGCCATGCGTATCCGATTCAAATATTGGATTAAAAAGAACAGCTCCCACTCCGAGCTTTTTAAGATGCGGAATCCAGTCGATCACCTTGAGTATTCTGTGCTCGAGTTTTCCGTCGTTTTCAAACGGCGCTCCGCAAAAACCCAGCGTATAAATCTGGTAAAAAGAAGTCTCATAAGCCCACATATGTTTAGCCCCCTCATATGGTTGATTTACTTCCAAACGTGTATATAAAATATTATATACCGATTTCTGTCTTTTTTTCCAAATTCCTTGTTGACAACAGTGCCCCTGCTGAGTTATATTATCTAAGTCGGCTGTGACATGCAGCTTTGACATATATGGCGAGATAGCTCAGTTGGCTAGAGCACGCGGTTCATACCCGCGGTGTCGAGGGTTCGAATCCCCCTCTCGCTACTAAACCTCGAAAGTATTTGCTTTCGAGGTTTTTTAATTCAAAAAAACTCCGCAAAGTTGTGCTATTTACACATCCTTGCGGAGTTTATGTTTTTATCCCTGAAGTCCTGCGGACTGTCTTACCATATCTTCTACTACAATGTCGTAGATCTCTCCGACTGTATTGCAGTATTCAAGTACCTTCCAAGGATAGTTTGTGTGGAAGTGGATCTTGATAAGATCCTCATCGCCTGCGACTATTAGGCTGTTTCCCTCAAAGTGCTCTGTGATGTAATCCGTTATCGCATCCTCATCGAGGTCCTCATCTCTTCTGTCAATAAGAAGCTGTGTATCATAGCGATACGCAAGTGCGTCCTCCTCGGGATCGATGTTAACAAAGTCTGCCATTTCTTTTTCCTCCGAATAATATATTTGCCAAGTATCCTACCTTTTAAACAACTTTATGTATCCACTTCTTACTTATAAAGCGGATTGTAAATATGATCGCGCGAAGTCCCCAATCGCTGAACATACCGATCCAAACGCCCATAGCGCCGATATGTGCCACACGAATTAGGTAAGTCGCAAGTGTAACCCTGCAAAGCCACATGGTAAGCGTTGACACAAGCATAGAGAACTTAACGTCCCCCGCTGCTCTCATACCGTAAGCGGTTATAAATGAAGGAGCCCATAAAATAGGCTTAAATATCGTAACCCAGCCCATCATATAAAGGCACTGCCTTGCGCTCTCGGCAGGCATTCCCGCAAGAGTTGTAACAGGACGAGCTATCGCATAAGCTATAAGGCAGCTTACAATTATAGCAATGTATCCCCACTTTATCATCTTCTTGGTATAGTAGATTGCCTCATCTTTTTGTCCGGCGCCGAGGCACTGTCCTACTATTGTCATAAGGCCGATTCCTACTCCGACTCCGGCAACGCCGTTGACGTTCTCAAGGATAACCGTCATTGACTGCGCCGCTATCGCTATTGTTCCTAGCGTTGAAACGGATGACTGTATCGCAAGTCTTCCAAACTGGAACATAGAATTTTCTATTCCGTTGGGCACGCCCATCGCAAGTATCTTCTTGATACTGTGTCTGTGAGGACGGATCTTCAGATAGTCTTTTACCGAGATCTCATTCTTGTCGCTTCTAAGAAGGATCAAAAGAACTACCGCATTAAATATTCTGGAAACAAGCGTTGAAGTAGCAGCACCTGCTACTCCCAGTTTAAATACATAAATAAGTGTCGCATTTCCCGCAACGTTAAGTAAATTGGAAATAATAGCGATATTCATGGGAAGTCTTGTATTGGACTGCGATCTGAATATAGCGCTACCTGCCGCTGCAAGCGCAACAAACGGATACGACAATATGGTCAAAAGAAAATAAATCTGCGATGCTCTCATGACATCGGCCTCAACCTCACCAAATATAAGGCTTAACAGGCCGTTTCTGAAAACAAGACCAAGAATTGTCATAAAAAGCGAGATTGAGAGCGAAACAAGGATTACCTGTCTTGCCGAGTCATTGGCTTTTTTGAGATTTCTCTGGCCGATATAGTTGGAGCAAATGATGACACCGCCTGTCGCCATGGCATTAAAAGCCTGCACGACAAGCAAGTTTACCGCGTCAACAAGAGACACTCCGGAAAGAGCTGCCGGACCGACGGTACTAACCATCATTGAGTCCGCCATACCCATAAGGGAGGTCAGAAATTGTTCCGCTATAATAGGAATCAGCAACAGGAAAAGTTGCCTGTTGCTGAACATATGATTAGATTCTTTAACCTGATTTTTCATATTTTCCTTTACATGCGTTCAGGCGCACTAAATCCAAGTAAATCGATTCCTGTTTCAAGAACTTTAAGTGTTATTGAAAGGAGGGCGATATAGCTGCTCTTCTTATCTTCGTCAGCTTCCGAAAGGATCTTGGTTCCGTGATAGAAGCTGTTGAATGCGTTACTAAGCTCATAGATGTATGCGCAGATTCTGTTGGGTGAAAGGTCCTTGGCTGCGCTCTCGATTGCATCGGCAAATCTTGTAATTATGAGCATAAGGCTCTTCATTGCATCGCTGTCGGGGTTACCGAGCTTAGCGTCCTTGACGCTTCCGCCCTCGTTCTCATACTTCTTAAGGATCGACTTGATACGAACCATTGTGTAAAGAATGTACGGGCCTGTATCTCCCTCAAATGAAGTGAATTTATCTATATCAAAAATATAATCCTTGGAAGGCTGGTTGGAAAGATCGCCGTACTTTATCGCGGAAACCGCAACCTTGTGAGCTGTATCTTTTGCCTCCTCATCAGAGATATCGGGATTACCCTCTTTGATCCTGCCGAGCATCTTCTCATCAATCTCTGCAATGAGGTTCTCAAGACGCATTACTCCGCCCTCTCTTGTCTTGAAGGGCTTACCGTCCTTGCCGTTCATGGTACCAAAGCCTACGAAATGAAGCTCTGTTTCCGGCATAACGAGCTTGGTCTTTCTTGCACAGCGGAATACCTGTGTGAAATAGAGTTCTTGTCTCTTATCAACCACATAGATGATTCCCTCAGGATGAACCTCATCCATACGCTGTCTGATAGTTGCAAGATCTGTTGTGTTGTACAAAGAAGCTCCGTCTGACTTAAGGATCATGCAAGGCGGAATTTCTTTAGTATCTGTTTCTTCTGCAACGTCAACTACGAGTGCTCCCTGACTCTCATGCGCATAGCCCTTGGTCTTCATGTACTCAACCATATCCGGGATCGCAACGTGAGCGTCTGACTCACCTTTCCAGAGGTCAAAAGAAACTCCGAGTTTGCTGTAGTTCTTTTTGAGGTCCTCTACAGACACATTAAGAATGTGGTGCCAAAGAGCACGGTAAGGCTTGTAACCATCCTGAAGGAGCTTAGTAGCTTCCATAGCCTCAGCCTTGAATGCTTCATCCTCCTTGGACTTCTTGCTGGCTGCAGGATATATCTCCTCAAGCTCAGAAACGGTAAAAGGCGCTTCCTTAGGATATGCACCTGTATAATCAGGATCAAAGTAGCAAAGATTGGGCTTTCTCTCCTTGAGGCCTGTGATAACAAGTCCCATCTGAAGTCCCCAGTCTCCGAGATGCACATCGCCGATAACCTTGTTTCCCGTATAGCGGAGGATTCTCTTGATACTCTCTCCGATAACGGCTGAACGAAGATGACCTACGTGAAGAGGCTTCGCAACGTTGGGTCCGCCGTAATCGATGATGTATGTAGGCTCGTGGCCGGGCATTGTAACACCCATGTGCTTTTCGTGAAGCATCTTAACTATATAGCTTCTTGCGAAATCTCCGCTCACTATAATATTAAGGAATCCGGGCTTAACGGACTCAACCTTTTCAAACATCTCGTTGTTTGCAAGATTTGCTGCAACATCATCAGCTATCATGAAAGGAGCTTTACCATATTTCTTGGCTCCTGCCATAGCTCCGTTACACTGATATTCGCAAAGGTCAGGTCTGTTTGATATGGTTACTCTTCCAAGCTCCCTATCGTATCCTGCCTTTTCAAATGCGTCTCCTACTTCCTTTGAGATAATCTCTAATACTTTATCCAAATCAAAACCTTCTTTCTAAAAGCTTTTTCTTTTCATAAACAGACTACACGATTTTATCAAAATCTCCGAATCAGTTCAATATCCCCTCAATTTACGCCACAAGTAATATGACTAATCTGATCAGAATAACAAATAAAGCAATCTCGCCTATGTAAACCCATTGCAAAACCTTAGCAAATTTATTGTATTTATATTTTACTCTCGTAATTACCAATAAAATATACGGTACAAAAACAAGAGCAAAAAACATCAGTAAAACTGCCACAATAGATTGAAGCGGATTTAAATTATCAGATATAAAATACAAAAATGGATCCAAACTGCTATCATCAATAATAAGAGCAACTATCATAAACCTAAGTATCAACCAAAGGCTCAAAGAAATTATGCATAACCAAAGTGCGCCCTTACTCTTATTGTCATTAAACTTTTTCTGTGCCAAATACTGCGCATTTGAAGCTGCCCACGCTGCATTAGCCTGCCTAAATCTTGGTCCCGCCGGCGGAAGCACGTTTGGTCTTACTCCATATCCTGCCGGAAACTGAACATTCTGTTGCGGAATACCCATTCCCTGTTGCATTACATTAAATTGTCTCTTTTGCTCAAATTCCTCATGAGCAAGCTTAAACTCAGTTACAGGATCAAGCTGTACCTGACTAAGATCCTCTGTACCAAGTATCGGCTCGCCCGTTATTGGATCGTGTTTTATTTCATTCCCCATTATTACTACCTTTTATTCTCCTCTTTTTGTCTTTCGCGTTCAGCTTTTGAAAAGCCGCAGCCGCAGTATTCCTGTCTGTATAAGCCGAACCTGCATGAAAGCTCTATCGACCGCTTATAGCCTTCCTTTTTCTTGAAATCAGATGGTAAAAAGAATACTTTTCTTGCTAAAGATCCTTCTTTTTCAGTAATTGCGGCATTTATATAATCCGCAGCTTCTTCTCCCGCCCGATTAAGCACATCGGCATTTTTTAACGGACTTATCGTCAGCGAAGTCGTGAAATACTCAAATCCCTCTTTTGCCGCGGTTTCCGCAGTCTTACGAAGTCTGAGTTCAAAACACTTCCTGCACCTCTCGCCGCCCTCGGGGATATCCTCGTATCCCTTTACAGCCTCAAAATACTCCTTAGGATCGTAGTCCCCCTCGATAATGGATATCTTCCTCGCCTTCGCATCCGAGTGCATCCCTTCAAAATCCTGCTCATCAACCTGACGATTATACTCCTCTATCAGCCTCTTTTCCTCGGCTACTCTCTTACGATATTCCTTATCTTCGGTAATATTGGGATTGTAAAAGAAAACCGTCACATCAAAATACTGCCTCAAAAACTCAAGGCAATGAGACGAACAAGGTGCACAGCACACATGCAAAAGAAGCTTTGGCACCTCGTTATTTTTTTGAAACTCATCTATTTTATTTTCCAGTTCCTTGTAATAATTTCTTTTATTCAATTCCAAGACATCCTATAATCTCTGAAACTATTTCTTCCGGAGTCTTTCCATCAGTATCTATGATGATATCAGCGGCTTCTTCATAGAATCCGCCGCGATCTTCCTGCATCTTTCTGATTTTTGAAAGAGGATCCTCGCAGCGAAGAAGCGGTCTTGAAGTATCATCTTTTATCCTGTTATAAACTTCCTCCGGACTGGTCTTAAGGTATATAACCTTACCGCATCTCTTAAGTAGTTCTCTGTTCTGTGCCCTTACAGGGAGCCCGCCTCCAAGAGAGATAACCGTCTCTCTTACATGCTCATCCGCAAGCATCTGTATAAGCTCAGTCTCCATATCCCTAAAAGCTTCTTCACCCTGTACATCAAATATCTGCGATATAGAACAGCATTCAGCCTCGGAAATAGCCTCATCCGTATCTATAAGCTCCAGATCAAGTCTCTCAGACAAAAGTTCTGAAACCGTGGTCTTGCCGCTTCCCATAAAGCCTTCAAGAATAATATTGAAAGCTCCTAAAACATCCATAACAAGGGATTTATAAATAGCGTCAGCCTCTTCCTTACTGATCTTAATGTCATATTCATCAAACCAAAGCTCAAAAGCATCAATCCCCTGATAAAGAAGCATCTTAAGTCCTGAGAAGGTCTTTGCTCCGGCTGCCTTGGCAAGCTTCATAAATTTGGTCTCCAGAGGCTTGTAAACCACATCAAGAGCCGCATATACATGCTTATAAAACTCTTCATCCTCTATAACGGCACTGTTCACATCAGGAAAAAGACCTACCGACGTGCACTGGATTGCAAAAAAGCTCTCTTCCTTTTCCAGGAGTTTCGCATAGTCGGAAAGAGGCATTGGAATAACCTTATCTCCAAGTTCCTCATCAAGAGTTTCATTGACTTCTTTGGCAACGGCTTCAGCCTTTTCATAGGTTCTGTTAAGAATGTAGACCCTATCTGCTCCCTTAGTGGCGCATAGATATGCAACAGGCCTTGATACTCCGCCGGCTCCCAGAATCACAACGCACTTATCTCTAAGTGAAATGCCCTCATCCTGCATAGCATGGTAAAGCCCCGTCATGTCAGTATTGTAACCCTTAAAACCGCCCTCAGTCCTAACAAGAGTGTTGACTGCGCCAATTCCCTCTGCAAGAGGATCTATCTCAACCAGATGATCGATCACATCACTCTTATAGGGTACTGTCACATTAAGCCCCTTAATACCAAGAGCATTAGCGCCGCGGATTGCATTCTTGACGCCCCCTTTTGGCACCTCAAAAGGAACATATACCATGTTGATTCCCTTCATCTTAGCTATTGAATTGTGTATAAGAGGTGACATTGTGTGATGTACCGGATTACCGATAAGTCCGCAAGTCATCGTATTTCCGTCGGTATAATTCATAAACTTCCTCCGAAGTATAATCACTCATGATATTTTTTCTCTTGATAAATTGTACAGTTAATTCAATCCATAAGCAAGGGAATAAAAAGAACAAAGAGTCGCTTGCAGGTCCTTCACAACAAAAAAGAGCCCCGTATATACGGAGCTCAAAAGTAATCATTATTAGTTAAGCTTAACAACCACGCCGTCGTCAGAGCTTGTAACAATATTTCCAACCTTGCCTGAAAGATCTTTTCCTACAAAATACTGATACTCATGAAGGATCGAATCCCTCTGCATTCCGGAAATTGCACGCTTCATATCCTCCGAAGCAAGACCACCACGTGTCATGTAAGAAGAATCTGCAGTTCCTTCTCCTATGGAAAGGGATACACTTTCTCCAAATATATCTTCCCGTAAGGGCTTAGGGCCTTCGACAGGTCCTTGCTGCGCTTCCCCGTTCTGCTTAGCTCCCTTGGTATCAGGGCTTACGGCGCCGGGATTAACGCCTCCGGACTTTACAACCAGGTCATTGTCCTTTGCGGAGGGAATATTATATGCATTATACTTTAGCCCAAAGCCATTTATTGAATTATATGCCATAAATATATCCTCCTTTCCTGTAGTCTTTCCGTGCTGCCTTTATAAAATCCGAAAGAACCCGCACTTCGATTCTACATTAATTATATCGGACAAATGCTCTTGATTATAAGGCTTTCAAATCTTAAATAATTATAAAGTAGCTTGTTTCCTGATTCCTGCGGCGATAAGAAGCTCTTTTGTATATTCTGCCTGAGGATTTCTGTATACCTCTTTCGTCTCGCCGTATTCTATCACCTTTCCGCTCTTCATTATCATCACATGGTCGCTTATCTGGTACACCACGCGAAGGTCATGAGAGATAAATATGATAGATATGCCAAGCCTCTTATGAAGGCTCCTCAAAAGCTCCATAATCTGTGCTTGTATTGTCACATCAAGCGCAGAAACAGGTTCATCTGCTATAAGGAGCTTGGGCTCTCTCATAAGGGCAATACCTATGCACACCCTCTGCCTCTGGCCTCCGGAAAGCTGAGAAGGGAATCTTTCAAGCATCTCAAGCGGAAGCTCGATTTCCTTCATGATCTCTTTTACTTTCTCTTTTCTCTCTTCCTTTGTCCACTTTCTGCTCTTATCAACTTTAAGGGGTTCCTCTAAGAGCCAGCCAACTTTTTTGGCGGGATTAAGGGAATTGTAAGGATCCTGGAAAACCATCTGTGGTCCCCGGTACTTCTGCCACAGTTCTCCGGTGTAGTCCCTGTTTATACCAACTATCGCTCTTGCCAGAGTCGATTTACCGCATCCCGACTCACCTGCAATAGCCAGCACCTCTCCCTCTCCCATTTCAAAAGAAACATCGTGAAGGATCTGTATCTTCTTGCTGCCCCTAAAGAGCTTTCTTTTTCTGTTCTTGTAAAAGACATTTAGGTCTTTTGCCCTTAGCACCGCATCTTTGCTCATATAATTTCCCTGTATTTCACTCCCCAATATCTATCTTAGGAATGGCCGCTATCAGTTTCTTGGTGTAGGTATCCGTAGGATTGGAAAAAATCCTTGAAGTCTTCCCACTTTCTACGATATTGCCCTTCTGCATCACTATAACTCTCTCACACAGCTGACTTACAAGACTCAGGTCATGAGAGATAAATATTATTGAGGTTCCCCTCTCTTTGTTGATTTTCTTAAGAAGCTCAACTATCTGGGCCTGGACAGTAACATCAAGAGCCGTGGTAGGCTCATCCGCAATAAGTATCTTGGGATTACCTATCATTGCTGCCGCGATCATAACTCTCTGCCTCATACCGCCTGAAAGTTCATGTGGGTGCATGTAGTAGATGTTCTCGGCGTCGTTTAGTCCAACAGCCTTAAGCATCTCTATAGCCCTTCTTTTTCTCTCTTTTTTGTCTATATCAGGATGATGGATAAAAAGAGATTCCTCAACCTGCCAGCCTATCCTCTTAACAGGGTTAAGACTTGTCATAGGCTCCTGGAATATCATTGAGATCTCATCTCCCTGATATGAACGAAGCGTCGCTCTGTCGCAGGTAAGAAGATCGTCTCCGTTAAACATGATCCTGCCTGTCTTTTTGAGGGAATGTCTGTTAAGAAGTCCCGCAATAGCAAGCGCACTCATGCTCTTACCTGAACCGGACTCTCCCACTATGCCAACAATCTCGCCCTCTTCAAGCATCAGATCAAAGTCATGCACAACCGTTTCCGGCAAGTCATGATCGTGAAACTCTATATGAAGATCAGTTACATCAAGTATTACTCCCATCTTCTGATCCCCTCTCCCAAAAATGAAAAACCAAGTACCATAAGCACAATAACAACACCGGGGCACAGGCAGTAGCTTGGCGTCGTAAACATATACTGCTGTGCATCGGATAACATCTTTCCAAGACTTGCATAGGGAGGCTGTGATCCCACGCCAAGATAGCTAAGTCCAGCTTCCGCAAGCACTGCATTATTAAAACCGATAAGTATCGAAGAAGCCATAACCCCCTTAATATTGGGAAGTATATGCACAAATATCATCCTGACATCAGATACGCCCTGTAGCTTGGCACTGGCAACATAGTCCATATTCCTGCACCTTAACACCTCACCTCTTACTATCCTTGCAAAACTTGGGATAAAGGCAATTCCAAGGGACATAAGAAGCTGAACCCAGCCTGTTCCGAATACACTGACGATGACAAGAGCAAGTAAGATACTGGGAAAAGCAAAAAGAGCATCAATAACTCTCATAACAACTTCATCAAAAGCTCCGCCGTAATATCCTGTAAGAGCTCCTATGACTGTTCCCGCAAGAGCACCTATCGTCACTGTACCGATAGCAATAAGAAGCGTAACCCTGCTTCCGTACATAACTCTGCTAAATACATCGCGCCCCATATTATCGGTTCCCATTATGTGTTTAAAAGAAATCCCCTGAAGCTTCTCGGAAGCACTCATCTTAGTGGGCTCATAGGGCATCCAAAACAGACCTACTATTATCATCAGGAGAATTATTCCTGTAATGATAAGGCCGGCCATAAGATAAGGGTCTTTCTTAATCTTTTTAAAAATCCTGCTTGAGTTATTCATTCTTCTATGCCTATTCTTGGATCTATTATTCTGTATATGATATCAACCAGTAAATTGGTCAGTATAACCACGATCGCTATACCCATGATGATTGCCTCAACAACGGGATAGTCTCTGTTGCTGATACTTGTAAGAAGTATCCTGCTTATACCCGGAATACTGAACACCTGCTCAATTACAATACTGCCCGCGATCATATCCGCAAGAACCATTCCAAGAAATGTTATGACCGGAATAAGCGCGTTCTTAAGAACATGTCTGTAAAGAACTCCGTTTGTGTTATTACCTCTACTGTAGGCGGTTCTGGTATAATCTTTTGCCGCCTCATCTATAACGCTACCCCTTAGCATCTTAACCGTCATTGCTATCTTGGGAAGCGCCACTGCAACAGCCGGAAAAATCAGATATCTGATAAATCCGCCAAAGTTGTCCTTATATGAGATAAATCCCCCGGGTGTAAATACTTTAAGTACCATACCAAAGACAAAACTTATGATAATTCCTGAAAAGAAAGGTGGAACGGCCATGATTATCTGGTTAAAAACAGTTATTACTTTATCAAGAATACCACCTTCGTGTTTGGCAGTTATTATTCCAAGGGGAATTGAGATCAAGATTGTAAGCAAAAAAGACATTACAGCCATAGTAAGCGTGATCGGGATCTTGCCAAGGATCATGCCGGATACGGGAACACTGTAGTTGTAGCTGGTGCCCATATCTCCCTTTAGAAAAGCTGTAAACCATCTGAAATATCTGATAAAAAAGGGATCGTTAAGTCCCATTCTCTCTCTTGTCTGAGCGATAAGCTCCGGAGAAGCCTCTGTGCCCAGCATTCTAAGCGCCGGATCTCCGGGAATAATACTAAAAGCGAGGAATACGCATAGCGAAACCACCACTAAAGTAATTATCATGGAAATAATTTTTTTAATGATATATTTCATACGCGTATTCCCCGCATTCTCATGTCTTATTCGCAAAGCGCCAAGCCGGCGCCATACTGTCAATTATATTACTGTGCAGGTCTGATCTTAGCTATATCCTGTACATAAAGGGGATAGAAAACATATCCCGTAAACTTCTTGTTGAGGGCAACAAACTCAGGAAGATCCTGAATGTATACGTTAGCTGCCTCTTTGGCGAGAATCTCCTCGCACTCCTTGTAGTACTTGGTCTTCAGCTCATCATCTGATGTAGATTTAGCATTTGCATAAGCTGTATCAAAAGCTTCGCTGCTAAAGTTGAACATGTTCTTACTTGCAGTAGTCTCATATCTGGCAAGAAGAGCTGCAGCAGAAAGAGTTGATGCATCAAAGCCTACAACCGTTGACTCGTACTTTCTGTCTGTATATACATCGCTGAGCCATGAATTCCATTCAATTTCCTGAATATTGGCTGTAACTCCCACAGCCTTAAGTTCCTCTGCGATAACCTGTGCAGTGTCAACATGCTGCTTGTAATTGGAAGGAACAGTTATTGTAAACTCAAATCCATTAGGATATCCTGCCTCTGTCAAAAGAGCCTTAGCCTTCTCAACGTCCTGATTGTATACATCATTGAGCTCAGGCATGAAGTACTTGCCAAATGAAGGATACATAGCACTTCCGATCTCAACACCTGCTCCATCAGATACAAAATCCATGATCTCCTGAGTGTTGATCGCGTAGCAAAGAGCCTGACGAACCCTAACATCATCGAAAGGCTTAACCTTGTTGTTAAGGTAAAGAGCCTGAACGAGATTCATTGTTCCCTCATAAATCTCAAACTTATCTGAAAGCTGAGCTACCTGAGAACTGGGAATTCTTGCAAACATATCAATGGAGCCGCCCTCAAGATCCATAACAACCGCATCTGCGTTGGATTCAATCTTGAATACTACATCCTTGATATATGCCTTATCTCCCCAATAATCATCAAATGCTGTTACTACGAAATTCTCCTGTGGAGCACTTGATACATACTTATAAGGGCCTGTACCGATAAGAGTTGTCTCGGGATGCTCGTTGGATGCAGGAATAATAGCAACCGTAAGCTGTGTGAGAAACTCAGAATCAGCTTCCTTAAGCACTATCTCCACGTGGCTGTCATCAATTATATTCACACTGTCTATGTTGGAAAAAGAAGAAACAAGGGGCTCACTTCCGTCTGCGCCCGCGTTACGGTCTATAGAATATTTGATATCCTCTACTGTAACTGCGGATCCGTCGTGAAACTTTATTCCGTCTCTAAGTGTGAAGGTATAAACCTTATTATCTTCCGATATTGTGTACTCACTGGCTACAGCAGGGTTAAGATTACCGTTCTCATCAGGTTTAACAAGTCCTTCGAATATGTTAAACAAAACCTCTTTGGTTCCTGCCCCCGTCGCATAATGAGGGTCAAAACTGTCCAAATCCTGAGGTATACCAACGATAAGCTTAGAAAGATCATCCGCTTTACCGGTCTGAGTGTCTGCAGTTGCAGCCCCTGTTTCCGGTTTCTTGGAATCTCCTGTCTTGTCACTTGAGCAGCCGCTCAATGCAACAGTCAGCGTTGTCAACACAACCATCAGAAGACGGCAACCTACCTTTCTGCCAATACTTCTTTTAATCATGTTAAAATCTTCCTCCTTATTAAATTATTGGAAATTATATTATCAAAGACAATTCATATGAATTGCCTTTGATAATATAAAGCCTTGACAAGTCTCTGTCAAGGCTTAGGAATCATTCTTTCTTAAGTAGCGGAGTGTTCTTATCTGTAGTATCTGTGATCGTGCCATCAGCCTCTTTACGAAGAACTGATTTAAGTTCGTCCATAAAGGTATTAACATCCTTGAATTCTCTGTATACGGATGCAAATCTTACATAGGCTACCGGATCCAGATTTTTCATCTTGTCCATTACTATCTCACCGATAGCACGGCTTGGTATCTCCTTCTGCTCCATATTAAATACTTCTGTTTCTACAGAATCAACAAGCTTGGTAATCTGCTCAGCGCTGACAGGTCTCTTGTGACAAGCTCTGAAAACACCTGCTTCTATCTTGGCTCTGTCATAAGGTTCTCTAACGTCACCCTTCTTAATGACGATAAGCGGTATGGTCTCAACCTTTTCATAAGTGGTGAATCTCTTTCCACAGGAATCACACACACGTCTTCTTCTAATGGATGTATTCTCATCCGCAGGTCTTGAATCAATTACTCTTGTATCATCTTTTCCGCAGAATGGGCATTTCATACCAAATCCTCCATCTCAAACAAGTGACATTAAGTGTATTACAGTACCGGCAAATTATTAAATACAACATATTGCCGCCAATACACGCAGTTCTACAAGTTATTGTATCATCATTTTCCGATTTTTTCCACACAATTTAGTGAACAACAATGTGTTTTGCCCATAAAAAAGCTCTCCGCTTCTAAATATGCGGAGAGCTCATAATTCAAATATTATTTTCTCTGAAGGAAATCAGGAATCTTAAGAGACTTAGGCTCTACTGTGCTCTTAATCTCACTGGGACGGCTGATTCCAAGAGTAGGTCTTGGACCTGCAGTAGCTGCAGAAGTATCAGCAGAAACACCGATAGGTGAGATCGTAGGCTGAATAGGTGTTACAGGTGTAACCGGTGCTACGGGAGTATGAGCTGCAACAGGCTGAACCTGAGGAGCAACCGTAGAAGCTGCAGGTGCAGCAGTAGCTGAAGCGACAGGCTTAACAGGTGCGTTAACTGCCTTGTCATCTATACCTGTAGCGATAACCGTGATCGTACAGCTCTCTGTCTGGCTCTCATCATACATTGCACCGAAGATGATGTTGACATCATTTCCTGCAAGCTGGCGAACATACTCGGAAGCATCTGATGCATCCTGAAGAGTAATATCACCGGAAATATTGATAATAACGCTTGAAGCGCCATTGATCTTAGTCTCAAGAAGAGGAGACTCAACAGCCATCTTAACAGCCTCAGAAGCCTTCTCATCTCCCTTACCTGAACCAATACCAATATGAGCAATGCCCTTGTCCTTCATAACTGTCTGAACATCAGCAAAGTCAAGATTGATAACTGCAGGTACATTGATAAGGTCTGTAATACCCTGTACTGCCTGCTGAAGAACCTCATCGGCCTTCTTAAGAGCATCAGGCATTGTAGTACGTCTGTCAACTATCTGAAGAAGCTTATCATTAGGGATAACAATAAGCGTATCTACATTACTCTTAATATTCTGTATTCCAAGGAGTGCGTTCTGCATACGAACACGAGCTTCAAAACTGAAAGGCTTTGTAACGACACCAACAGTAAGAATACCCATATCCTTAGCAAGCTTAGCAACAACAGGAGCTGCACCGGTACCTGTACCGCCACCCATACCACAGGTAACGAATACCATATCTGCGCCCTTGAGAGCTGCTGAAATCTCCTCAGAACTCTCCTCTGCAGCCTTCTGTCCGATCTCAGGCTTAGCACCTGCGCCAAGACCCTTAGTCAGCTTCTCACCGATCTGTAAAAGCTTAGGTGCCTTACAGAGCTGGAGAGCCTGCTTATCTGTATTTATTCCGATGAATTCCACTCCGGAAATATTCTCATCTACCATTCTATTAACAGCGTTATTACCTGCGCCACCAACGCCGACTACGATGATCTTGCAAGCTGATTCCGCATCGTTTGACTTAATCTCGAGCAAAACAACTCCTCCTTCACAACCTTTAAACTCCTGTTATCAATGATACGATTTTTTAAACCAATTATCAACCCGTTTTTTTGTTCGGTATAAATCAAAAATAAAACAAAATATCACTGTTTTTTCTCTTCAAAAGTGATGTTTTTGGTATCTTCGTTATAATCTTTAAGCTCCAAAATTCCTGTTTTTCCTTCCAGATTTGGAAGAATGTATTGAAGCTGAATTATTTTTTCGTCAATGAAATCCTTAGTGCCTATGCTGACCTCAATCCCGTCAAAATACAGATATACGTTGTACTCGCTGTCAAAAAAGATTTTATTGGCGTTAAGCTCATACTTGGAAAGGAGCTGCGTTATATCCAAAATCTCTTCAAAAATCTCCTCGTTTTCTATCGGGAGCCTTTCGTGGACAATGACATAATTAAACGTAAGTCCCATAACCTGAGGTACATCATCAGAAGCCTCAAGAGAACTCTCTACAACTATTCCATCCCTGTCAAAGTACATATATCTTCCAAGATATGTAATATAACCCGCTATTGCTTTCTCATAGACATTTATCTTAACAGTATCCGGAGCAACAATATCAACATCCATCTTCTCAATAAAAGGAATATCTCTGATACTCTTATTCCTGTACTTAAAAGAGAGATACATTGAATTCTTGCACAGCTTATCCGTCATGACCATATCGATTATCTCTTCATCGGTATAGTGCTTATTACCATCTACATACACATTGGTGATCGTATAATTGTCAGCAATGTATTTAATAACACCGACTATTATCAAAATCACAGTAATAACAATGAGTGCAATAATATAAAGACTCCTGTTATTTCTGATGGAGTCTTTTATATGCCATCTGTTATGAAACTCAATTTTCCTTGATGGAGGTAACTTCTTCCTGCGTCTTCGTGCCATGTTTATCTACCTATATTTCTTGCAACATTAAGCGCCAGACCAATCTCGGCCAACTGAATGATAACCGCCGATCCTCCGTAGCTTATTAGCGGAAGTGTGATTCCGGTATTGGGAATCGTATTGGTAACGACCGCTATGTTAAGAATAACTTGAATAGAAATATGTCCCATAACTCCGATAACAAGAAGCGCACCAAGCATATCGGGAGCATTATTTGCTATGATCATAAGTCTCCAGATGAGAAGAAGGAACATAAGCATGACTGCTATAGCTCCAAATAATCCAAGCTCCTCACAGATAACCGAAAAGATCATATCATTCTGTGCCTCAGGGATAAATCCCATCTTCTGCATACTCTCGCCAAGACCTTTTCCAAAAACTCCGCCCGATCCTATTGCATATAGTGCCTGTAAAGTCTGGAAACCCTTTCCGCTGGCATGAGCTTTGGGATCGATCCAGGCAAGAACTCTTTCAAATCGATAGTTCATTCCACTTGAACTATCTGCATTAACTATGATTAAAACAATTACTGCAACAAGAGCTGTCAGTGAAAGAGCAGCTATTACATAGCGCTTATATCCGGGAGTTGAAATAAATAGCATAACAACTGTAATTCCCATGATAATAATGGCAGAACTGAGGTTTCTGGTAATTCCATACACAAGAAGTGCATAAAATCCCGGAAAAGCAAGCGCCGTCATATACCCTTTGGGGCTCATAAGATTCTTTCTAAGCTTGATAATAAGAACAGCCGAAAAAACAATAACCGCAAATTTCGCCACCTCTGCCGGCTGAACAGACATACCCATAATATAGATCCATCTTTTGGCACCGTTGATCTTTTTACCAAAAGGAATAACCAGTAAGATCAAAACCGCCGCCGCTATGTAAATCGGAAATGCAAATTTAGCGATAAATCTATAGGGAATATATGATATCAGCATCATTACCACTAAACCGAAAAGGGATGAAATAAGCTGATGTCTAAAATAATAAGAGGAGTCGCCAAGATCAATATTAGCTTCATAAGAGCTTGTGGAATAAACCATAATAAGTCCGAACGCCAAAAGAAACAGTATGATAAAGATCAAACTGTAATCAATATAGGACTCTTCTCTTGGTTTTCTAAGCGCTCTGATCCTCTCCAAAACAACCCCTCACTACAATTATAATTTACAAACGTATTCTTTAAATTTCTTACCCCTCGTCTCATAGTTGGGGAACATATCCCAACTGGCGCAAGCAGGTGAAAGAAGTACAGCCTCTCCTTCATTAGCACTCTCTGTACAGAATTCAAGTGCCTCTTCAAAAGTATCCTTAAATACATAGTTGGTAAATCCATGCTTCTTGGCACATTCAGCTATCTTTTCTTTGGTCTGGCCAATAAGAACAAGAAGCTTTACCTTGTCTCCAAAGCTTTCGATCCACTCATCATATTCGCTGCCTTTGTCATATCCGCCGCCTATAAGAATAGTCGGCTTACTCATAGCTTTTATACCCTGAATAGCAGCGTCTGGATTGGTTCCCTTGGAATCATTGTAATAATCCACGCCCCTCTTTGTGGCAACGAATTCAATCCTGTGCTCAACAGCCTTGAAATTACGTATTACTCCAAGGATAGTGGACATTGGAACTCCCATGGCAAGCGACATGGCGATTGCTGCCATAACGTTTTCAACGTTACACAGGCCAACCAGATTCATATCGTGGATATTCATAACGCTGACTGCATTTCCTGCAGCGCTAAGATATATTTCATCTCCGTCAAGAAACAGTCCATCGCTAAGTCTTTCTTTTGTTGAAAAGAAAACTACTCTTGCGGGACATCTTTTCCCGAAATCTCTTGTATATTCATTATCATAATTAAGGACACATGTATCATCCTGTGTCTGATTATTGGTGATATTCTCTTTCATGGCAGCATAACATTCCATTGTATGATGCCTGTTGAGATGATCCGGTGTGATATTAAGGATAGCTGATACATTTGCATGGAAATTATCAACCGCCTCCAGCTGGAATGAACTGATCTCACCAACGGTAATGGATGAATCCTTCATAAGTAGTGAGCTCTCGGCATAGGATACACCGATATTACCCACAACATATACATCTCCAAAGTGCGCTTTCATAATATCGCCCACCAGAGTTGTTGTAGTTGTCTTACCGTTTGTACCGGTAATAGCAACAACTTTACCCTTAGCAAAATTGTATGCAAGCTCTATCTCGCTCCAAATCGGAATGTTTTTTTCCTTAATACGAAGCACTGTAGGTGCATCCAAGGGAACAGCAGGACTTGGTACCACCAAAGTAAGTTCGTCCAGAACCTCATCGGAGATCTCTCCCACTATTACGTGTGTCTTATCTCTGTCTTCTTCATGAAGCTTAGCTATAATATCTTCCTGTGTTAAAGACTTGTTTTCTTCCAAAACGATCGGATGAGCTCCAACCTTGTTAAGAAGGTTAACAGAGCCCACTCCTGATAGGCCGGATCCGATAACCAATACTTTTTTGTCAATAATATCACTTGCTTTCATTTCTTTTTTACCTCTGATTACAGTCCAATATATGCAAACAGGCACAAAAGAATTGTGACTGTTGTAAACACGTTAACCACTTTGGTCTCAGACCAGCCTCCCTTTTCAAAATGGTGGTGAATCGGCGCCATTCTGAATATCCTCTTACCACCTGTCAGCTTGTAATATGAAACCTGCAGCATTACGGAAATAACTTCAAACATGTAGATAAATCCAACAACAGCGATGAAAATAGGCATCTGCATAACGTATGCAACACCTGTGACAAAGCCGCCTATGGCAAGAGAACCTGTATCACCCATCATTACTTTGCCGGGATATACGTTATATACCAGATATCCCAAAAGAGCTCCCATCATCGTAAAAGAAACGACCTGAGCTCCTGTGCTTCCATAGGCAATAGCTGCAAGGCCAAAGAAGCCCGCAACAACGGCAGTTATCGATGCACAAAGTCCGTCTACACCATCGGTGAAATTGGTACCGTTGGCTGTACCTATCGCTATAAAGAACATTATAGGAATATTCCAGAAGCCAAAATCAAGCATGATATCTGTAAAAGGAACTCTCATTGCAAGAGAAAGATCCGTGAAGTTCTCTATATATAATGCAAATACCATTGAAACAACAAACTGTCCAAGGAATTTCTGCCAAGCTCTAAGGCCTAAGTTGTGCTTTTTCACAACTTTGATGAAATCATCAAGAAAACCAAGGAAGCCAAATCCAAAAGTAAGGATAAATACCGGTATTACCTCTTTATGAGAAGGTGCATAAAACAAGCCTACCAATAAAAACGGCAAAAGAAAGATTATTCCTCCCATTGTAGGTGTTCCTGTCTTTTTCTGATGAGAGGCTAGCCCCTCTTTTCTCTCGGTCTGTCCTGCCTTAAGCTTTCTAAGCTCAGCTATAATTGCAGGTCCTGATATAACTGCGATCAAAAAAGAGATCACTACAGGAATAAATGTTCTCACAACATACGAATTCACGAATATATCCTCACTCACTATATTACTTAATTACTGCTTTTCTCCGTTGAAGCTGCGTCAGCATCGGGAGTTCCTGAAAAATCAGGTAACACATCTCCGCCCTTTTCATTTCCGGTTTCAGGGTCAACAAGATTATGTGTATTCGGGTCAATATAATACCCCGTCTCTTCGTCTACGTCAAATGACTCCCAAATTGTTTTTTCTTCCTTTTTCTCCTCTTTTGTGTCTTTGTTGGCGTTATCAGCTTCTCCGGTCTTATCTCCTTCACCGTTTTCTTCAGAAGTAGCTTCGGTGTTCTCACCTTCGGTTTTTTCTCCCTCGGCAGCCTCTCCTTCTTCCTGTGCTGCTACCGGAGTAACCATCTGAGCACGAAGCTCATCAAGCTCCGCCTGCTCTTTCTCGGAAATCTCCTCAGTCATAGGATAATTAAGATATGGAAGAGCCTCAGTAAGAACTCTTTTTACAATCCAAGTTGCATTCTTGGCATCGTCCTGCATAGCCACATTAGGTCTATCTACAACCACATATATTGCTATTTCCGGGTTGTTGGCAGGTGCGTATCCCATAAATGAAACCACATACTGTCTGTTTCCACGCTTGAGAGTCTGTGCTGTTCCGGTCTTACCGCCGATCATATATCCGGCAGGCCTTGCCGTCTTACCTGTACCCTCTTCACCGGCAACTACCTTGTTGCAATATCCGATGATCTTATCTGAAGTGCTTTGTGAAATGGTCTGCCTAAGCACACGGGGTTCTATATTTTTAATTGTAGAACCACTGCTTGATACGATCTTTTTTACTATATGTGGTTCATAATAGTATCCGCCGTTTATAAGTGAACTGAATGCAGTGATCATCTCGATCATGCTACAATCAAAGTTCTGTCCGAACGAATTGGTCGCAAGGTCGGTAGATGTCATATTAGAAGCCTTAATAATACTGTTCTCCGTCTTAACTTCTCCCGCAAGATCTATATTGGTCTTAAGTCCAAATCCAAAAATTTTCTGGAATTTAGCAAAATTCTCCTTGCCGATAGCCTGAGCTTCATGCATGAGTCCAACGTTACATGAAATCTCAATAGCTCTTTCTACAGAAACCGCTCCATCACCGTATGTGTTATGACAATGAATATCCCATCCGCCAACTTCAAGTTTACCGCTACACTGGTATACCTCATTACCTGTTATGGATCCTGTCTCAAGCCCTGCAGCTGTTGTAAAAGGCTTAGCGACAGATCCAGGCTCATAGGCGTCCGATATACAGTAGTTCCTCCAAAGAGCATTATAGTTCTGATAAAGCTGTTCCTCAGAAAACTCTTTTATCATATCTTCCGTGATATATACGCCTGAGTCAAAGATAGATTCGCCTTGAAGTTTGATACCCTTCTCATCTACTGCAGGCATACCGATAAGTTTGGATGTATCTCTGGGATCGTTGAGATCATAATTGGGATAGCTTGCCATAGCAAGAATTTCACCGGTATGTACATTCATCATGATACAGCCGATATTATTGGCTCCGTTTCCGGGACGGACATTATTGGCATGTTCATCATTGTACTGTTTGATATATTTCTCAACGATAGTCTGAAGATTACCGTCAATTGTTGTTACTATACTATCACCGTCAGTTGCGGGAATAGTTGTCCTCTCAAGATTGGAATCATCATCAAGATATCCGTATTCTCTTCCGTAGGATCCGCTAAGGACATCATTATAATATTGCTCAAGTCCATAGGTTCCCACATTATCGCTGATCGTGAACCCTATGACATCACATGCCAGAGATCCGTTGGGATATTTTCTGATGTAGTTATCCTCGAACCAGACGCCTTGAATATTCTCATCATAGGTATCCGTTCCGTAGGTCATAAGATCTTGGAATTCCGAAATCTCATCATAAGAAAGTTTCTTGGCAAGAATATAATAAGAAGAAGTAGGATGCTCACTAAGATAGTTTCTGATATCTCCGCCATCAAGCTTAAAGCATCTGACAAGAGCATTTACAGTCGGATCGAGATACTTTTCACTTCTTAACACAAGCTTGGCATCAAGTATAACGTTATATACCTTCTCACTGTATGCAAGAATAGTATTGTTGGAGTCTCGTATCTCGCCCCTTCTAAAGGGTATTGTTGTTGAGTCGTACTGCTGCTGTGAAAGCACCTGTTTCTCATATTCCTCACCATTATTCTTGGTGATCAGAATAAGTCGCACTCCTAATCCAACGAAAGCCAGTAGTACAATTACAAATAGTACTACCAGCTTTTTCTTCATTCCTATGGTAAATTTCTGTTTGTTAACACGGGCATTCTGTTTCATTTCAAAAAGCGATTCCTTATTACTTACTATCCGTCTGCGGTATCGGTGCGATCTGTCTCACATAATCGTTACCGCCTCCGTCGGAATAGGTGATGATCTGGCCTTCTGTAGCATAAGTCATACCGTATTCCTGTATGGCAATACGCTTAACTTCCTCAAGGTCCACGTTGCCATTAGCTCTATTATACGCTTCATCATTGTCCTGTTTCAAATTATTTAATTGACTCTCCAATGTAGCTATGTTTTTAACGCTGTTAGAGACATGTGACTGCAAAGAAATATACCACGCAAGAGTTCCAACCATAAGTACCATTGCAATAGACAAAAACAAAAGGTAGCTAAGGCTCATGTGGTGATGTCTCTTATGGTGATGCAAAGGATCGTGAACATGAACTCTTCTGCGCTCGTATGCCGGATTATTAAGTTGTCTTGCTGCGTTGCCGCGTACGTATTGTGCCATGCCCGCTCTCCTTCCTCTTATTGTTATCGTGCTTTTAATACGCTTTTAGATCATTGTGCCTTTTCGAACACCCTTAACTTGGCACTTTGAGATCTTTTATTTTCCGAAAGCTCTTTCTCACTTGGTAAAATAGGCTTTCTTGTTATCACTTTTCCTTTTGAGACCTTGCCGCATACACATACCGGAAATTCCGGAGGACATGTACATGGATTCTCATTCTTTTTAAAATTAGTCTTTGTTATGCGATCTTCCAGTGAATGGAAAGTTATCACACACAGTCTCCCTCCCGGATTGAGAAAATCTATAAATCCATCGAGAGAATTCTGAAGCACATCAAGTTCTCTGTTAAGTGCTATCCTAAGTGCCTGATAAGTTCTCTTGGAAGGATGCCCTCCCTTTTCCCTCATCTTGGCAGGAATTGCAGCCTTGATGATATCATTTAGCTGAAAAGTCGTCTCTATGGGAGCCTTCTCCCTGGCCATACATATGTGCTTAGCTATATTCTTGGCAAATTTATCTTCGCCATAATCCCTTATAATATGGAAGATTTCCATTTCGGAATATTCGTTGACAATGTTGCCTGCCGTGAGCGTCTGTCTCTGATCCATCCTCATATCAAGCGGAACATCTTCTTTGTAGGTGAATCCCCTGTCAGCGTTATCAAGCTGATATGAAGAGACTCCAAGGTCAAGAATGATTCCATCAACACCTGTAACTCCAAGTTCTCTGAGTCTTGAAACAGAATTCTCGTAATTATCTCTTATGATGGTAACTTTATCTCCAAACTCTGATAATCTCTCTCCGGCAGCTTTAATAGCATCTGCATCCTGGTCAGTACCGTATAAATGGCCCTTATCAGATAATCTGCTTGCTATATGATAGGAATGGCCTCCGCCTCCCAGTGTCCCGTCAAGATATATCCCATCAGGTTTGATATTCAGATTTTCCAGTGATTCCTCAAGAAGCACCGAATAGTGTTTAAATTCCATCTTTGTATCCTTAAGTGTATATCTCAGCCATGCTCCGGACTCGAATGGCTTAAATGCTTAAGCCATACTCTGACATCTTCGCAGCTATTCCATTAATATCTTCGAAAGAGCTTGCTTTCTCCCACTCAGCCTTACTCCAGATTTCAGCTCTGTTTCCGACTCCGGCGATAACAGCCTCCTTCTCGATACCCGCATGCTGTAGCAAATTTGCAGGAATCAATATTCTGCCCTGCTTATCAGTCTCAGCATCAATAGCTCCGGCAAGAAAGAAACGTCCAAGCATACGTGCCTCAGGCTTATCCATGGGTAGTGATTGAAGTTTCTCTTCAAAGTTGTCCCAACCTTCTTGAGCGAACACAAAAAGACATCCGTCAAACCCTTTGGTAACCACAAATTGCTCACCAAGGATTTCGCGGAACTTTGCAGGAATTATGAGTCTTCCCTTGGCGTCTATGGAATGACTGTATTCGCCTCTAAATGCTGTTCCCACTTATCTACCACTTTCAACCACTTTTTAACACTTTTTACCACCTAAACCCATTATAGACTATAACTTTTTATTTAACAACCTATAAATTAAAAAAATTTCGTAAATTTAAGTGGGGGTTTTCGAAAAGAAAAAATTGGGTTATCCTATTGCAGAACGCTTATATATCTAATATGAAAAGAAAGAGGTATAAATGAATGAAAAAAAGAGCAATGATTTTGGCATTCTCAGCCATGTTTATATTAGGCGCATGCTCCAAAGGAAACACTCCTAAAGGTGATGCGACATCCGGGGAAGAAAACAGTGCAGTATCAATGGCGGCAGAAAACAGCGGAACCGCCATCTCAGACAGTTCTTTAGAATCCTCCACAGAAAATACAGAAGAAAAAGAAACCTCGCAATCAGAAAGCGCAGCTGAAGCTTCATCATATAGCGGTTTTAAAAAGGCTTATATTGATCTGTTAAATGAGGAAGCCCGTAAAAACGCCCCGAATATAACAGAAGACAATTCACGCAGCATCAATGGATACCGGATATATGATATTGATAAAGATGGAACTCCGGAACTTTGGGTGGAATATGGAAGCTGTGAAGCAGATTTCCACGCCTCACTTTATAAATATGAAGGTGAGGAAGCTAAGCTTATCTCTGAAGAAATACCTATGGGACACACTGGCATATTGGCAATTCCGGATGAGAACGGATTTCTTCTGCACTGGAGTCATATGGGAAGTGAACAATTCACAAAACAGACTTTAGAAAACGACGAACTCGTTTCAGAATTACTGTATGAAGGTAGTACCATTGATGAAGATTCTCAAACCGGAGAACAAAACGTGGCTTTTAAATCTCCAAAGGAAATCTCCCCCGGTTCCTATGGTCTTTCTTCATTTAGCTATGACAATACCTACCCCATAGAGATTTATGAAGCAATCTCATCCGATCCTGTCACTGCAGATACAAAGAACTACACATACCCGGATAATAATCCCAATTTCTTTACAGATATCATCGACAATGATACTAACGTAAATGCAGTAGCTCTTGATGAATTTATGAAAACACCCGGGAAGGTTGCTTTCAGTAAACTTCTTAGTGACGGTACCATCTACGAATATGCCAAAGCGCCTATGGAAGTAAAAGATATAACATATGCGGATTTAAACGGCGATAGTGTTTACGAATGTATCTTCTATATAATAGATTCAGAAGGTTCCAGACATCGCGCAATAATGAGTGCTCAAGAAGATGAAGTCTATGTATACCTTGGTTTTTGTCCTTATGAAGATTCAATCACGGAGGATGGTTTTTTTGTAATCAATCCTGAGTATTCCTCCGATGAAGACTCTTTATTCCGAATCCTCTATGATAAAGAGAAATGCTTTACATATTATGTATCACCCAAATGCAGGAAATAGTATAAAGCAAATACATCCATTCGTTTGCCGGTCTTATGCAACAAAAAGTCGACCTCTTTTTCTAGAAGTCGACTTTTTATTATGAATCATTTCTATTATATTATTTATTCACTCTTATCACTATCGTGAACAGAAGCCTTACTCTTAATAAGCTTGCCTCTTACAACGATCTCGCATGCAACAGCAAATATTACACAGGCAATTGCAAGAGCCATGGACACAGGCACATGAGTTCCCGGAATATAGAGCTGATCCGTTCTCACAAACTCAATCCATGCTCTTCCAAGACCGTAGCCTCCAAGGTATAAAAGAATCATCTCTCCGTTAAACTTTTTATGTTTTAAATACACGAGCAATATTATAAGAAGAGCCACATTCCACAAACATTCATATAAAAATGTGGGACTTACCTGAATGTAATTGGTAGATGTACTCATATGCTCTCTCATAAGCTCCGAGATATCACTTGCCCTAACCATCTCAATTGGAAGTCTCATAGCAAAAAGCCCATCTGTATATTCGCCAAAGACTTCCCTGTTGGTAAAGTTGCCCCATCTACCGATAGCCTGGCCAAGAACAAGCCCCGGCATTATCGTATCAGCATATCTGAGGAAGCTTTTCTTTTTTATCCTTGAATATACATATATAGTAATGAAGCCGGCGATCACGCCTCCATATATAGCAAGTCCGCCATTTCTGATGTTAAAGACACTGATTGGATTGCTTTTATAAGAATCCCACGCAAATAATACGTAATAGATTCTGGCTCCTATTATAGAAAAGATAATAAGATATATTGCCAGATCCCAATATTCATCAGGATCTTGCCCCGTCTTCTTAGCAAGCTTAGCAATAAGAAGAAGTCCAAGTAGGAATCCAAGTCCTATTATCACTCCATACAAAGCTATCGTAAATCCAAATACATCAAAGCTCTTTGGCACATTGCGAAGATATATATTGAGATTTGGAAATGCAATGTCCATTTTTTCCATAATATCAGGCATAGTCATCTCTCCTTTTCGTTAAGCAGTAATTATACGTTAAATCTAAAGAGGATAACGTCGCCATCCTGAACCACGTACTCTTTACCTTCCATACGAACAAGTCCCTTTTCTTTTGCAGCTGCAATAGAGCCCTCGCGAAGAAGATCCTGATAGTTAATTACCTCGGCTTTGATAAATCCTCTCTCAAAGTCAGTATGAATCTTACCGGCTGCCTGAGGTGCCTTTGTTCCAATCTTGATTGTCCAAGCCCTTGTCTCGTCCTCACCTGATGTAAGGAAACTCATAAGACCAAGAGTCTTGTAACTTGCAGCAATAAGCTTATCAAGTCCTGACTCTGTAAGACCAAGGCTCTCAAGGAACTCTGCCTTCTCATCCTCATCAAGTTCGGAAATCTCAGCCTCTATCTGAGCACTGATTACAAATACTTCGCTTCCTGTCTTGGCTGCAAGCTCTCTCACAGCGGCCACATACTGATTGGATGCACCATCATCTGCAAGATCCTCATCTTTAACGTTTGCAGCATAGATAACAGGCTTCCATGTAAGAAGATCAAGGCTGTTTACAAATGCCAGTTCTTCCGGATCCTCAAACTCAAGTTCTCTTGCCATTCTGTCGGCTTCAAGAACCTCTTTTATCTTGTTGAGTGTCTCAAGCTCCTTGGCTGCTGCCTTATCCATTCTTGCAGCCTTGGCTGTCTTGGCAATTCTACGCTCAAGTACCTCAAGATCTGCAAATACAAGCTCAAGGTTAATTGTCTCTATATCTCTAGCAGGATCAACACTTCCGTCAACGTGCACAACGTTGGGATCTTCAAAGCATCTTACAACATGCACGATTGCATCCGTCTCACGAATATTAGCAAGGAACTGGTTTCCGAGTCCTTCACCCTTTGAAGCGCCCTTAACAAGGCCTGCGATATCAACGAACTCGATAGTAGCGGGAGTTACCTTCTTGGAATGATATAACTCCCCAAGCTGCTTAAGTCTGATATCCGGAACTGCAACAACACCCACATTGGGATCGATCGTAGCAAAAGGATAGTTTGCCGCAAGCGCCCCTGCGTTTGTAAGTGAATTAAATAATGTACTCTTTCCGACGTTTGGAAGTCCCACGATTCCTAGTTTCATAATATTATAATCTCCTTTGAGTTTTCTTTATTTTACGGGCTTTTCGCTACATGCCTTTTTGACCGAGTGCCACATCGAGTGCCACGAGTCAAAATTTCGCATCAAGTTTTATACCACTTTTAAAGCGTCAGCCACAAGATCTATTTCTCTATGTTTTTCTTCATCTGTAATATGGACATACAGATTCATTGTGATACCGATATTAGAATGACCTAAAATCTTCTGTAAGGTCTTCATATCGCTCTGAATAGTTCCTGACTGTATTAGGTCTTACTGTCTGCTTCTTGATGCTTATCCAATAATCAAACCAGGCATCTACTATCATATCCGTAGCCTGGTCCAAATCACTGTGTTCATCAATATAAGTTGCATCAGCAATCCATTGTCTAACTTCCTGAAGCTTCTTTGAACGTTTAGATTTTCTTCTACTGAACTTATCTACAAATCTGGCACAATATGTTCCATTAGGCTGCTGATAAATTCCGTCTCCAATCTCCTTTCCTTTGAGATCTTTACCCATCTGCGACTCCTTTCAAACTAAAAGAAGTCCCAAATTAGCAACGTATATTATACACTAACCGGGGCTTCTTTACAATGTTGTTTCATTTTTGTGGCACTCGCGAACTCCAGTGAAATACTGAGTATTACTGCGTTTAGATCTCAATGTTGTCCATTATGAACTTCTCGAATTCCTTCCTTTTAACGAGCTTTTTCTTACCCACATACAGAACAAATGGACACCTTGGATATCTAAGAAGGCTTTCCAGCTTGTTTATGCCGATATTGGAATACTCAGCTGCTTCTCTGATCGTGAGTGTTACCTTTTCATATATTGGAAGAGCAAATGCAGAAAAA
>JAEEGJ010005917.1_pt1 | contig 37595 bp, 36 predicted proteins | sample 8958761 | NCBI WGS metagenome assembly JAEEGJ01 (sample SAMN16246546, study PRJNA631951) | gut metagenome | biome: gut microbiome; feature: rumen; material: RS-attached | host: Bos | place: Iran: Karaj | collected 2018-10
CGATGTATTTCTGGGTACGTAACCGTCCGGAAACAAACACCGGGAAGCCTTTCTGGATGATGTCAAGGGACTGTATTCCTTTATTCCCTTCCCATGCTGTCACGTTGTGCCAAGTGGTCTCGATAACGGGTTCGCCATTCCTGCCTTTGTAGGCGAAATTTGTCGCTACAGAGAAGTGCGCCACCCTTGTGTCTCCGACATTGAAGATGCTCACGAATCCGACATTTCCGCGGATCTCGATTCTGTTGAGTTGTTCCATAATCCTTTTGTTTAAATGGTTAATGCCGCGAAGTTATTGAAGATTCCGTGGCGTCGGCACGATCGGGAAGAATCTTCTTTGATTTGTTTCCGTTTTTTTCTGAAATGACCGTGTTACCCCTTTTTCTTTTTCCTTCAGTATAATTATAACGGCTCGGCGGGAAACTTTTTATCGTGGTATGAGAATTATTCGTGAGGGGGTTTGGGGCTTTTTTGCCCTGTACCCCCAGCGCTTCTTGCGGATGAGAGAGCCTTTTCGCATATTGCGGTTCATGAACAAAGAGGGGAATATGATTCAGAGGAGATGCCTTGTCTGCGGGGAAGAGCTTCCTGCCGGGCGGAGGGACATGAGATTCTGCTCCGTCTCATGCAAGAGCAAGTGGCACTATCTGGTGAAAGGGAAGACTCGCCAGATGAGGAACAAGGCGATGAGGATTCTTGACAATAATTACGCGATACTGGAGTCTCTCATCCAGTCCGGCATCACGTCAATAAACGTTCCTGACCTTGCGCAGCTGGGTTACAACTTTTATTGTGTAACCTCCTGCCACAAGGTCAGGAATCGTGAGGAGTACCGATGCTACGACATCAAGTACTGTATGTCTGGGAGCAAGGTTTTCAGGCTTGGACGCTGCCGCTTTCCGTGGGAGTCTCCTTGCCAGGATCCTTGAAAAGGATCATGAAGAGTATGCCGACCACGAGGGCGTACGCGGCGAAGATGTACCAGGCTGTGCTCCAGGAAGGCTCCGCTGCGTTGTACACATAATGGTTCACTACCCGGCCAGCGGCCCATGTGCCTATCGAGGCGCCCAGTCCGTTGGTCATCAGCATGAAGAGGCCTTGGGCGCTGGAACGTATTCCCTTGTCCGTGTTCTCGTTGACGAAGAGCGATCCGGATATGTTGAAGAAGTCGAAAGCGACACCGTAGACGATGCAGCTGAGGATGAACATCCACACGCCGCTGCCCGGGTTGCCGGCACCGAAGAAACCGAAACGGAACACCCAGGCGAACATCGCGATGAGCATCACCTTCTTGATGCCGAACCGCTTCATCGCGAAGGGAATCAGCAGGATGCAGAGGGTCTCGGAGATCTGGCTCAGGGAGATCAGCGCATTGGCGTTGTTGGCCCCCCAGGCGTTCGCAAAGAGGGGATTGTCCTTGAAGGAGGTGATGAAGGTGTTGGCATAGCCGTTGGTCACCTGGAGCGAGGCGCCGAGCAGCATCGAGAAGATGAAGAACACGGCGAACTGGCGGTCCTTGAAGAGCCGGAAAGCGCTCAGGCCCGTAGCCTCGGCGAAAGACTGGGTGCCCTCGGTCTTGGGCTTGCAGGGGCAGTTCGGCAAGGTCAGGGCATAGGCGCAGAGCACGAGGCTCAGGATGCCGGACACGAAGAATTGATTGTACGTGTGCTGGAACTGCACGCCGTCGGCGCCCTTCACGAAGTTGACGAAAAGCATCGTGAGGATGAAACCGACCGTACCGAACACGCGGATCGGCGGGAAATCCTTGACCGGATCCTTGCCGGCCTTCTCCAGGGCGTTGTAGGCCACGGAGTTGGAGATGGCGATGGTCGGCATATAGAAGGCTATGCTGAGGGTGTAGAGCGCATAGAACGGACCGAACTGGATAGCGGACCCCGTGCTCATCGCATACCAGCCGGCCGCGAGCATCGCGGCACCGGCGACGCCCTGGCAGAGGGAAAGCACCTTCTGCGCCGGAATCCACTTGTCGGCGACGATGCCCATCAGGGCAGGCATGAATATGGAGACAAAACCCTGGGTCGCGAAGAACAGCCAGATCTGCGTACCGAAACCGCTGCTGGCGAGGAAACTGCCCATCGAAGTGAGGTAGGCCCCCCACGCGGCGAACTCAAGAAAGTTCATCAGGATCAGCCTGAGGCCGATGTTGGATTTGTTCATAAGGTCAGATCTTTAGTAGTTTGTATCTACAAAAATACAAGTTTTTCGTCGGATTTCACTATATTTGAAGGATGAAATTTACGAAGACAGCGGCCGATCCGCATTCCGCAGCCCGCGCGGGCGTGATCGAGACGGACCACGGCCTCATCCATACCCCCATCTTCATGCCCGTCGGGACCGTAGGCTCCGTCAAAGGCGTCTATCACCGCGACCTGCGGGAGGACGTCCGGGCGGAAATCATCCTGGGGAACACCTATCATCTGTACCTGCGCCCCGGCCTGGACACGCTCCGCGCGGCCGGCGGCCTGCACCGTTTCGAAGCCTGGGACGGCCCCATCCTCACGGACAGCGGCGGCTTCCAGGTCTTCTCCCTCAGCCCCATCCGCAAGCTCACCCCCGACGGGTGCACCTTCCAGAGCCACATAGACGGCTCCCGGCACTCTTTCACCCCGGAGAACAACGTGGACACGCAGCGCATCATCGGCGCCGACATCTTGATGGCGCTGGACGAGTGCTGCCCGGGCAACGCCGACCATACGTATGCACGCAAGAGCCTGAACCTCACCAAGGGCTGGCTGGAGCGTTTCGCGAAGCGATTCCACGAGACGGAGCCGCTCTACGGCTATTCGCAGACCTTCTTTCCCATCATCCAGGGCTGCGTGTACCCCGACCTTCGCCGCGAGGCGGTGGAGCACGCCGTGCAGTTCGGAGCCGACGGCTACGCCATCGGCGGACTGGCGGTGGGGGAGCCCACGGAGAAGATGTACGAGATGCTGGAGCTGGTCTGCCCGCTGCTGCCGGACGACCGCCCGCGCTACCTGATGGGCGTCGGCACGCCGGCCAACCTGCTGGAGAGCATCGCGCGCGGCGTGGATATGTTCGACTGCGTGATGCCCACGCGCAACGGGCGCAACGGAATGCTGTTCACCTGGGACGGCATCCTGAATATGCGCAACGCGAAATGGGCGGAGGACTTCTCGCCCATCGACCCGGACGGCGCCTCCTTCGTGGACCGCACGTACACGAAGGCCTACCTGCACCACCTGTTCATCGCCGGGGAGATGTTCGCCGCGATGCTCGCGAGCGAGCACAACCTGGCCTTCTACCTCGACCTGGTGCGCACGGCCCGCGAGCACATCGAAGCCGGCGATTTCGCCGCCTGGAAGGAAGACACCCTCGAACGCATCACGAAAAGGCGCTGATCCATGGAGCGGCTCAGGATACTGGACAAGTATATCGCGAAGAAGTTCATCCTGACCTTCTTCCTGTCGCTGCTGCTGATCATCATCATCGTGATCATCTTCGACCTGTCGGAGAAGATCGACTATTTCGTCAAGAACGAGGCCCCGATCAAGGAGATCATCTTCAACTACTACTGCAACTATCTCCCATACCTGGTGAATATGTTCGCCTCGCTGTTCGTCTTCATCACGGTGATCTTCTTCACCTCCAGGATGGCGTCGAACTCCGAGATCATCGCCATCCTGTCCAGCGGCGTGAGCTTCCACCGGATGATGGTGCCGTACCTGGCCTCGGCGGCCCTGATCGCCCTGCTGTCCCTGGGGCTGAGCCTGTACGTGATCCCCAAGTCCAACGCCACCCGGATGGAATTCGAAACGAAGTATGTGAAGAATCGTAACATATTTAACCTCAGCAATATCCACTACCAGATCTCTCCGGGGCAGTATGTCTATCTCGAGTCGTTCAGCCGCTGGAACAACACGGCCTACAAATTCACGATCGAGGATATGGACGGCCATCGCCTGGTCCGCAAGGTGAGCGCGGAGAGCGCCGTCTGGGACACCACCCTGGACGGCTGGCATATGCGCAAGGTGTTCATCCGGGACTACACCTCCGGACTCAAGGACAATGTCGAGTACAAGGAGACGGTGGACACCGTCATCGCGTTGAAACTCAAGGATCTGTTCAATAACGAGAAGACGGTCGAGACCCTGCCGATCGGCCCGCTGGACGAGCTCATCGCCCGCCAGAAGCTGCGGGGCGACGCCAACGTGATGTTCGCCAGCATCGAGAAGCATCGGCGGCTCGCGATGCCTTTCTCGGCCCTGATCCTGACCATCATCGGCGTGTCCCTCTCCGCCCGCAAGCGGCGAGGAGGCATCGGCTGGAACATAGGCATAGGCATCGCCCTGGCCTTCTCGTACATCTTCTTCCTGCGCATCAGCGAGATGTTCGTGTACACGGACACCCTGCCGCCCGCCATCGCCCTGTGGCTGCCGAACGTACTCTATGCGGTCATCGCATTCTTCCTGTATAAACGTGCCTGTAAATAGATGAAAGTCAAAGTCATTAACAAGAGTTCGAATCCGCTGCCCGCGTATGCGACGCAGTTCGCCGCCGGACTGGACGTCCGGGCCGACAATGCCGAGCCCATCGTGCTCGAACCCCTGGGCCGGGCCATCGTCCCGACCGGGCTGTATCTCGAGATTCCCGCCGGGTACGAGGTGCAGGTGCGCCCGCGCAGCGGCCTGGCCGCCAAGCGCGGCGTCACGGTGCTCAACGCCCCGGGGACCATCGACGCGGACTACCGCGGCGAAGTGTGCGTGATCCTGGTGAACCTCGGCGCGGAGCCGTTCGTGGTCGAGCGCGGCGAGCGCATCGCCCAGCTCGTGCTCGCCAGGCACGAGACCATCGAATGGGAAGCGTGTACGGAGCTGGCGGAGTCCGGCCGTGGGGCGGGCGGATTCGGCAGCACCGGCGTCAAATAGTGAGAACAATGATTGAAGAACTTTACGCGAAATACCTCGCCTGCGGCTGCCGCGTGACGACCGACAGCCGGACCGTGCGGGGCGGGGAACTGTTTTTCGCCCTGCGGGGCGAGAATTTCGACGGCAACGACTATGCGCTGAAGGCCCTGGAGCTGGGCGCCGCCTGGGCGGTCGTCAACGAGGACTGTCCGGCCTTCGCCGGCCTGAGCGGCGAATCCCGGCTCATCCGGGTGCCGGATCCGTTCCGCACCCTGCAGGAGCTGGCCGTCTGGCACCGCACCCACGTACGCGACGGGAAGCTGCCCGTGCTGGGCCTGACCGGCACCAACGGCAAGACCACCACCAAGAACCTCATCGCGGCCGTGCTCGCGAAGAAATACCGCATCACCGCCACCCAGGGCAATCTCAACAACGACATCGGCGTGCCGCTGTCGCTGCTGTCCATCACCCCGGACACGGAAATGGCCGTCATCGAAATGGGCGCGAACCACCCCGACGACATCGCCAAGCTGGTGCAGGTGAGCCGTCCGGACTACGGCCTCATCACCAACGTCGGCCGGGCCCACCTCCTCGGCTTCGGCTCCTTCGAGGGCGTCAAAGCCGCCAAGGGAGAGCTCTACAAATGGCTCGGGAGCCATCGCGGTTCGCTCATCTTCCTCAACGAGGACGATCCCGACCTGCGGGAAATGGCCGCGCAGCAGCCCTGCCACGTGTTCGGCTACGGCATCGCCTACCAGGGCGCGGAGATCCTGCCCGCCACGCCGGAAGAGCCCTTCGTACGCATCCGGCTAGGGGAGGACCTCGTCCGCACCCACCTCGTCGGCGCCTACAACGCGACGAACATCCTCGCCGCCCTGGCGGTGGGCGAGTATTTCGGCGTCCCGCGCGCCGACGCCATCGCCGCCGTGGAAGGCTTCGTGCCGGACAACAACCGTTCGCAGATGGTGCGCACGGCCGACAACACCCTGATCGTGGACGCATACAACGCCAACCCGTCTTCGATGCGGGCCGCGCTGGACAATTTCTCCGCCGTGCAGGCGGAGCACAAGCTCGCGCTGCTCGGGGATATGCGCGAACTGGGGGAGGAGTCCGTGGCGGAGCACAGGAAAATCGTCCTTCAGCTGCGCGAGGCCGGCCTGAAAGCCGCCCTGGTGGGCGAGGAATTCAAGAAGGCGCTGGACGCCCTGCAGCCCGGCGACGAGACCTGGTTCCCGGATTCCGAGGCCCTGGCGGAACACGTCGCCAGCCATCCCGTCCGCGGTTTCGTCATCCTTGTCAAAGGCTCCCGCGGCATCCAGATGGAGAAGGTGCTGCCGAAACTTTAGATTACCACTTATAGCGATATTGCAGCCGGACGGCACTCCGTCCGGCTTTTTCCGTAAGATTCCAGGGATACTGCACCGTCTCCGCGCGCATCCACAGGCTGTGGCGCCGCCGGATGTGCCAGACCGTGTAGAAGGAGGCGGACCAGCCGCGGCCGTAGCGGGCCGGGACCGTGAAGGCGCCCGGCGCATCGCGTTCATAGACATAGATGCGGTCGTCCCAGTTGTCCACCTTGAACAGGCCGCCCCGCAGATAGAAGGCGAAGTCCTCCGTCTTCCGGCCCAGCTCCGCGTGCCAGTTCCAGGCGAAATCCCGGCAGAACAGGGCGTCGTAGCGGCCGGAAAGCGTCCAGGCCTCGCGCTCCAGCCCCAGTTCCGCGCGAAGCTGCGCCCGTAAAGGGGCCGGATCGCCGGGCCGGAACCGTGCTTGCATACGCAGGTCCGGCAGGAGCCGGAAACCCCGCCATTCGGCCTCGGAATGCCATCTGGCGGCCGTCTTGTACTGGGCGGCGTCCGTGTCGGTCCGCCGCCCGGCATCGGCCGTCAGGCTGAACGCGGCCGTCTCGTAGCCGGCTGCCACGCCGCTGTAGCGTTTGTCCGAAGGGCCGTACCAGCGGACGAGCAGGCCGGCCTTCCGGCCGTATTCCGGCACGAAATACGCTCCGGCAAGCGCGGAGAATGCCCCCCGGTAACTGAGCGCCGCTTCGCCGAAGAGGCTCCAGCGCGGCAGGGAGACGCGGGCCTCCAGCGAGGCCGCTCCGGCCGTGGCCGTGAGGCCCGCCGTCACGCCGCGCCAGGTACGGGTCAGGTTGGCCACGGGCTGGTGCCCTTTGAATGAATAAGCCGCCGACAGGTCCCAGGACCCGAAATGCCAGATGGTCGCAAGTCCCGTCATCGAAGGGGTATAGGATCCCGTAGGGGAGAAGCCCGTTCCATTCTTCCGGAAGGCCCCGAGGGTGGAATAGCCGCTGAGCTGAAAGCCGCTCCACTGCACGAGCCCCTGCCCGAAGCGGGCGTTGAAATGGCCCACGACCAGCTGTCCGAGGGCGCGCCGTCCGTACCAGGCGGCGCTGAGGGTCGGCAGGCCGGGCGTCGTTTCATAATTCTTCCGCAGGGAGGCATAGAGGACGGCCCGTTCGCCGGCCGCCAGTTCGGACTTCACGCCCCAGGCCGTCCCGCCGCTCCGGACGCCGCCCTGCAGGGTCACCGAGCCGGTGAAGCGCCGCTCCTCCGGCTGCCCCGGGGCGGCGTTTTCCTGCACCCCCAGGACGGCGAACGCGCGCAGCGCATCCGCGACGGCGGGGGAGAAGCCGTCCACGAGGGAGAGCTCCGTCCAGGACAGGATCTCCCCGGTACGGCCGCGGTAGTCCAGCAGCGAGGCGACCTGGAAGGGGGAGAGCAGGCCCGTGGCGAGCAGGCGGCTCCGACCGGCCAGGTTCAGGTCCACCGGGTGCGATGCAAGATTTTGATAATGAATGATTTCGTCCTCTGAGAGCTCCTCGATGCAGGAAGCGCCCGTGAGGGTAAGGACCGCCTCGAAAAAGGCTGGCTGTCCCAAAAGGGACAGGAAAAGTAAAAGCGTTTTCATAGTTCCGTCCAAGTTTCTATCCAAAAATAGAAAAATAATTCGTAAATTCGTGCAATATTTTCATATGCCATGAAAGAGGAAAGAATCAAACTCCACGACAAGACTTTCAAGCCCTATATCCGCCACGAGCGCATCCTCGATGCCATCGACGGCCTGGCCCGCGAACTCAATGCGGATTTCCGCGGCTGCGGGGACGTCCCCGTCATCCTGTGCGTGCTCAACGGATCCATTCCCTTCACCGGAGAGCTCCTGCAGCGCATCGATTTCCCCTGCCAGCTGGTCTCCATCAAGCTTTCCTCCTACCAGGGGACCAAGTCCACAGGCACCGTCCTCAATGTGATGGGGCTCACCTCCAGCGTCCGCGGCCGCCGCGTGATCATCTGCGAGGACATCGTGGACACGGGCAATACGATCGTGGCCCTCAAGGAGATGCTCCTCGACAAGGAAGGAGCCGCCGAGGTCCGCATCTGCACCCTGCTGCTCAAGCCGGAAGTTTACGACAAGAGTGATAAGCTGGACTACGTGGGCTTGGAGATTCCCAACGCCTTCATCGTGGGTTTCGGACTGGACTATGACGAACTCGGCCGCAATATCCGGGACATTTACGTGATTGAAGAATAGCACCATGAAGTACTACATCCTTTTCGGCCCTCCGGGCGCCGGCAAGGGCACCCACGCAGGCGCCGTTGCCCAGAAGTACAACCTCAAACACATTTCCACCGGCGAGCTGCTCCGTGCCGAGATCGCCGCCGGGACGGAGCTGGGACGCCAGGCCAAGACGCTCATCGACGCCGGCTCCCTGGTGCCGGATTCCGTGGTGGAAGGGATGATCGAGTCCGCCTTTGACACCATCAAGGGGGTGGACGGTTTCCTGCTGGACGGCTTCCCGCGCAACCTCACCCAGGCCCGCGACCTCGACGAGATCCTGGCGAAGCGTGACGAGAGCGTCACGGGCGTCGTGTCCCTGATGATCGAGGACGAGACCATCCGCAAGCGCATCGCCCACCGCGCCGCGATCGAGGGCCGCGCCGACGACGCCTCCGAGGCCACGATCAACAACCGCATCCAGACCTATCACGCGCAGACCGAGCCGCTGATCGCGTATTACAAGGAGGCCGGCAAGTACTACGAGGCGGACGTCAACGGCTGGGACATCGAGACCAACCGCGCCCGCGTGCTGGCCGTGATGGAGCAGATCGACTGAATTCCACCTATGGCGGACAACTACCTGGAGAAGCGATACGAAGAAGTGTTCGGCGCGTCCGGCGGCCGCAAAGCCGCCCCGGCCCGTCCCGGGCTGGACACGCTGCTGCTCCGCAACCGCAGCTTCCGGGGCTACGACAAATCCTATGTCGTGCACCGGAGACAGTTGGACGCCATGATCGCCGTCAATCCGAAAGTCGCCTCCAGCGTCAACCTCCAGCGTCTCCGCTTCCGCCCCGTCGTCCAAGGGAAGGAAGCGGACTTTGTCAACGCCCACATCCGCCTCGGCAGGGGACTGCCGCACCTGCACCTGCCCTTCCCGGGCAGGGAGCCGGAAGCTTTCATCGTGGTCTGCTCGACCGTGGCGGAGAATCCCGGCATCGACATCGACCTGGGCATCTCCCTCCAGAGTATGGCGCTCAAGGCGGTGGAGATGGGCCTGGGCGGCATCATCATCCGCAACTTCGACCGGGAGGAGATCCGCGAAGGACTCGCCCTGCCGTACGAGCCGCTCGCCGTGCTCGCCGTCGGCAAGCCGTCCGAGCAGATCGAGCTGGTCCCCGTCCACGAAGGCGACGACCTGGGCTACTACCGGCGCGAAGGCATCCATTACGTTCCCAAACTGACCCCAGAGGACCTTACTATCTGATTATTTTAACCAACCATTATTACCATGAAAATCAAACTATTAGCATCTACCATCAGCGCAATGCTCTTCCTCGCTTGTCTTACGGCCGGAGCACAGGAAGACAGCAATCGCTTCAGCGACGGCTCCGTCCAGCGCGGACCCTATCTCACCAATACCGGTTGCGACAACTGGTTCATCGGCGTGGGCGCCGGCGTCAACGCTATGTATGACAACCGCCTGTTCGGCGGCTACGGGCTCGCCATCGAAGCCAACGTCGGCAAGTGGTTCACCCCGGCCGTCGGCTTCCGTGCCGGCTACCACGGCCTGAAGGATGTCGCCGCCGACCCGAAGGGCTGGTTCACCGGCAAGGATCCGTTCAATTTCCACGCTGCCTATGCGGACGTCCTCTGGAACGTAGCCACCACCCTGGGCGGCTACAAGGAGTCCCGCGTCTGGAATCCCATCCTGTACGGCCGCTCCGCCGCCCTGTTCACCTCTCCGGTCGGCAGCAAACAGCTCGGCCACGAATTCGGTATGGGCGCCGGCCTGCTCAACGAGTTCCGCCTCGGCAAGCACGTCAGCCTGGCCCTCGACCTCTCCGCCATCGTCTCCCGTGAGAAGGAGTGGAGAAACTACGGCCGCTTCTCCTTCTTCCCGTCCGCCACGGCCGGCCTCGTGTTCCACCTGGGCAAGAGCGGCTTCGTCCGCCACGCCAACGCACTGCCCGTGATCCCGGATCCGAACATCATCGAGACCCTCCGCACCCAGCTGGAGAAGGCCAACAGCGACCTCGCCGCCGCCAACTACAACGTGGCCAACCTCCGCAGCCAGCTCGCCCGCTACAACAACCTGCAGGACGGCAAGATCTACGAATACAAGGACGGCACCTTCAAGGAGACCGTCGTGGAGGAGATCGAGACCCAGATGATCGTACCTGAGATCCTGTACTTCGACCTCGGCAAGGCCACCCTCACCGGCCGCGAGCTCGCCCGCCTCGAGTACTATGCGGAGAACACCTTCAAGAAGACGCAGAAGCTCCTCGTCACCGGCTGCGCCGACCTGGGCACCGGCACCAAGGAGGCCAACGAGCGCCTCTCCAAGCAGCGCGCCGAGTATGTGAAGAACATCCTCGTGAACCAGTTCGGCTACAACGCCGCCAACATCGAGACCAAGGCCGACACGATGCCGGGCGACGCCCCGATCAAGGGCCGCATCGTCACCATCGAAGTAACCAAGTAAAGCTATGAACGGAAGCGCTTTTCTGATCATTTTCAAGCTCCTGGGTTCCATCGCCCTGCTGATGTACGGCATGAAGGTGATGAGCGAGGCGCTGCAGAAGATGGCCGGCCCCCAGCTGCGGCATGTGCTGGGGGCTATGACCACCAACCGTTTCACCGGCGTGCTGACCGGCATGCTCGTGTGCGTGGCCGTCCAGTCCTCTGCGGCGACCACGGTGATGACGGTCTCCTTCGTCAACGCCGCCCTGTTGAGCCTGGCGCAGGCGATCTCCGTCATCATGGGTGCCAACATCGGCACCACCCTGTCCGCCTGGATCATGTCGGCGGGCTTTTCATTCAACATCGCCAACCTGGTCTGGCCGGTCTTCCTGGTCGCCGTGATCCTGATCCAGTTCAAGAAGCACCGCTACCTGGGAGACTTCCTCTTCGGCCTGTCCTTTATGTTCTTCGCCCTCGGCACGCTCAACGCCACGGGGCGCGAGATGGACCTGGCCAACAACGTCCAGGTGGTCAGTTTCTTCTCCTCCTTCAATTCCGGCAGCTACCTGACGATCCTGCTTTTCCTGGTCATCGGCGCCGTCCTGACCTGCATCGCGCAGTCTTCGGCGGCCCTGATGGCCATCACGATGGTCCTCTGCACGACCGGCGTGCTCTCGATCTATCAGGGCATCGCCCTGGTGATGGGCGAGAACATAGGCACCACGCTCACCGCCAACATCGCCGCCCTGTCGGCCAACACCCAGGCCCGGCGCGCCGCCCTGGCGCACCTGGTCTTCAACATTTTCGGCGTCCTGTGGGTGCTCTGCATCTTCTATCCCTTCGTGCGGCTGGCCTGCCGGCTGGTCGGGGTGGACGCCGACGCCGAGATCCAGAGCCCGGAGCGGCTCTCGTTCGTGCTGGCCACGTTCCACACCCTGTTCAACGTGACCAACACGCTGATTCTCATCTGGTTCATCCCGCAGATCGAGAAGCTGGTCTGCCGCATCATCAAGCGCAAGGAGACCGAGGACGAGTTCCGTCTGAAGTACATCCACGGCGGTATTATGAAGACGCCGGAGATCTCCGTCTATATGGCCCAGAAAGAGACCATCGTCTTCGCCGACCGTATGGTCCGGATGTTCGGGATGGTGCGGGAGCTGACGGCCGCCACGGAAGAAGACGCCTTCCAGGCGCTCAAGGACCGTATTGCCAAGTATGAGCAGATTTCCGACAATATGGAGAACGAGATCGGCAAGTACCTCGGCGAAGTCGGCAACGCCCACCTCTCCGACGACACCAAGCAGAAGATCCGTTCTATGCTCCGCATCATCGGTGAACTGGAGAGTATCGGCGACAGCTGCTACAACCTGGCCCGTACGCTGGAGCGCCGCCGCACACAGCAGATCACCTTCAACCAGAAGCAGACGGACGGCCTCGAGCAGATGTACGGCCTCGTGGAGCAGAGCCTGAACCAGATGGACCTGGTCCTGCAGGGCGAAGCCGACACGGACAAATCCTTCCGCCTGGAAGCTGCGATCAACGAATGCCGCGACCGCCTGCGCGACCAGAACGTGAACGCCGTGGACGAGCACGACTACAGCTATGCCTGCAGCACGACCTTTATGGATCTCGTGGCCGAGTGCGAGAAATGCGGCGACTATGTCGTCAACGTGGTCGAAGCGAAATTCAACATTGACAAAGAACTCAAGCCGGCCCGATGAAACTGACTTCTTTCTCCCTGCGTCCTTCCAAAAAGACGCATACGATGCTGGAAGCCTTCGTCTTCCTGATCCTGATCGTCGGCACCTTCGTCGGCCTGGGGTCCGTGATGGGGAGCAACAACCTGATGAACACCATCATGAACACGGCGCACAACCTGCTGCTCAACACGGTCTTCTACCTGATGGGGATCACCGTGCTGACCGGCGCGCTGTCCAAACTCCTGTCGGAGTTCGGCGTGGTGAGCCTGCTCGAAAAACTTCTCCGCCCGCTGATGAAGCCGCTCTACAACCTGCCCGGTGTGGCAGCCCTGGGCGGCGTCCTCACCTTCCTGTCCGACAACCCCGCCATCATCGCCTTCGCCAAGGACAAGACCTTCTCGTCCTATTTCAAGAAATACCAGCTGCTGTCGCTGACCAACTTCGGTACCGCTTTCGGAATGGGTCTCGTGGTGATGTTCTCGATGATAGGCTACGGCTACGTGGGAGGCGCCTTCGCGGGCCTGTTCGGCGCGATATGCGGCTCGATCATCTCGACGCGCATTATGCAGCGCAGCTGCCTGAAAGCCTTCCCTGAGCTGAACGCCCCCGTGCAGGACGAGACCCCCGAACAGATCATTGAGGAGCATATCGAGCTCGAGAAAGAGCGCAAGGAGGGCGTGTTCATGCGTTTCCTGAACGCCCTGCTGGACGGCGGCAAGAACGGCGTGGAGCTGGGCCTGGCCATCATCCCGGGCGTGCTCATCATCACCACGATGGTGGTCCTGCTGACCTTCAGCGCAGGGCCTGACGGCTACACGGGCGCGGCCAACCAGGGCGTGCCGGTGCTGCCGTGGCTCGCCGGCAAGATCCACTGGGTGTTCGAATGGCTGTTCGGATTCAAGGATATGCGCCTGATCGCCTTCCCGATGACCTCGCTGGGCTCCGTGGGCGCTTCGCTGGGTCTGCTGTCCACCTTCCGCGACGCGGGCATCCTGGACGGCAACGTCATCGCCGTGTTCACCGCCATCGGGATGTGCTGGAGCGGCTATCTGTCCACCCACACCGCGATGCTGGACACGCTGGGCAGCCGCAAGGCCATCTCCAAGGCCCTCGGCGCACACACCGTCGCCGGTCTCTGTGCCGGCGTCATAGCGCACTTCGTGTTCCTGCTGTTCTCGCTGCTGTAGGTTTACTTCACACGGATCAGTTCGTACTGTCGGGTCCCGAGCCCGATCTTCTCACCGTGTATCAACTGGTTCTCCCAGTCCGACTCCGGGGTCGTGTTCTTGAAATGGTCGTGGTGGTCGTGGAAACCGGCCTCGTGCAGATGGTCTCCCAACACGGAATTCCGGACAGGCTCCGCCGCCAGGCACGCGTCCACGCAGGCCTGGTCGAGCGCGACCGGGTCCTTGGACGCGAACATTCCGATGTCCGGCAGGATGGGGGCGTCGTTCTCCGCGTGGCAGTCGCAGTAAGGCGACACGTCCACGATCAGGGAGATATGGAAACAGTCGCGGCCGCTGACGACCGCCTTGGTGTATTCGGCCATCTTGGCGTTCAGGACGGAGACCGCGTGGTCCTGGACGAAATCGATCGCATCGAAGTTGCAGGCGCCCAGACAACGGCCGCATCCCACGCAATGATTCTCGTCCACGTGCATTTTCTTTGACTGGGCGTCGTACACCAGGCCGCCGTTGGCGCATTCCTTCTGGCAGCGGCGGCATCCGCGGCACTTGTCCTCATAGATGGTCGCCTTCCCGGCGGAATGCTGGTCCTTCTTGCCGGCACGCGACCCGCTGCCCATACCGATGTTCTTGATGGCGCCGCCGAAACCCGCCATCTCGTGCCCCTTGAAGTGGGTCAGGCTGATGACCACGTCGGCGTCCATTATGGCGCGCCCGATGCGCGCCTCCTTGGTGTATTCTCCGCCTTCCACCGGCACGGCGACGTCGTCCGTGCCCTTCAGGCCGTCGGCGATGATCACGGGGCAGCCGGCGGACAGCGGCGTGAAGCCGTTCTCCCAGGCGCATTCCAGGTGCTCCAGCGCATTCTTCCGGAATCCGGGATACATCGTGTTGCAGTCCGTCAGGAAAGGCTTGCCTCCCAGTTCCTTCACCAGGTCCACGATGGCCTTGGCGTAGTTGGGACGCAGGTAACTCACGTTACCCAACTCCCCGAAATGCATCTTGATCGCGACGAACTTGCCGTCCATGTCGATGTCGGCGAGACCGGCCGTGCGGGCAAGCCTCTTCAGCTTGGCGGGCATGCTCTCACCGAATTTGGTCGTCCTGAAATCAGTGAAGAATACTTTGGCTTTTTCCATGATTTGCTGGTTGGTTGTTCTCTGCAAATATATATTTTTTTCTTTCAACAATCCCACGAAAAATGCCTATCTTCGCGGAAACATGGCCGAGTCCAACTTCATAGACTACGTCAAGATCTACTGCGCCTCCGGCCACGGGGGAGCGGGATCCGCGCACCTGCACCGCGCCAAGTACGTCCCCAAAGGGGGACCGGACGGTGGCGACGGCGGGCGCGGCGGCCACATCATCCTGCGCGCCAACCCGCAGTTCTGGACGCTCATCCACCTGAAATACCGCAAGAACATCCACGCCGAAGACGGCGAAAAAGGCGGCTCCGACCTGCGTACGGGCAAGAACGGCACGGACATCTACCTGGACGTGCCGATCGGCACCGTCGCCAAGAACGCCGACACGGACGAAGTCCTGTTCGAGATGATGGAGGCGGGGGAGGAGCGCATCCTCTGCCGCGGCGGCAAGGGCGGCCTGGGCAACAACAATTTCAAGACCCCGACCCTCCAAACCCCCCGTTTCGCCCAGCCGGGCGAGGAAGGGGAGGAAGGCGTCTTCATCCTGGAGCTGAAGCTGCTGGCCGACGTCGGCCTGGTCGGCTTCCCCAATGCCGGCAAATCGACGCTCCTGGCCACGATAACGGCCGCCAAGCCCAAGATAGCCTCCTATGCCTTCACGACCCTGGAGCCCAACCTGGGCATCGTGCGCTACTACGACGACAAGTCCTTCGTGGTGGCGGACATCCCCGGCATCATCGAGGGTGCCCACGAAGGCAAGGGCATAGGCATCCGCTTCCTGCGCCACATCGAGCGCAACTCCGTGCTGCTCTTTATGGTCAGCGTGGAGGAGGAAGACATCGCCGCGGCCTACAGGACGCTCCAGTCAGAGCTCAAGCTCTACAACCCCGAACTGCTGACCAAGCAGCGCGTGCTCGCCATCACGAAATGCGATCTGATCGACGAGGAGCTGGAGAAGATGATACGGCCGCACCTGCCCCGCAAGGTCCCCTGCGTGTTCATCTCGTCCAGCACGGGGGAGGGGCTTCAGGAGCTTAAAGACACGTTATGGAAAGCGCTGCAAGCCTGACTCTGCTGCGGGAGGCGCACCACATCGACCAGGATGTCACCCTGGCGATCAACGCCTTGCATTCTCCCATCACGGACAGTATCTGGCGCTTCTTCTCCCTGAGGGAAATCTGGTTCGTACTGTATGCGGCCGTGCTGGTGTTCCTGTTCATCCGCCTGGGCTGGAAGCGCACCCTCGTCGTCCTGGCCGTCAGCATCCTGACCGTCGTCGCCTGCGACCAGTTCGCCAATGTCACGAAAGCGTATTTCGAGCGGCTGCGCCCCTGCTGGGACCTGAATATGATCGACCGCGGGCTGCGCGTCCTGGAGGAACAGGAGAGCCTGTACGGCTTCTTTTCCGCCCACGCCGCCAACGCGATGGGCTTCGCCGTATGTACTTATACCGGCTTCCGCAACGATCGCACGCATTCCTACCGCATCTACGGCATATGCATCTTCCTCTGGGCCGTCCTGGTGGGGATGAGCCGGGTATTCGTGGGAAAGCACTTCTTAGGGGACGTGCTGGTGGGATTGGCGGTTGGGCTGCTCTTCGGCTGGGCTTTCTCCCGCCTGGGCAGGCTGCTTATTGACCGGCTGCGGCTTTCAGGACATTGATCTGCACGCCGGTGTTCTCCAGCACCAGCGGGAGGCGCCCTTCGACTTCTCCGTCATACTCGATGATATCCGCGGACGCCTCGTCCAGCGGAGCGATCCGCAGGGTGCGGCATTTGCCATAGCGGATGAGCGTGGATTCGTGAACCGTGCCGGCGAACAGGCGCGGAATCTCCTTGACCAGGGAGCGGAGCTTCGACCTGGGCACGATCATATAGTCCAGCAACCCGTCGTCATTGACCGCCAGCGGGGCCTGGCGCATGCCGCCGCCCGACCAGGCGCCGTTGCCGACGGCGAGGGAATAGGCTTCGCCGCTGAAGACCGTGTCCCCGTCCGCCTGGACGGCGATGGAGATGGGCTTCAGGTGGAATATCGTATAGCGCAAGGCGTTCAGGTAGATCATCTTGCCGCGACGGCCGCGCTCCTTCTGGCGGTTCACGCGTTCGCACACGTGAGAGTCGAAACCGATGCCGCAGCCGTTCGCCATATAGGCCACCTTCCCGTCCCGGCTCGTCGCCCGGACCACATCCATCCGGCCGAAAGACTCCTTGGCGATCAGCTCGATCACCTCCGGCACGCTGTCCGGCACCCGGCAGGACTTGATCCAGTCGTTGCCGGACCCGATGGGCACGACGGCCAGGGTGAATTCCTCCGGGGAAGTGCCCGTCTCGTCACACCAGGAACAGATTCCGCCGAGCACTTCGTGCAGGGATCCGTCGCCGCCGACGGCGGCGATGCGGCGGTACCCCGCGGCAGCGGCTTCGTGGGCCAAAGTGATGGCGTGTTTCTGATGGTCCGTCATCGCCGTGAAATAGGCAACGCCTTTATTCTCAAGCAGATGTTCGGCAGGGACCCATTCTGACATCGTCTTCCCGGAACCTGCCCGGGGATTGACGATGAAATACCACTCGGTTTTTGTTTCAGACATACCACGAAAATACGAATTATTTGTTAAATTTGCAATTTAAGGACTACTAGGATTATGGGAAAAGTCATCGCAATAGCCAATCAGAAAGGAGGCGTCGGCAAGACGACCACCGCCATCAATCTGGCGGCTTCGCTTGCCGTGCTGGAGAAGAAAGTGCTGATCATCGACGCGGACCCGCAGGCCAACACGACCTCCGGACTCAACTTCGCGCCCGACAACGATGAGCACCGTACCCTGTATGAGGTGATGATCGGCCGCATCGACATCGCCGACGCCCTGATCCAGACCGAGATCGCCAACCTGCAGATGATCCCGTCCCACATCAACCTGGTGGGCGCCGAGATCGAGATGCTGGAGGTCGAGGACCGCGAGTCCCTGCTCAAGAACGCCCTGGCCCCCATCCGCGACAACTACGACTTCATCCTCATCGACTGTTCGCCCTCGCTGGGACTCATCACGGTCAACACCCTCACGGCGGCGGATTCCGTGATCATTCCCGTCCAGCCGGAGTTCTTCGCCCTCGAAGGGCTCGGAAAGCTCCTGCAGACCATCCGCCTCGTCCAGGGCGGCGTCAATCCCGACCTGAAGATCGAAGGCTTCGTGGTGACGATGTTCGACGGACGCACGAGGGTGCACACCCAGGTCCTGGGCGAGCTCCGCGAGCATTTCCGCGACCTCGTCTTCAAGACGGTCATCCAGCGCAACATCCGCCTCAGCGAAGCCCCGTCCCACGGCAAACCCATCATCCTATACGACATCATGTGCAACGGCTCCACCAACTACCTCAATCTCGCCAGGGAGGTTCTGGAGCACAACGGAGAAAGTCTATGAGCAAAGAACCCAGAGGTCTCGGCAAGGGCCTGAGCGCCCTGCTCGGCGAAGTGCCCGACGCCGACCAGCTCCGCAAGCCGGTCGGCTACGTCAACAAGGAAATCGTAGGGACACGCGGCCGCCAGGAGAACACGGCGGACATCCTGCGCATCCCCGTGGAGATGATCGAGCCCAACCCCTTCCAGCCCCGTATGTCCTTCGACCAGGTGGCGCTGGAGGAGCTGGCATCCTCCATCCGCAGCCTCGGCCTCATCCAGCCCATCACCGTCCGCCGCATCACGGAGCGCCGCTACCAGATCATCAGCGGCGAGCGCCGCTACAAGGCCTGCCGCCTGGCCGGTATGACCACGATCCCGGCCTATATCCGCGACGCCAACGACCAGGGTATGCTCGAGATGGCCATCGTCGAGAACGTCCAGCGCGAGGATCTCGATCCCATCGAACTGGCCCTCAGCTACCGCCGTCTCATCGACGAATGCCAGCTCACGCAGGACAACCTCGCCGAGCGGGTAGGGAAGAAGCGGGCCACCGTGGCCAACACGATACGCCTGCTGAAGCTCCCGGCCAAGGTCCAGCACGACATCAAGGTGGGCCTGCTCAGCGCCGGCCACGCCAAGGCCATCCTCGGGGTGGATTCTCCCGAAGTGCAGGAGCAGCTCTGCGACCTCGTGATCCGCGACGGCCTGTCCGTACGCGAGCTCGAGAGCATCGTCCGCAAGTTGCAGGTGAACCCGGATGCCGCCAAGGCGAAGGTCCGGAGCAACCACACCGCGCAGGAGCTCCCGCAGGACTACTACCGCATCCTGGAGCACGTGGGCAAGTATTTTTCCAACGACATTTCCCTCAAGCGCACTTCCACCGGCAAGGGCGTGATGACCATACGCTTCGACTCTGACGAGGAGGTGAAGGCGTTCGTTAAAGCATTGGAGGAGAAGCAGTTCTAATGAAGTACGGGAAGTTCATCCTCACCCTCATCGCGGCGGCGGCCTTCGCCGTCCTCCCGGGTGTCGATGCTTCCGCCCAGTTCAAGACAGAGGCCTTCACCCAGCAGTACAACGACGACCCGGCCGCCGCCGCGGACTCCACGGACCGGCTGTTTTCGCTGAAAGAGTATTTCGGCGGACTCCGCCACGACAACGACATCAAGATCGGCACGATGACCGCCGGATCGGCCATCTTCATCGGGGGATCGCAGATCTACAACCGGCAGTATTGGAAACTTCCCATCGTGTACGGCGCCATCGGCGGCAGCCTCGGCGCCGGACTCATCCTCAACGCCAAGGACAACAAGAAGGCGGCCACCTGGTGCTTCATCGGCGCCGGGGTGGCATACTGGGCCACCCTGATGGACGGCGTGATCAACTACCGTCCCAACGATTATCCGCATCCGGGCACGGCCACGCTTTTCTCCCTCCTCGTCCCGGGCCTCGGCCAGATCTACAACCGCGAATACTGGAAACTGCCCATTTACCTGGGCGCCATGGGTTTCGCGGTCCATTACTACCTGGACTGCCGCGCCAACTACGAACGTTTCCGCAGCATCTATCTGGAAGCGATGGACACGGAAACGACCTATTCCGGCCCCATCAGCGCCGACCAGGCGCTCTACTACCGCAACGTTTACCGGCGTTACCGGGACTACTCCGTATTGGCCATCGCCGCCCTGTACCTGCTGCAGGTCATCGATGCCAATGTTTTCTCGTATATGCATAACTTCGAGGTGGACGACGACATCTCCCTCCGGGTGGCTCCTACGATGATCCTGCCCGAATACCAGCTCGCCTCGGTCAAACCCCTTTCCCAACAGGCCGCGTTCGGCCTCAAGTTGGGCCTAAGTTTTTGAAAATGAACAATAAGACCATTACCCTCCTCTTCCTGTCCGCAATCCTGTGTACTCCGCTGGCCGCCCAAACGGAGCTGAACCCTCCGGGCGAAGCCCGACAGACGGAGCAGCCCCGCGGCCTGTTCGGCCGGCGCATCAACGGCCGGAGGCAGGTCCAGCAGGAGAACGAAATCCTGCGCAGCGAGCTGGATTCGCTCCAGCTGCTGCTGGACAGCCTTCGCGGCCGCGTGTACGTGGACGAGAACGACCTGGCGGTCTATGAGCGGCTGGACGGGGATGGCTTTGAATATACGACGGAGACCAGCGACAGCCTCCTGCACCTGTGGTACGAGAATTCCCTGTCCAAGGACTTCGACGCCGTCCACGAATACAATATGGACTCCATCCGTTTCTCTTCCAACGTCTCGGATGCGGAGATGATGCGGCGCCTGTCGGCGATGAATTCCTTCATCACCCTCCCGTACAACGACGTCGTCAAGAACTACATCATCCTCTATTCGGAGCGTATGACCTCCCGGATGGGGCAGGTCCTGGGCCTGAGCACCTACTATTTCCCGATTTTCGAGGATATCCTGATCCGCTACGATCTCCCGCAGGAGCTCAAGTATATGGCCATCATCGAGTCTATGCTCAACCCGGTGGCCACTTCCAGCGCCGGGGCCCGCGGCATCTGGCAGTTTATGTACCAGACCGGCCGCAGCTACGGCCTGGAGATCAATTCCTTCGTGGATGAGCGCCTGGACGTGGAAAAGGCCGTGGACGCCGCTGCGCGCTATCTCCGCGACGCCTACAAGATCTTCGGCGACTGGGCGCTGGCCATCAGCTCCTACAACTGCGGTGCGGGCAACGTCTCCAAGGCCATCCGCCGGGCGGACGGCAAGCGCGACTTCTGGAGCATCTATCCCTACCTCCCGAAGGAGACGCGCGGCTATGTGCCCGCCTTCGTGGGCGCTATGTATGCCATGACCTATTACCGCGAGTACGGCATCGTGCCGCAGAATATGGGTATGCCGGCGCAGACGGACACCTTCGAGATCCGCAGGAACCTTCATTTCGAGCAGATCACCGGCGTGGTCGGCGTTCCGCTGGAGACCCTGCAGAACCTCAATCCGCAGTATGTCCACGACATCATCCCCGGCAACGACCACCCGTATATCCTGAAGCTTCCTTTCAACTGGACCGGCCCTTTCCTCGACACGAACCGGGATTCCCTCTATGCCTTCAAGGCCGATTCGCTGATCAGCGGGAAGGTCCTGCAGGAGCAGGCGTCTTCCAACGGCAAATCCAGTGGCGGCAAGTCCGGCGGCAGCAGCAACAGCCAGCAGACCCGGATCAGCTACAAGGTCAAGAGCGGGGATTATCTGGGCAAGATCGCCTCCAAGTACGGGGTCACCATCAACCAGATCAAGAACTGGAACAATCTGAGATCCAACAGCATCCAGATCGGCCAGACCCTCTACATCTACACGAAGGGCGGTCCGACCATCTCCCAGGGCAGCGGTTCGTCCTCTTCGTCCGGCAGCAGCACGAAGACGACCAATTCCAAGACCCAGATCTACACGGTCAAGTCCGGCGATTCCCTTTACAAGATCGCCAAGCTCTATCCCGGTGTCAGCGCCGAGAACATCAAGGCCGCCAACGGCCTCAAATCCGACGCCATCAGGGCAGGTCAAAAATTAACAATCCCGATTCCTTAGCGGCGGCGGCAGCCCTGTGCCCCAAGAAAACCGTGCCACCCTCGGCATCGTAAGAGGGAGGGGCCCGCTGCCGAAGGCAGTGGGAGGGGTCCTGCGCAGCAGGACGTTTTCGGGGGCACAGGGGCTGCTGCGCGGAGTGGAGTTATTTCTTGTAGTACTTCGGCCAGCAGGATTCCAGGTAGGATTTCAGACGGTCCTCCTGGGGATTGGGCTGGGGATCGTAGAAGACGTGGCCGGAGAGGGTGGGTGGCAGGAATTCAAGGTCGGTGAAGTGGCCTGGGTAGTCGTGGGCATATTTGTAGCCGTCGGCATAACCCAGATCCTCCATCAGCTTGGTGGGCGCATTGCGCAGATAGAGCGGCACCGCCGCGGTCTGGTCCTGTTTGGCCGCAGCCAGGGCGGAATCGATGGCCAGATAGGCTGAGTTGCTCTTAGGGGAGGAGGCCAGGTAGATGGCGCACTCGCTGAGCGGAATGCGGGCTTCCGGCATCCCGATCGAGTGGACGATGCGGAAGGTGGCGTCCGCCAGCAGCAGGGCGTTGGGATTCGCCAGGCCGATGTCTTCGGCGGCCAGGATGCAGAGCCGCCGGGCGATGAACAGGGGATCCTCGCCGCCGTCCAGCATCCGCGCCATCCAGTACACGGCCGCATTGGGATCGGAGCCGCGTACGCTCTTGATAAAGGCGGAAATGATGTCGTAGTGCATCTCGCCGCCCTTGTCGTAGATGGCCATATTTTCCTGCAGGCAGGTGGTCACCGTCTTATTGTCGATCACGATAGGATCCGCCTTTCCCACCTGGGAGTCCACTACGATCTCCAAGATATTCAGCAACTTACGTGCATCGCCGCTGCTCTGGCGGAAGAGGGCTGCCGTCTCGCGGACCTCGATGTTGCGCTCCTTGAGGACCTCGTCCTCGCGCAGGGCCCGGTCGAGCAGTTGCTGCAGGTCTTCGACCTCCAGGGTCTTCAGCACGAAGACCTGGCAGCGGGACAGCAGGGGAGTGATGACCTCGAAAGAAGGGTTCTCCGTCGTGGCGCCGATCAGGATGACCGTACCGGCCTCGACGGCGCCCAGCAGGGCGTCCTGCTGCGCCTTGTTGAAGCGGTGGATCTCGTCGATGAAGAGGATGGGCGCGCCGGCGCCGGAAAAGAGCGACTTGGACTTCGCCGAGTCGATGACGTCCCGGACGTCCTTGACCCCCGCGCTCACGGCGGAAAGGGTGAAGAACTCGCGGTCCAGCATCCCGGCGATGATGCGGGCGAGGGTGGTCTTGCCGACCCCCGGAGGGCCCCAGAGAATGAAGGAAGACAGCGCGCCCGACTCCATCATATTACGCAGGATGCATCCGGGGCCCACGAGATGGCGCTGGCCGACGTAATCGGCCAGCGTTTTGGGTCTCATCCGCTCCGGAAGCGGTGGTAACATTTTTGTTAATGTGTCGAACACTTTTGTTTTAAATCCTAATATTCAAGCTTCTTTATATAAGAGCGACGACGCTTCCTACATTCGTGCTCAAAGTCGCGGAATTGCCCCTGATTCTTCAGGTTCGTCTCCAGGATGGCGTTGGTTTCCGCCCATTTGACCCCGGCTTTGCTGTAATTCCGGAACATATCCATAAAGACGAGCGAGTTCACGCCGCTGTTCTGATAGTCCGGATGGACCCCGATGAGGAGCAGCTCCACACCAGGCTCCCGCTTGAGGTAGAGCGACTTCAGCAGGTGCCACCAGCCGAAGGGGAAGAGCCGGCCCCGGGATTTCTGCAAAGCTTCGTTCAGGGAAGGCATCGTGATGCCGAAGGCGACCAGTTCGTCCTTCTCGTTCTCGACCATCGACACGAAGTTCAGGTCCAGGACGCTGAGATAGAAATCCAGGTATTTCTTGGCCATATGGTCCGGCAGGACCGTGAAATTGTAAAGGTCCTTGTAGCAGATGTTGATGCAGCGGAAGATCTTCTCGCCGTACTTCTCCTTCTTGATGATCTTGCGCGTCAGCGGTCTCAGATGCACGTTCGCCCGCTCTTTGATGATGGCCTCCAGGCGCGGCCAGCGCTCGGGCATCGTCTCCGGAATATAGACTTTGTATTCAATCCAGTCCACCTCCTTCTCGAAGCCCATTTCGGCCATATAGTCGTTGTAGTAGGGATGATTGTAGATCAGGGGCATGGTGTTCATCGCGTCGAAGCCCTCGACCAGCATCCCTTCCGGGTCGAAATCCGTGAAGCCCAGCGGCCCCACGACGGATTCCATCTGATGCGCCCGGCCGAATTCATAGACCTTCTCCATCAAGGCTTTGGCCACCTCGGGATCCTCGACGAAGTCGTACCAGCCGAAACGGACTTCCTTGTGGTTCCACTGCTCGTTGGCCTTGTAGTTGACGATGGCGGCCACGCGGCCCACCATCTCCCCGTCCTTGTAGGCCATATAGAGGGCGGAATCGCAGAACTCCTGGGCGGCACCCTTCTTCTGGTCCAGCGTATCCATCTGGTCGAAGACGAGGGGCGGGATGTAGTAGGGGTTGTCGCGGTATAATTTCTCGGGAAAGTTGACGAATCGGCGCAGTTCACAGCGCGTCTTGACAGGTCTGATTTCGACTGACATTAGGGCAGGTTTTAGTAATTATAGTACTGCGAATATACGATTTTCATAGGAAAAAATCAAAGAAATGGTTATATTCGTATCATGTCACGCTTCCGCCGTTTCCTGCTTGCAGCCCTGCTGCTGACGCTTTTCCGCCCGCTTCTGCGGGGGCAGGACGTGATGACGGGTCTGTACCAGTCTCCCCGGGGGATAGGGGTCTCCGCGATGATCTTTTCCCGCGACGGCGGCGAAGCGGACATACTGACCCTGCGCACGGACCTATACGGCGTTTTGTCCGCCCGTACGCACGAGCCGGGGGTCTGTCTGGCCTACTCCCACGACTACGTCTTCTTCGAACGGGAAGGGGATGATTTCTTCCTGCAACTCCACGCCGGGGCCGGCGGTATGATAGGCTACGTCCACGACTTCGAACGGGGTTTCTACAGCGCCTTCGACCGCGAACTGGTGCACCCCCGGGGCGGGGTGGCGGCCGTGACGGGCAACCTCGGCCTGCGCGTGGACTTTTTCTGGCTGCCGCTCACGCTCGACTTCAGCCTCACGGCAGCCCCGGGCGTCCATCTCCGCACGGACCCGGACACGGGGGCGATGATCCTCTCGTTCTACCGCAACGGCATCTTCCAGGCCTACCTGCCGCAGCTTAACCTTATGTATCGCTTCTGATGATGAGACGCAAACTACTATTAATCATAGCTCTGATTGTAGCGACAAGTCTCTCATCCGAAGCCCGGCTGCCGGACGGCGGGTTCTTCCGTCGTTTCAATCTGGGCGTGGAATGGGGCTACACGCAAGGTCTTTTCCAAACCTGGGACTACAACATCGTCAGCGAGGAAGGTTACAGGATCTATGACAAGGACGGCGAATTTCTGTTCCATTCCAACGCCAGTTTGGCCGGACAGATCGGATTCCTGCTCAACGACTATTTCGTCGTCGCCCTTTACGGCGGCTATGCCGGTATGGGGAACGGCAGGCGCCTGATCCCCGTCCAGCTCCGGCTGAGCTGGTTCTTCGATCCGCTGGACGAAGACGGAGGCTTCCTGTTCCTCCAGGGAGGCCCCGCCTTCCACGTCCGGATGCAGGAGCCCCGTCCCGCCTGGCTTTTCGCCTCGGGCTTCGGCTACCGTCTCCGGCTCAACTACGATTGCAATCTGGATTTTTCCCTGGGCGTCAAATACTTGATCGACCACCCGCTGCTTCCGAATCCGGAAGGTCCCGGGTACGTCCCGACGCAACAAATCCGCAAGAACAATGCTGGATATTATGCGCTGGACCTGTCGGTGGGATTCAATTTCTAGCTTCTTACAGATTCAGGAAAAGCCAGGTGAAGTAGCCGGCGAAGGTCATCAGCATCAGGACCGCCTCCCAGCGGTCCACGCGGTCGCGGTGGCCGGTGTAGGTCCACAGCCAGACCAGCACGATGCTCAGCAGGAGCACCCCGAGGTCCGCCCAGGTCAGGGCGACGGTGGAGAGCGGCGTCACGACGGCGGAGGCGCCGAGGATCAGCAGGATGTTGAAGATGTTGGAGCCCAGGATGTTGCCGAGCGCCAGCTGGTCCTTTTTCTTGGCGGCGGCCACGATGCAGGTGGCCAGTTCGGGCAGGGAAGTGCCGCCCGCCAGCAGGGTGATGGCGATGAACTTGTCGGACACGCCGACGGCCCGTGCGATGGCCGTGGCATTGTTCACGAAGAGCTGGCCGCCGAAGATCAGGCCGCCGAGGCCCGCCAGCACCAGCAGGATGGCGACCCAGATGTTCCTGACCTTCTGCTGGGCCTCTTCGCCCACGCCCGTGTCCGTCTTGAAACAATAGACCATATAGGCCACGAAGATCAGCAGGAAGACGATGCCCTCCACGCGGGAAAGCTGCGTTCCGGAAAGCGCCAGGGCGGCGAACAGGAAGGTCACCAGCAGGGTGATGGGGATGTCCCGGCGGCTGTTGGCGCGCGTCATCGCCACGGGGGCGATGGCCGCCGTCAGGCCGAGGATCAGCAGGGTATTGAAGATATTGGAGCCTACGACGTTGCCGACGGAGATGTCGGCATTGCCCTGGAAGGCGCCGGTCAGGCTGACGACCAGTTCGGGGCAGCTGGTCCCGAATCCAACGATAGTCAGGCCGATGACGAATTCGCTGATGCCGGCCTTGCGGGCCACGGCCGATGCGCCGTCCACGAGCCAGTCCGCACCGAAAACGATCAGTGCGAGGCCAATCAGGAGCAATCCAATCTGCACAATCATACTCTTTTCCTTTCGTTAATTGCCAAAAGCATGTTCCCTCCGTTCGTGGTAAGGGATCCGCTTCATTTTCCGTATCCACTGCAGAACCTCCGCGGTCCGCTCGCCGAAGGCGGGGATGCCCGGGGACATCTGGCAGAAATAAAACATATTCCGCATAATGTTCGCTTCGATCAGCACCGGCCGTCCTTGCTCATCCAGGGTGAAATCCCAGCCGATCACGCCCATCGGAGGCAGCATCGCGTGCATTCTGAGGGCGGCTTCCCGCACCTTTTCGAAGCCGTCGATCCGATGGCCGTCGAACACCAGATGCGTGTCCGGATGCGCCGCAAACCGTTGATTGTCCATCGTAATCGCATCCCCCCGCAGATACCCATCGTCGCTGATGGCGACGAACATCCCGCCCGCACTCGCATTGTCTACCACGGCTCCGTCGCGGGCGATGCGCATCACGGCGGGTATGACGTAATAACCGTCTTTCCACCGGTACGTGGTCACGCGGAAGGTATTCACGGCATCCGGATAAACCGCCTTGATGGACGGGGCGCAGCCGACCAACTCCTGGATGACGAATTCGCGGCCCAGACCTTCCAGCGCAGCGTCGATGTCCGTCTCCGGATGACCAAAGTCCAGACAGAAGCATCTCTTCCCGCCAAAAGAACCCCGGGAGGGCTTGCAAAACAGCTTCCCGCGGCCTTTGAGGAGAGCCGGGACGCTGTCGCGATCCATCGGCCTGCCATCGCCATCCCTGTACAGTCCTTTCGAAAACGAGAGCACCGTCCGGGGCATCCGCACACCTGCCGCCTGCGCCACATAGGGCAGGAAGTTCTTGTCCGCAAGCACCTCATTGTAGGAGTCTTCCGGATTCATGAAGCGCTCGAAATAGGTGTAGAAGATATATTCGGGGAAATACTGGGCACAGAAGACGCCCGAATGGGCGGCATAGAAGCGATGCCAGTCGAAGGGAATCTTCCGGCCATAGTTCTTCACGAAGAAATCGTCGATTTCCCGTTTCTGCTCCCGGGTCAAAGGGTATTCCCTTATGATCGCCTGCCTTTTCGGACGCTTGTTGATCCTGTGATTGCGATTCAATGAGTGTCTCGTCCACAGCCAGCTGGAGACGACCTCGCCCATACGCAACAGTTCCGTCATCATAAGCCCGGTTCCGTATTGCATCTCCGCTCCAGGCAGCAGACATTCTCCACGTGGAAAGTGTGGGGAAACATATCCACCGGCTGTACGGCCGTTATCTCATAGTCTTCGCTCATCATCTCCATATCCCGCGCCTGCGTGGCCGGATTGCAGCTCACATAGACGATGCGCTGCGGAGCGGCCTCCAGGATCGTCTTCACCACGTCCGGGTGCATACCGGCCCGGGGCGGGTCCACGATGATCACGTCGGGGCGGCCGTGCGCTTCGATGAAGTCCGCCGTGAGGATGTCCTTCATGTCGCCGGCGTGGAACTCGCAGTTCGTGATGCCGTTGCCCGCCGCATTGATTATCGCGTCCTCGATGGCCTCCGGCACGTATTCTATGCCGACGACGCGCTTCGCCTGCCGAGCGACGAACTGGGCGATGGTGCCCGTGCCGGTGTAGAGGTCGTAGACCGTCTCCGTGCCCGTCAGGGCGGCAAACTCCCGGGCGACCTGATAGAGCTTGTAGGCCTGGCCCGTATTGGTCTGGTAGAACGACTTCGGTCCGATCTTGAAGCGCAGGCCCTCCATTTCCTCATAGATGGCCGGCTCGCCGGCGTGCAGGATGCAAGGCAGGTCGCCGATGGTATCGTTCTTCTTCTCGTTGATGACGTAGTAGAGCGAGCTGATCTGCGGGAATTCCTTCGCCACGGCGTCCAGCAGGGGAGCGCGCAGCGGGAAATCCTCCCCGAAGCAGACGATCAGCATCACCGCCCCGGCGTCCGTCGTACGGACGAACATATTGCGCAGCTGGCCGTGGTTCTCCCGGATATTGTAGAAGGACACGCCGTGCTCCAGGCACCAGTGCTTGATGAACAGGCGGATGGCGTTGGTCGGCTCGGGCTGCAGGTGGCAGCGCTCGATGTCCAGCACCTTGTCGAAGAACTTCCCGACGTGGAAGCCCAGGCCGGGCTGGACGGGCAGGCCGGCGTCGATTTCCTCACGGGTCATCCAGCGCTTGTCCGATGCGGAGAATTCAAGTTTGTTGCGATAGTAACGCGTCTTGTCCGAACCGATGATGGGCCGGAATTCCGGCACCTCCAGGTGGCCGATGCGCGTCAGCTGGTCGTACACCTGACGCTGCTTGGCCGCAAGCTGGATCTGGTAGGGGAGCGGCTGCCAGCGGCAGCCGCCGCACACGGTAAAATGCGCGCAGAACGGCTCCAGACGCTGCTCGGAGGGCTTCACGAGTTTGATGATCGTACCCTCCAGCCAGGCCTTCTTCTTCCGGACCAGCCGCACGTTCACCACGTCGCCCGGCACGGCGAAACCCACGAACACCACCTGCCCCTCGGGCGTGTGGGCGATGGCCTTGCCCTCCGCCGCCACGTTCTCGATGACGAGGTTCTCCAGGATGATGTCGAGCTTGCTGTGTCTGGCCATAGGTTACGCGTACAATAATCTCTCAAATATAATAATAATTCTTTTTATCCCGTTTGAGCCTTTCTTTTCGTATCTTTGTGAAAACAGACAGTCTATGAAACACGACAGATTCCTTGCATTCTTCATCCTGTTGTTCCTTCTCACTCCCGCCGCTTCCGCCAGGCGCCAGACGACCATCGTGCCGAAGGCGCCGGACTACGCGGACGAGACGATGTGGTACACCGTCGACGGCGACCCGGAGGGTACGGGTGCCGACGTCTTCTACATCGTGTCCACCTGGGAGGAGGACTGGACCGACAGCAGGGGGAGAGTCAGCCATTACGCCGACGTGTGGAATCCCGTCCACCGCGAGCGTATGGGTCGCGAAATCAGCGGGGTGGCGGCCTATATGTCGCCCGGCAACCGCTTCTGGGCGCCGTACTACCGGCACGCCACGATCGACGCCTTCCTGACGCGCGACGAGGACGTCATCCGCGAGCGCACGCGCCTGGCGATGGAGGACGTCTGCACGGCCTTCGACACCTTCCTGAAGAGCCGGGACGGCAGCCGGCCCCTCATCGTCGCCGGCTTCAGCCAGGGCGGCCTGGCCGTCGTGGAGCTGCTCAAACATATGGATGACGAGACGTACGCCCGGCTCGCGGCGGCCTACGTGATGGGCTACAAGGTCACGGCCGAAGACCTCGCCGAGAGCCCGCACATCAAGGCCGCGACGGGGGAGAGCGACACCGGGGTCACCATCTGTTACAACACGGTCAAGGACGTGAAATACGTCCAGTCCGTCATCGCCGACACCCAGTTCGCCATCAATCCCGTCAACTGGACGACCGACGCCACGCCCGCCGTCCTGCACGACAGCATCACCGTCACCCTGTCCCCGGAATACCACACGCTGGTCGTCACAGGCTACGACGGGGCGGAATACAAGCCCTACAAGGATTTCATCAACGTGGGGGACATCCACAGCGCCGAGCCCTGGCTCTACAGCGAATGCATCCGGGACAACATAGCCGTGCGCGCCGCCAAATGGCGCCGCCAGCAGGCGCAGAATCAGTAACAGGCCATGTCCATCTTCTACAAACAGACCGACCCCGACGCCCCGCTCCAGATAGACAGCCCGGAGGCGATGTATGCGGCCATCAAAGCCTGCGGCATCATTCCCTTCTTCGAGAATGCCATCACAGGCTATTCCATCGAGGAAATGACCCCGCGCGCCTACTGGTTCGACGGGGAAGAGGGGACGCTCGGACCCTGGGACTGGAAGATCTTCGCCGTCCAGACGGGGGAGATCGCCTACGGCAAGTTCCTCTGCGGCGGCAAGGCCGCCTTCGCCACGCCGGACTGCTACCGGGACCTGATCAACTGGCGCCGTTCGCTGCCCAGATACACCCTGCGCGAAAGCGACCGCAAGGCCTACGAAGCCGTCTGCGAAGCCGGGGGCCTGACCACCCGCGAACTGCGCCGCATCTGCGGCCTGAAAAAGGGTCAGATGGACGCCATCTGCACCCGTCTGGAGCAGCAGACCCGCCTGGTCATCGGCGACTTCGAGCGGGTCTATAAAGGGCAGTTCCTCGAATACAGCGGCTGGCAGCTCGCCACCCTCTGCCGTCCGGAGGATCTCTTCGAATTTGACCTTGACGCCCCTTTCCGCAGCCCGCAGGAGTCCTACGGGCGCCTCGCCGAACGCATACGCGAGACCGTGCCGGACGCCACGGATGCACAGATCAAACAGCTGCTGGGATAGAAGGGGATTAATCCGAAGGTTTCTGGATGGGGAGGCGCTTGGCGTCGGCGGGGTCCAGGCGCATATAAGCGAGGTTCAAGTCGTTCGGCTCGAGCCTGCAATTGCGGTTCACCATCCGGTTGCGATCCGTCAGCCGGTGGGAGAACAGCCACTCATACGGCTCTTTGAGCAGGAACACCCGCGCCAGGATGGAATGGTCGCAGCCCGTCAGCCAGGTGAACATCAGCCGCCCCGAACGGCCCAGTTTGGCCAGCTTCTCCACGATGGAAGAAGAGAACGTGATGCTCGTGGCGGTATCGCTCGTGCCGTGGATGATCCAGAGCGGGAGGTCGCCCAGCGGCTCCACTTCCCCCGTATAACCGCCGCACATCGCGATGGCGGCCGCCACCTTGTCGGGATAGGCAGCGGCGAACTTGAAGGTGCCCCAGCCGCCCATACTGATGCCGAAGACATACAGGCGGTTCTCATCGTTGCGATAGCGGTCGCGCACCCAGTCCACGACCCGCATCAGGCGTTCGGGATTCCAGCCCCCCGTGGAGTTGCACTGGGGACAGATGATCAGGGCTTCGATCTTCTGTCCGCGGCGCAGGGCGTCGACGCATCCATAGCGCGTGATCCCTTCCAGGTTGTTGCCGGCCAGGCTCTTGCCGTGCAGGCAAAGGATGACGGGGAGGGGAGTCTCCGAAGAATAATACGAATCCGGCACATACAGCAGGAAGTTGTAGCCGTTCTTCACCGAATCCCGGTAGGCATACAGGTTGTCCGCCCGCAGCGCCGGAGACGCCAGGAGGCAGAACAACAGGACCAGGATGCAGTGGATTTTTCTCATTTCACGCGGAGTTTCTTGCCGAGACGCAGGATCGTATTGCGGGAGATGCCGTTCAGGGCGCAAAGCGCATTGACCGTCGTGTGGTATTTCACGGCGATGCCGGAGAGCGTGTCGCCGGACACGATCGTATGGTATTGGGCGGAGCCGTCGGCGGGCGGGGGAGGAGCGGACTGCGTGCCGGAGCCGCTGTTCTGTGCGGTCGTCTCCAAGGCCTTCAGGTCGGGAATGGTCACCTGCGAAGGCGTCACGGCACGCCAGGAGCCGCCTTCGGCGAGCACCAGGCGCTCAGCCTGCGCGGGAGCGGTCAGGGCGCCGCTGCTGTCCACCAGCGCCCAGCTGCCGTCCGCGAACAGGATGATGCGGCGGTCGGCGGGGGAGAGGGCGAGCGTGTCGGGGCGGACGACCTTGTCCACTACGCCAGATAATGACGCAAGTGCCGAAGAATCAACAACTTCCGGGAGGAAATCAGGCAGAATGCGCCGCGCTCCCAGGAAGCGCTGCTTATAATAGGTCTCCTGGAGGTTGGAGATCTGGATGCCGCCCTTCACCGCAGCGTGGATGAAGGAGAAATTGGTCCCCGTGCTGTCCATTCCGATGAAGATGCCGGCGTGGCCCATACGGCGCGTATTGGGCCGGGAGCCGAAGATCAGGATGTCGCCCTTCTGCAGGTCGGACAGGTTGCCCAGCACCTCCCGGCCGTCCTTGGCCTGCGCCGGGACCGTGCGGCCCAGCTTGTAGCCGAACTTGTCGAAGACATACTTCGTAAAGCCCGTGCAGTCGAAGACCTTCGGTCCGTTGCCGGCATGCCGGTAGGGCTTGCCCATATGCTGGCGCGCCTCGTCGATGATGCGGTCCGCCAGCTCGGAGACTGTCACGCTGACGCTGTCAGCGGGAGAGGAACCACTCGCTGACGGTCCTTGCGCCAGAGCCCTTGATACCGGGCATACGAGGCAGCCAATCAACAAAATACTGGGGAGCTTCATGATAGACGATCTTGAAAATATCCACGGCGTTGCCCGCGGCGTCACGCGCCTGCGAGGTGGTGAACACGTAGCGGCCGTCCCGGGAAATGTCCAGTCCGACCGGGAAAGAGTCTGCAGGAACCGTGCCGATGAGCTTCATGCTCCCGGCATCCACGATGGCGAGGCAGCTGCTGAAATTGCAGGCGGCGAAGATGTAGCGCCCGTCGGGGGAAAGCTCGATGGTGCGGGCGCCGGCGGGGACCTTGCAATTGGTCCAGCCGTCCACGCGCACGACCTTCTTCTTTTCGCCGTCCAGCGAACTGACCTGCGAGAGGAAATCCTCCAGGCCGATGCGCTGGATGTAGCCGCTGCGGTTGATGCTGATATAGAGGTAGCCGTTCTTGATGACGAGGTGGCGCAGGTTGGCCATCACGCCCATCGCACGGCCCAGGTATCGATTCTCCGCCAGGTCGATGACCGCGATGCCGCCGCCACCGCCCATACAGCCCACGAGCAGGTAGCGCCCGTCGGGCGTGAAGACCGTGCCGCGCAGGCAGTAGCCGCTGTTGACGTCGCGGTCCACCTTCTGCGTCAGGCTGAAATTGAGCTTCAGCTCATAATCCACCACCAGCGAATTGATGTAATGCCAGTCGTCAGGGGAGGGGCTGGAGATGTCCAGCAGGCCGATGGTGTTGTTGCCCCAATGGGTCACGGCCAGGCGCGTACCGTCCGGGGAAGTGGCCACCATCTTGGGCAGCGGACCCGTCTCGAACAGGCGGATGATCTCGTCCGTGGACGTGTCGATCACCGCCATCGCGGACGGCTCCTGGGCATTCAGGTCGTAGCTCCGCCGGTAATACGGGATCCAGAGGTAGCGCCCGTCGTGCGAGAAGGTGCTCTCGACCGGCTTGCCGTCGAAGCTTTCCGGGTTCTTATACTCGTGGTTAAAGTGGAAAAAACCGCTCTCAGGGGCCCACAGGGCCTCATTTGAGGCATCGAAACGGTGCATGATCACCTTGAGTTTCTCTCCGGTACGGAAGTCATAGACCACCGTTTTGGCGCCTTCCAGCGAATTGACGTAGTATTTCTTGCCCGACGGGTGGAAATTGACGGATTTCGGCGAATGGATGTCCCGGTCGAGCGTCTCGACCTCGCTGTAGGAATATTGCTGCTTGCGCGTCAGGAACGTGACCTGCAGTCCGCCGCCGGACCAGACGTTGCCGATCTCGGGATGGACCACGGGCGGATGCGAGGATCCTGAAGTCTCCACGGAATTCACGTCGGCCTCCTGGGCGAAAGCCACGGAAGCGCCCGTCAGCAGCAGGGGAATCAGGAATCGACGTGCACTACTTAACATAATATAAATTGTGTAACTTTTTGGCGTCGATCGGTCCGGCGTAGATTCCGAGGAATATCTTCGTCAGTTCCGAGCGGTCCAGACGACGCTCCAGTTTGCCCAATTTATGGTCCACATAATCTTCGAACGCACGCAGATCTTCCGGACTGTACAGCCCTGCGTCGGCGAATTCGTGTTTGCCGTACAGCAGATCATGCGCCATATAATTGGTCTTCCACAGTTTGTATCCGTCGACGATACGGCGGTCCAGGATGTGGCGTATCGCTTGATAACGGTCATTTTTCTCACATTTGGCGGCTTCGGCGATCTCCTCCGCCGTCAGGGGCTCTTCCACTTCCAGGTGGATATGTCCCTTCTGCTGCCGTATGCCGGTCAGGATGCTGTGCAGGTCCTCCTTCGGCTTCTTCTTGTACGGCCCGTCACGGCGAAGCAGCAATTCACGCGCCTTGCGGGCGTCGCAGGACTCGTATTCGTAGGAAATGCTCATCGGGACGATGTTCAGCTCCAGGAAATTCTCCTCGAAACCCTTCGTGCCGCTCAGGTCGAACATCTTCAGGAGGCCCTGCTCCGTCGTGTCCAGGCCGTTCTTCGTGCGACCCTCGCGCTGTGCGATCCAGATCGACGAGCGCCCCGAGACGATGCTGTCGCGGATATAATTCGACAGGCGGCGCGAACTCAGATACAGCTCCCGGGCCTTGATACCGCGGATGACCTTGATCATGCGGTTGGAGCGCATCAAATCCTCTATTAACCTATTAGACAATAAGTTAGAGCCTACGCAAATCTCCGTGTACGGCAACCAGGCACACTTCAGCGAATACTGGATCAGCGCCGGGTCCAGAACGATGTCGCGATGGTTGGAGATCGCCAGAAAACGGCCTTTCACGGCCTTCAGATGCTCGATTCCGTTGCAGGTGAAGCCGGCGGAAGTCGTGCTGATGATCGACTCGACCACGTCGGACATCACCTCGTCCTGGAACTGGTCCACGCTGGTGATACGGCGCAGACGCCGCTTCAGCGTGTTCGCAGGCTGATCCGGGAAAAGATACTTCGAGATGCTGGGGATCATCGGGTGCCGCGACACGCGGCCCAGGGCCTTCTCCGCCTCGACATCCGTGTATGGCCTTATGTCTTCAAATTCGTTCTGGCTCATTGCAGACAAATATACACAATCAACGGCGGAAAAGCAAAGAAGAATCGCCGTAACTCAGGAAACGGAAACCGTGCGAGAGCGCATAGTCGTAGATGGTATGCCAGTCCCCTCCCACGAAGGCCGAAATCAGCAGCAGCAGCGTGCTCTGCGGCTGGTGGAAATTGGTCACCATCGCATCCACCACGCGGAAGCGGAAACCGGGCACGATGATGATGCGCGTACCCACCTTCAGCTCCTGCAAGCCATTGTTATCCAGATACTTGATAATCGCATCGAAAGCCTCTTCCCGCGTGGGTCCGTACGTGCGTACATACGGCGCCCACTGCTCCACGTCCGCAGGACCGCCCTCCTCCAGACAGCGCACCCCCACGTAATACAGGGACTCCAGCGTGCGGACGGAGGTCGTCCCTACGGCCACGACCGGACGCCCCCCGTCGCGCAGGCGGCAGAGCAGTTCGCGGCTGACCACGAACGGCTCCCGGTGCATAGGGTGCTCGGACACGAGCGAACTCTTCACGGGCAGGAAGGTCCCCGCCCCCACGTGCAGGCAGACATTCTCGATGTCGATCCCTTTCGCGGCAATCTCGTCCAGCACGCGCTGCGTGAAATGCAGACCTGCCGTCGGCGCCGCCACGGAACCGCGTATATGCGCGTAAAGGGTCTGGTAGCGCTCCAGGTCTATGGCCTCCGTGTCGCGGTTCAGATACGGCGGAATGGGCACGCGGCCGCACAGCTCGAGCACGCTCGAGAACGGGAGTCCTCCCTGCCAGCTGAACTCCACGGTGCCGACCTGTCCCTCGCGTTCCAGCAGGCGCGCCTGGGGCCGCACGGCATCGAACTCGGCGCCTTCCGCGTCCAGCGACAGGATCTCGTCCGTCTTCAGGCGCTTGGCATTGCCGATCACGCATTTCCAGCGGCAACGTTCCGTAGCCGCGAAATTCAGGTTGTATTCGACGGGGAAAACGGGTTCCAGGCAGAAAATCTCGATATGGGCGCCGGTCGGACGGCGGAAAAACAGGCGCGCAGGGACGACCTTGGTGTCGTTGAACACCATCAGGCTCCCGGCGGGAAGCTCTTCCGCGAGATTTCGGAAAATGCGCTCACGGACGGAACCCTCCCGGTAAATCAGCAATTTCGAAGCGTCACGCTCGGGGAGGGGGTATTTTGCAATTCTCGCATCGGGGAGCGGATACGAATAATCTTCAATTCGGATCTCTGGAATCATGGTACAAAGTTACTGCTTTTTACCGGGTCGGCAAGCGCAAGAATTGTAAACATTTGTAAATTATACAATCAAAAATGTAAAGTTTACAAAATATTTATCAACAGGTACACAGTCTTGTGCATAAGTCCGATAAGGAAAAATAATAGGATTAAATAATTTATATTAGACATCTTATTCTCAGATGTTTATGAAATTCTACTGAAGTTCTGAATTATGTTGAAAAACTGAAAACTCCCCCATTTTACAGGTTTTCGAGCAAAAGCGAGAAAGAATCACTTTTCATAATTAAAAGTATATCAGCGATGTAAACCATATTACCTGCAATTTTAATCAACTATTGTTTTGAACAATCTATAAACAATGTATCAACAATTTCCATTTGTAACACTTGAAAAAGTGAAGCAAACTTATTACTTTTGTAAACAATCTGTTTAGATATATGAACAAGCGTCTTCAACAGTTTCTCGCCGCTGAAAACATCAGCCAGGCCCAGTTCGCCGACACGATCGGCGTCGCACGTGCCAGCATCTCCCATATTCTGGCCGGACGCAACAAACCGGGCTTCGATTTTATCGAAAGTACGGCCCGACACTTCCCTGCTCTCAACCTGGAATGGCTGATCACAGGACGCGGACGGATGTATAACAGCGCAAAAACAGCCTCTGACGCCCCTGCAGGCACGATTCCTCCCCCGCCGGCCATGTCCGACGAAAGCCTCTTCGAAGAGCCCGAATACCGTCCCGAAAAGCCGGTCTTCCCCTCTCCCACCCCGCAAAATACCTTTAACAATTCTTTAGATAGACTAACACAATCGTTTGATAACCAAAAAACTATTACAAAGGTTATCATCTACTACTCCGACAACACCTTCCAGGAAGTCTATTGATCCCTAACTGCCAGCCGCTACAGAATTCGCTTCCCGGAGCAGTTGCCGCTTCCGGTCCGCTATTCCCGGCAGCACTTTCGCTTATTTTATATCAGCGGCTGCCGGTGCGCTGGCCGTGCGGGAGCCTGCGGACGTTTGCCCAAGTCGCATCTTTTCCAATCCGACAGTCAGGATAAAAACGAAAAACAAC
>JAEEGJ010005918.1_pt1 | contig 37592 bp, 30 predicted proteins | sample 8958761 | NCBI WGS metagenome assembly JAEEGJ01 (sample SAMN16246546, study PRJNA631951) | gut metagenome | biome: gut microbiome; feature: rumen; material: RS-attached | host: Bos | place: Iran: Karaj | collected 2018-10
GGCCTTGGTGGCGAAAGAGTGGATGGAGACGAAGGCCGTATCCTTCTGCGGCTCCTCTGCGGGAGCCTCCTTATGGCAGGAGGGCAGAAGCGGAAGCAGAACCAGTAAAAACGAGATATATCTTTTCATCTTCATACTCTCTTACAGGGTTATGTCTATTGTCTTGGTGACGGAGTCACTCGCGCCGAAGGCGTCGGTAACGGTGAGGCTTACCTCGACCCCTGTCGCGGGAGCGTCGAAAGTGATCAGCGGGGAATCGAATGAGGAAGTCTTGCCTCCTATGTTCCATTTCCAGGTTTTTATGCCGCCTATACGGTCTATGGACTTGTCCTTGAATTCCACCTCCTGTCCGACTTTAATGTTCTGGGGACATTCGAAATCGGCCCAGGGAATATCGTTCTCGTCGATGACCATTATCTCGCGGGAATAAGTATCCTGTCCGGCGCCCTGCTCGGCGTAGGAGGTAAGACTGATGGTATATAAGCCGGGAGCGTCGAAGGTAATATTTTCCAATTCCAGGCCGTAGAACACGGTCTGGCCGGCCTGGCCATTGCCATATTCCCACTTGCAGAAGGCAAGGATATTGTTCTTGACCTCGGAAGTGTTCTCGATGACCAGTTCTTCACCCACCTGAAGCACGTCCTTGTTAAGTTTGAAAGAAGCAGTCACTTCCACTACCGGCGCCTTGCTGCAGGCCGTTGCTGCTGCCGCAAGGAGGAGGACAAAGCGTAGTACTTTTCTCATATCGGTCAGAAATTAAGGATAATGTTGATGGGATAGTGGTCGGAGATGTACGGCACACCGGCATATTTGTCACGCACGGTGGTGAAGCGGCTCACCCCGGAGAAGCCCATATACCAGCAATGGTCAAGCGTCTGGGACCCGGAGCCGAAGCCGTTGAAAGTCTTGTAGGAGTCGCCGATGACGGCCTGCAGGCGCGCGCTCTTGAAACCGTAGTCCTTGATGTCGTCGAAGATGTATGAATTCTCCTCGGCGTTCCAGTCGGCCGTGAGGAAGATGGGCAGGCCCTCCGTATTGATTTCCTTGATTTTGAGCAACAGGACGTCCATCTGGGGAGGCTGGGCAGTCTCAAGGTAATCCAGGTGCGTATTGAAGTGGTAGAACTCCCGGTCGTCGGCCTTGAGCCGCATCTTGCCCCAGGTGCATACGCGGTAGTGGTTGGACTGTGGCAGATGGCTGTAGACATCCGGCGTGGGGGTCAGGAAGAAGGTATTGTGCGCAAGCACCTCAACGGAATCCTTCATATAAAAGATGACATCGCACTCGGGCTCATCTTTCGCGTATCCGAGGTGATCCCCTATCACTGCGTAGCGCGAATCATCGGAAAGGATCTGCTCCTTCTGGTTGGGCTGGCATTCCTGGCAGCCCATCAGGATGGGGCTCTTTGCCTTGAGCATCGCGGCAACGGCCTTGCGGCGGTTGGCCCAACTTAGTTCTCCGGGATCGCCCGAAGTTTCGGTCCTCCAGTTGAAGGACATCACGTTGATGGGGCGCCCGCTGCTTTCCCCATCGGGATCCGCATACCAGCGGGAATAGTCATAGTCCCTTTTCTGGTGGCAGGAAAGGAGCATCAGCGCAGTGGCAGCAAACGCCAGAATAGCTTTTATCTTGAGTTTCATAGCCATAAGTTCCATTATTTTACCATCCGGGGTTCTGGGAAAGCGTATAGCCCCTGGCTGCATATTCACGGATAACCTGGGGCGGGACGGGAAACAGATACTGCCTGTCATCCGGCCACCAGACGCGCTGCAGGGCGAGCACCCACTCCAGGTCGTAGCCGCCGTCCGGATTGGGATGAGCCCTCAGGCCCTGCTCCTTCGAGTCCTCCGGGAAAATCTGCACGTAGATGTTCTTGTAGGCCTGGGGAACGTCCTTGAGTTCACTCGTCGAGAAGTAGCATTCCTGTTTGCCCTTGCCGCGGATATCCACGGGAACATCCAGCGCAGGGATGTGGATGCCGGTCCAGGGAATGTCCTCGATCAGGTGGCCTTCGGCCCAGCGGTTGATATCGTCGAGGCGGAAGCCCTCGAAGAAGAGTTCGATGGCACGCTCACGGCGGATTTCCATGATGACCGGATCCGTCACGTCGGGATAGAATACCGTCTGCATATACGGGTCAATCCGGGTGGGCAGGACATTGAGCCCGCCGGTGATTCCGGCCCTGGAGCGGAGCTTGCCGATGGTCTTCTGCCAGTCGGCATTGGTGATTTCGCCCAGTTCCGCTTTGGCCTCCGCGTAGGTGAGAAGAACCTCGGCGTAGCGCATCAGCGGCAGAGAGTTGATGCCGATGGAACTTTTGTTGTATTTGACGTCGTCAACGACAAACTTGATAATCTGGTATCCGGTAATGGCCTCGCGGCTGATAATGGCCGGAACAAGGTCCTGGGCCGTTGCGCCGGTCATTTCATAATCGGGAAACTTGATGGTCTGCCGGAAACGGAGGTCGCGGCCGGTAAACTCGTCCTTGAACAGCGTGGTGCTGTAAGCGGCCTTGTCCGTGAAGGGTTCGCCGTTGGTGTTCAGGTAAGTAAAGGCAAAGGCCCGGGACATACAGTCTCCGTTACCGTAGTTGGAGTTGAAATGCCTGTTGGCGGAGTTGTAGATACCGTAGTCTGGGTCGGTGCAGAGGCCCAGGATGACCTCATCCTCCTGAATCTCCTCGCTGTACCAGAGGCTGCGGTATGCGCCCTTGGAACCGGCATCGGTGTGGATGGAGAACTTGCCGGATTTCATAATGAGATCGCAGGCGTCGATGGCCAGGCGGTAAAGTTGCACATCAGTGTAGAGCTCGTTGGGAAGGTTGTGGTAACGCTTCCAGGAGGCCTCATACAGGCAGATGCGGGCCTTGAGCAGCAGCGCCGCATATTTGGACACCAGGGAATTGCCCACGGATTCGATGGTCTTCAGATGCTCGTAGCAGTAGTCCAGATCTTTGATCATGTGGTCCACGATAACGTCGCGCGAGTCGCGGTCTTTGTAGAGGGTGGCCTCATCCGTGCTGCTCACCAGGTGCTCGAACCAGGGAACGGCGCCGTAAGTACATAATTTCTCGTAGTAGTACCAGGCGCGGAACCATTTGCCCAGGGCCAGGTAATGTTCCTTGACATCCTGGCTCACGGTGCAGTCCTCGCTGAGGATGGCGTCCAGGAAGTAGTTGATGCGACGCAGGCCGCTCCAGCTCCAGGAAGTTGTATGCTCAGGGTTATAGGTACCGTTCATGTAGAAATCGCTGAAGCCTCTGCTGGCGCAATAATCCGTGTGGGAGTCATCCAGATAGAAGACATCGTTCAGCGAAGGAATCAGGGAATACAAAGACCAGGAGTAAGACTTGATACCGGTTTCAGAACTGAATATGGTAGCCTTGTCCGTTGTGGAGATGAGGGGTTCTTCCATAGAGCAAGAAACCGCCGTCACTCCAGCAAGAAGCGTAGCCAGAAGATATTTAACCTTGTTTTTCATAGCTTCGTCTTTTTAGAATCCAATTTGCAGCCCGAAACTGAAGGTGCTCATCGTGGGATAGTTGTAACCGTCACCGTTCTGCTCACTGGTGATGTCGGTGTCGGAGCCGTAGCAGACCGTCACTACATCGAAGTCCTTCGTGTACTTGTGAAGTGGCGACCAGGTCCAGAGGTTCTCTCCGGAGAAGTAGATGGAGAGTTGGGACATCTTCAGCTTATCCAGAATCTTCTTGGGGAAGTTGTAACCGAACTGCAGGTTCTTGATACGGACATAGGAGACGTCCATCATGTAGCGGTCGATACGCTTATTCTGCCAGGAGATGCCGCAATAGCCGGTATAGACCGGGAGCAGGGCGTCCGGATTGGTAACGGGATCCCAGCAGTTGTCAAGCTGCCACTTGTAGGCCTGGGCGTACGGGCGGCAGTACTGGCCCCAGAACGGACCTTCCTTGGTGGGACACCAGAGGCGCTTGCCCACACCCTGGATGAAGAGTGATGCGTAGAAGCCGTGCCAACTTGCATCCAGGTTGATAGAGTAAGGGAAACGGGGGCTCGTATTACCGATAATGGTCTGGTCACCGGGGTCGTCCACGGTGTCGGAACCGGAATCGATCATATTGTTGTGGTTGAGGTCGGAGAAGATGACCTGGCCGGGACGGGTGATACCGTCGTCGTGCATACGGATACGGGTCTGCTGGTAAGGGATGGGCAGTCCGGTATTGATATCCGTCCAGTAAGTATCAATCTGCTCCTGGTTCTGGAACAGGCCTTCTACGCGCCAGCCCCAGACATCGCCAATCTCATATCCTTCGTAATAGTCAAGGATAGATTTGGTGGGGTTGTAGTACTTGTCGATGAAGGCGCGGCTGTCCGCCAGGGTGAACTTAAGACCGTAGTCAAAGGGAGAATTGTCCAGTTTGAAACTGTCGTGCCATGAGATGGAGAGTTCCCAGCCGTTGGTGTGCATGTCGGCGTAGTTCCCCTTAGGCGCGGCTGCGCCGTAGGTGTCCGGAAGAGTGGGACCCGTCGTATACATATTATAGGTACGGCGCTGGTACCAGTCGAAGACGAACTCCATACGACCATTGAACATACTGAGGTCCAGACCCGCGTCCAGGGTCTGGGAGGTTTCCCAGGTGAGGTTATCCGGAATCTGGCCAGGAACCGAGGTGTAGCGCATACCGCTGACACCGTCCAGCGAGCGGCACCATTCGCTCGTACCTTTACCCATAGTGCTGAAATTGAATTTCTCCATAAAGGCGTAGGTGGAGACGCTACCGTTGCCAAGTTCGCCGAAGGAACCGCGGATCTTGAGGCTGGAAATCCACTTGGGATCTACTTTCCACCAGTTTTCCTTGGATACGCGCCAGGCGGCCGAAGCCGAGGGGAAGAAGCCCCACTGGCTATAGGTCGGGAACTTGGAGGAACCGTCGTAACGGCCGTTCACCTCAAGCAGATAACGCTCGTCGAAGGTGTAGTTGAGACGGAACATAAAACCGGCCACACGCCAGCGGCTTTCCGAGGAGGAAATACTCATGTCGTCGCCAACGGCCAGGTTTATGGCGTCCGTATCGTAGGTGAGAAGGTCGTAACGCTTGGCGTATACGCCTTTCCACTTCTCTCGTTCGTAGTTGTATCCTGCCATTGCCTTGAAGTAGTGCTTGTCGGCAAAGGTATTTTCATACTCCGCATAGGCGTTGGCAGCGATGTAGTCCGTCTGGGAGAAGTATTCCTGCAGGTAATCGTCCACCTCTGGCGTACCCAGCCAGGTAATCTGGCCGGGCGACGTGCTGTATGGGACGCATGTGCGCTTCTGGAGCTCGTTCTTCCCCCGGTCGGCATAGGTAAAGTCGGCGTTCAGGCGGAGGGTTTTGTTAAAGAATTCCGCCCTCATTCCGGTAGTGGACTTGTAATTGCGGACCGTGCGGTTCTTATAGTTCTGTCCGGTAATGAGGCCACCAACGGCATAGGCTCCGGCCATGGTCATTGTCCCGTCAGGGTTGAAAATCGGGGAACTGACGGCGCCGGCCATATTGATGGCGGTCCAGAAGTTTCCGGAGGACTGTTTGTTGGAACCGGCAGGAATGTGGTAGAACTCATTGTTGAAGGTGATATTCTCCGTAATCTTGAGCCAGGGGCGAAGGTTGGCGTTCACTTTAGCCCGCAGGTTCATGGTGTGGTACTTGTCGGTGTTAAGGTTGAACAGTCCGTCGTACTGGTAGAAACGGCCGGAAATATAGTAATTCACGTTCTTGGAGCCGCCGCTGACCGAGATGTTGTGGGTCTGGGAGGTCGTATAATCCTTATAGAGGAAATCGTAGTAGTCCGTGTTGCCGTAGTAGACATACTCACCGTCCGGGCCGATTTCGGTTGTGCGCTCGATGCCGGCAAGTTTGCGCTGGCGGAACTCCTCGAGCCATTGGCGGGAGAAGTTCTGCACCTTGTTGATAGAGGTCTGGTATTTGCCGGACACGTTGTAGTAGGCCTCGTTGAACAGCGCAGCATAGACATAACCGTCCGTAACGACGTCGGGGACGGCGGTTGGGACCATAATCGATAAACTGCTGGTGTAATTAATCTTGGGCGTGCCCTCGCCAACAGGGTTCTTGGTTGTAATGAGCACTACACCGTAAGGGGCACGGGAACCGTAGACCGCGGCGGAGGCTGCGTCCTTGAGTACGGAGACGCTCTCGATATCGTCCGGGTTCAGGTTCACCGGATCGCCTTCCACACCGTCGATGAGGATGAGGGCGGAGCCGCCGGCGCCGATGGAGGTGGCGCCGCGGATATTGTAGTCGGCACTGCGGCCGGGCTTTCCGTCAATCAGTTCGATGTTGAGGTTGGGCACTACGCCCTGAAGCATCTGGGTGGCGTTGGCGATGGTGCGGCCGGAGAAAACATCCGAACTCACCTGGTCCACGGCGCCCGTGAGGTTTTCCTTCTTCACAGTGCCATAGCCTACGACCACCACTTCCTCGATGAATTCGGAGGACTCTTCCAGAACTATTTTAAGGTCTTTGATGTCCTTGTCGGCTTCAAAGACATAGTCGTTGTAACCAAGATAACCGGCAACAAGGGTTGACCCGCGTTTGACTGTGACCGAGAAATGCCCGTCCAAATCGGTAATTGCTCCGTTTGTGGTTCCCTGAACCAGTACCGAAGCACCGATAACAGGGTCTCCCGTTCCGGCTTCGACGATGGTTCCGCTCACGGTAACCATGGTCTGGGCGCTCAGAACCGGCCCTAAAAGGGCCAGCAGGGATACCAGGACTAGTTTGACTGATAGTTTTCTCATATGGTGTAGTGCATTTTTTCCCGTAATTCAAAAGGTAATGTGTGCGCACACACTACAAATATACAAACATTTTTTTCTTCTGCAAAAAATAATCGGAAACATTGCGCGCACACACGTAATAATGCGCGCGATTCATATTTATTAAATGCGCGAAACGCACAGAATTGCAATCCTGTGTGTTTCGTGGCACTTATTGCGCTATTTCTTGTCGATTTGCTGCTGTGAAACGCATCAAACCCTCATATGATGCGTTTCGCGAAATATCATCACAGCCTGGGACGTTTGCCGATATAATCTTTAACCTCGTCCCATTTGTAGTAGGGGCCCGAGTAGGCCTTGAGTTCGGGGATGAGGGTTTCCTGCTCGTTGGCAAGGAATTTCACAAGGACAACCCCCTTACGGTTCCGGTAGAAAATGATCTGCAGGTTGGCGGCGAAGGGGCACAGTTTGGAGCCGTTCCAGCTGCGGAATGCTTCTTCCGCGCTGAGCCTGGGATAGCCGTAGCCTTCCAGGCCGAAGTATGAGCATATTCCAAGGAAGGGCCAGTCGTGGCCGAAGATGAGGTCTGCAGCAACGGGGGCGCCGGCGATGGCTTCATCGGCCTTCCGAACTATCTCGTCGGCCAGAAGGCAGGCCCTGGGGGTGCGAAGGTCTCCCAGTTCAAGGGAGTTGCACTGGTTAAGATAGGCGCTGAGGACATGGCCCTGGGATCTGATTACCACGGCTTCCCAAGGGAGACGGCTGTACAGATTTTCATCCACGTCAAAGGCTTCCGCGAACTGTGCAATCGAATAGATATAGGCGATAAGCCGCCTGGGTTTCTTGAATATCTCAACCGCCCGCTCCGGATTGGTGAAATACCTCTGGTAAACGGCCATGGTGTCTATTGCGTACCCGGATACCTGCTCCTCGACCAGGGGCGCAGAATACTTCCTCAAAGAATCTCCACTGCTTCTGGAGATGAAACGCTGGTACTTTTCGCCGCAGTCCCAGCTTATCACAAGGTCCTTCTTGCATGATTTCAGGGCCGATGTGAACGCGTTCATACTCACCAGGCAGCGGGGAACCACCGATGAGAGGGCATGCACCTCGCCATGGCGGAATACGCACTTGTAGCGCTTGTACATGCGCCTTGCCAGCATCTCATGCTCCCTTGCGCCTCTTGGGGTGAGACGCCCGTCCATGCCGTTGTGGTATGCTACGAAGCGTTTGGCATCTGCAAAGAGGGAATCTCCTTCCGGGGTGAGAATGCCCTCGTCCGAGGCGATTTGCATATACTCGCTTAACTTCACGAATGCATGGTCCGAGCCCGAACGGGAGCCGTGCCTGCCGTAATGGCTGATGTAGAACGGCTTGAATCCGGATGGGGCCGGAGTGTCGTGGATGGGCAAAAACTCATAAGAGTGCAGGTTGAAACCGAGCCTCTGGGGGAACTCCCTGTAATATGCATCCAACTCCGGGGAAATTTGAGCGTGAGCCGCCAGTGCAAGCAGCAGGGTGGCAAGCAGTATGAGTACTTTCTTCATACAGCAAAAATACGAATAATTTATCTCAAAATAAAGCGCTTGGAAAGGAGGCGGGAGTCGCCTGCGTAGAAGTCTACATACACCCGAGGGCCGTGGACAATCAGTTTGTAAGAGCCGGCTGCCCAGGAAAGGCTGTAGTCCCGGATGCCGGGGCGGTATTCGTCGAAGATGGGGGCGTAATGCGGGTAACCGTCGGGGCCTGAGGCTTCGACCTTGTAGGTGGCCTGGTCTTCTTCGGCCCAGACGCTACTCATGGTCATCTGGGTGATGCGTCCGCCGTCTCCTTCCCAGTCCAGGAACTCTGTGGCATGGGTGTGGCCGCAGAGGACTATTGCGTTAAGCGAGGCCAGGAGGGCGCGCATTTCGCGGCGCTCGGCAGCACGGGAATCGTCCCGTTTTCCAAGGAAGAACCAGTGGTAAATCTCCGGGTCGTCGAAAGGGAAAACGGGAGTATGAATGAGCACAAATACGTGTCTGGCGCCGCGAGCCTGCTCCAGAAGGGATTTAACCTTTTCGAAAGAACTCCTGTAATTGAGAGCCACGAAAACGTCTGGCCCCTGGTGGAAAATGAAATTGGTGCTGGTGAAATCCTGCCCCAGTTCACGGGACATGCGGCTGGTCATGTACGCTTTGTAGGCCTTGGTGCCCACGGCGTCGTCATTGCCCCGGAAGTCGTGATTGCCGATAACGGTAACGAAGGGAAGGTTCGGGGCGACATCCGCCTTCAGAAGATTTACGGCATCGTTCAGGAAGCGTACGTGGGTAGTTGAATCTGCAGTATCTCCCTGAATGAGGTCTCCCACCTGGAATACAAAACGGGTGTCTTTGCCAACAAGGCAGGAAGCCCTCCGGACAAGGCGAGGGCACCTTCCTGCCCACATATTCCCGTTCCGCACGAATTCCTCGCGGTGAGCGGCCTCCCGTGCGGGATTCGGATCCGTGTATCCGGCGTGATACAGAGTTGTATCTGCCGCGTCATAATGCGTGTCGCCAAGAATTACCACGGAATAACTGTCTTCTGTAGAATCGGTACTGAGCCACTCCACGGCAGGGAATCCTGCGCCCTGGGCGTTGAATTCGTCTTTATCGTACCATACTACGTTCGTATGATGCCTGGAGCGGAATGCCGTGATGGTCTTATCGTTTGTGCCGGCGTTGTTGTATACTGCAAAAACTGCTGTCGGCGGGCAGGTATAGTCCGCAAGCCCGGCACGGATGTACAGTTTTCCGTGGAACAATCCGGCTAGAAGGGCTCCGTCGAAGTAGGGGAGTATCCTCTTTGAAAGCCGTTCCGCAGGGACTTCCTGATTGCGTTTGGAAAAGGGCCATCCGCCGATTCTTCCCTGAAGAATGCCGCCATGGTCGCAAAGCGCAGGTTCATCGGCATACACATGTGTTATCCTCGTGTCGATGCCGCCGAGAGCCAGCGCCTGCCCGCCTCCCTGGCTGTGACCGCCCACCATGATGTTCCTGCCGTCCCACTGGGGTAAAGTGACAAGGTAATCCACAAGCCTTACAAGACGCAGGTACATCAGGCGGAAATACCAGGAATCCCGGCTCTCTGGGAGCCGCTTGGAATAATCCTTCAGGGGACCGTCGGCAAGGCTCTGATAATACTCTTCAGATGCTCCGTCCTGCATGCCGTGCGCATTGATATCCACTCCGATAAGGCCCTGGGAGGCATAGAAACAGGCATCCTTCTTTTTGCTCTGCGTTCTCACCTCGGTAATGTCTGTTGCCCCGTGCGCCTGAATCCGTATGGGCAGGGAACCAGCCCTGGCTCCTACCGGGATGCTTACATAGGCATTCACCGGGAAGCCATCGTGCATCGATAGTTCCACGTGCCAGCAGATAACTTTGCCGATATAATCCTTATACGCCTCAACCGTATCCACCTTCACCGTCATTTCGCTCCGGCGCATCTTTGAGATTTCCCTTTTCCAGTAGCATCGCAAATCCCACGGCGTCTTGTATCCGGGCCGGATGTCTTCCGGATTTACCATGTAGCCGATGTCAATTACCTTGTCGTCGGCCGTGTGAACAAGCACCGCCACCCATTTTGTGGAATCGCATATTTCGGTGTGGATTTCACGGAATTCATCGCTTAGATGTATTGTCCCGGTTTCGCGGGTGATCCCTCCAACCTTGATTTCCATTGTGAGGTTCGCCCCGGCCCCATCGGCACACCGGCCATAAACCCGTACGGTGTCGCCTTTGGAATAGATCCCGTCCAGCCGGTTCATCTTAAGCCGAACATCCTGCGCAGCTGCATAGTGAAGCCCTGCCAGGAAAAGCGTAAGTAGAAGTAGTCTTTTCATTGAGTGAAGGAACTCAGTACAGCAAATGCTTGTTGTTTTCTATATCGTTGATGCGACTCTGGAGCTCTTCCGGGGACAGATTCCGCTCTTTGAACTTTCCGCAGCGGAGTTTGACTTCGGCGTTGATGCATTCAAAGCGGGCTGGAACCCGTACCCTGCGGAAAACGATATTGGTGAAGGGGGCTGCCGCTTTTGCCCAGATATGGGAGTCTTCCGGAGCGGTTCCCCTGATATTTATAAAGTAGATGTCCTTTATTGTGCAGCCACTGGAACGCATGTGGTGGATGCGAACAAGTTCTTTTGCCTCCACCCGGAAGTTATTAAATTTGATTCCGTCGATGTCCGTACCCTTTTCCGAAGCGTATGCGCCAACGATGTTGAAGGCGGTCTTTGTGTCCGTGACGGTGATGTTGGAGAATACGGCATCGTGGATGTGGCCTTCTCCAACGCCAATGCGGATTGCGTTGCAGCTGGATGAGAGATGGCAGTTCGTTACCTTTACATCGGCACAATCTTGAGGATTCTCCAGTAGGTGGGCGCCGGAAGCGCGGAGGGTGATGCAGTCATCGGCAGTGTCTATCCGGCAATTGCGGATGGTTACGTGAGAGGTTCTGTCGATGTCCAGGCCGTCCCCGTTGAAAGTGTGATAATCTTTCCTGTGAGTGTGAACGTAGCAGCCGTCGATTGTTACTCTTTCGCAGTTGTGGATGAAGCAGCTCCAGTAGGGCGCGTTGGCAAGTTCGATATCACGGATTATGAGGTCCTGGCTGTCTACGAACCATACCATCTGGCCCGGACGGGCCGGAACTTTTGATTTCTTGGAGTATGGTTTTCCCTCTGCGTCCAGGAGGAATGCGTCCGAGTTGCCGTCAATCTTCCCGGGGCCGCTGAGCGTTACATTCTGCACACCAACTCCCAGCAGCAGATGCCCGCCGCTCATATAATCCCCGAAGCCGATTTCGGCCTCGTTCTGCGGGCAGCAGTCTGCCCCGCAGTAATCGTTGATATCCGGGCTGCCTTTGATCACGGCGCCTTCTTCCAGATGCAGCTGAATGTTGCTCCTGAGCCAGATGGACCCGCAAAGATATGTCCCCGCAGGAACGATAACTACGCCGCCTCCCGTCTCTGCTGCCCTGTCAATGGCCGCCTGAATGGCTTCTGTATCCTTGGCCGCACCGTCCCCCACTGCCCCGAACTCCTTCACGGAAACATTCCCCGCAAAGGCTGCGGTGGCCAAAAACAACGCCAGAAATATGTGTATAATTCTCATATTTGCAAATATACAAAAAAAAGCGCGAGACGCATGGAATTGCATTTCTGTGTATTTCGTGGCAGAGATTGAGTCATTTTTTGCCTATTTATTGCCGCGAAACGCATCACAGGCAGGTTTCATGCGTTTCAGCGGAATGCATCAAGCCAGCGCATCAGGCCGGCGCACAAGCCGGCTCTATCGGCATTAATGTCTCTACGGGGCAGCCCGGGATTATTTCAGTTTGCTATTGTAGTGTGGATGGACTTTGCCCTTTATGATATTCTGGAGTTTGCTGGAGAGCATCTTGCGGCGGATGGGGGCGGCGTGGTCCGTGAACAGGTCGCCGTCCAGGTGGGAGAGTTCGTGCTGGATCATGCGGGCGGCGAAGTTGTCGAAGGTTTCGCTCTGAAGCTTAAGATCCTCGTCGTAATACTCCACGGTTATTACCTTGGGACGGGTAACGTCGCAGTAGATGCCGGGGATGGAGAGGCAACCCTCGGAATAGGTTGTCTGCTCTTTGCTTTCCTCTGTGATCACCGGGTTGATGAGGGTGCGGCGGAAGCCCTTCAGATAGTCGTAGGTATCGGCCACAACGTCGCCGTCCACGATCACTACCCTTTGGCTCACGCCGATCTGGGGCGCGGCAAGGCCGCAGCCATCGGCCCGGGTAAGGGTGTCCTTGAGGTCCTGGACCAGGGCCTTGATTTCGGAGGGCTTGCTTAAATCGGCCTCCACGGCCTTTTCCCGGAGAACCGGGGCGCCATACAGGTAAATGGGCTTTATCATCTTCTGCGTTTTTTTGAATGTTGAACGGACAGGGTTTCCGGAACGGCCGATGGGTCCACCTGCAGGGAAGAGCCGGATTCCCGGTCCATGTAGCTCTGCAGGATAATCTGGGCGCTTATTTTGTCCACCGAGGCTTTGTCCCTGCGGTCTTTGGCCTTCATGCCGCCGTCTATCATCACCCTGTGGGCGAGAACGGAGGTGAAGCGCTCGTCTTCAAGGCTCACCGGAATGCCGGGGAATGCTTTTTCCAGAGTGCCGATGAAGCCTTTTACATGGGCCTGCGCCTCCGAGGGGGAGCCGTCCATATTCACCGGAAAACCCACCACAAAGCGTGAGATTGTCTCGGTTTGAGCGTATTTTTGAAGATAATCTATTATCTTTGCAGAGTCTACGGTGTCCAGAGCCGAGGCAAAGACATGAAGAGGGTCGCTCACGGCGAGGCCCGTGCGCTTGATTCCGAAATCTATGCCTATGTATCTGTCCATATTAGACCACAAAGATAACAATTTTATGGCAAACGAAGATAAGAAAGAGCCGGTCAAACGGGTTTACCTCCTGTCTATCAGCGATGCATTCTCGCATGAGCAGATATGGGTGCGGCCTTTCAAACTGCGTCAGGCGATAATCGTGGGGGTGTCGGCCTTCGTGCTTGTGGCGGCCCTGGTGTTCGCGATTGTGGCATACACGCCAATCAGGACTTTTATCCCCGGATATCCGTCGGCCGCCACCAAAAGGCAGGCTGTGCAGAATGCCGTGAGGATAGACTCCCTGGAAAGGGAAATCATCCAATGGCAGCTTTTTACGGAGAATCTCCGCCGGGTTGTGGCGGGGGAGGAACCGCTTAAAATGGACAGCCTCATCCGGCAGAGGCGCACCCCTCTCAAGGAGGAGGTTGCAATCGACCCTCAGCTGGATTCCATGCTCAAGGCGCGTCTGAACGCATTAGACTACGACGAAGAATGAAACGGATAGCAATTCTTGGCTCCACCGGGTCGATAGGCACCCAGACCCTGGATGTCGTGCGCCAGCATCCGGATCTTTTCAAGGTGCAGATGATATCGGCCAACTCCAGTACGGAACTTCTGGCCGCTCAGGCACGGGAATTCGATGTCCCGGAGGTTGTGGTTTGCCGTGAGGATCTTTATCCGTCGCTCCGGGAGGCCCTTCCGGGAAGGAACGTTCACTGCGGAGTAGAGGCCGCCTGCGGTCTTGTGGGGCAGGCCGATGTAGACATCGTGGTTGCCGCCATGGTTGGCTTCAGCGGGCTCCGTCCCACTCTCGCAGCCCTGGAAGCCGGAAAACGGGTGGCCCTTGCAAACAAGGAAACGCTTGTTGCCGCGGGCCCCATAGTTATGGCTACTGCCCGGCGCTTTAATGCCGATATCCTTCCCGTGGATTCGGAACATTCTGCCATCTTCCAGTGCCTGCAGGCAGCGGGCGGAAACGAGGTGGACCGGATTCATCTCACCGCTTCCGGCGGCCCTTTCCGCACGCTTCCCCGCGAAGTGATAGCCGGCCTTGGCAAAGACGCCGCCCTGAAGCATCCCAACTGGGATATGGGCGCGAAGATAACCATCGACTCGGCCACGATGATGAATAAGGGCTTCGAGGTGATAGAGGCCAAATGGCTCTTCGGAGTTGACGTTTCCCGCATCCACGTGGTGGTGCATCCGGAATCCGTGATTCACTCGATGGTGGAGTTTGCCGATGGCGCCGTCCTGGCGCAGCTCGGCTGCCCGGACATGCGGGAACCCATCCAGTACGCGATGTCTTATCCCTCAAGGCTTTCGCTCAGCAACAAGAAACTGGACTTCGCTGCCCTCTCCGGCCTTAGTTTCTTTGAGCCGGACATGGAGAAATTCCCCTGCCTTGGGCTCGCATTCGATGCCATTGAAAGGGGAGGGAATGCCCCATGTGCGCTTAATGCGGCAAACGAAGCGGCCGTTGCGGCATACCTTCACGACCGGATTGGTTTTTACGACATTTCATCCATAGTTGAAAGAGTGGTCTCAGGCGTGAATTTTGCAGCAACGCCCACGCTCGACGACATCTTCGCCACCCACGAAGAGTCGTACCGGCGAGCCTGTGAAATGCTATGACTGTCCTGATTAAAGCCCTGCAGGTGATACTTGCCCTTTCCGTTCTCATCCTTATACATGAGGCGGGGCATTTCTTTTGGGCCAAGCTGTTCAAAATCAGGGTAGATAAGTTCTTCCTCTTCTTCGATATCGGCGGTTTTAAGCTATTCTCCACGAAGCAGAAATGGTTTGTGAAGCTCTTCCCCAAGGCGGCTTCCTGGGAAACTGAATACGGCATTGGCTGGCTTCCCCTTGGCGGCTACTGCAAGATAGCCGGGATGATAGACGAATCCCTGGACACAAAGCAGCTGAGCGGGAAACCCAAGAGCTGGGAATTCCGTTCCAAGCCGGCCTGGAAGAGGTTTCTGGTGATGGGTGGCGGCGTTCTGAACAACTTCCTCTTCGCCATCCTTCTGTTTATCCTGATGCTGGACATCTGGGGAAACGCATATATCCGGAACGACGAATCAACTCCCATCTACGTGAACGAGCTGGCCCGCGAAATGGGTTTCCGCTCCGGCGATGTGATTTTGAAGTTCGACGATTATGTGCCGGAAGACTTCTCCATGCTCCAGGCGGATCTTGCCCGCCGCGACGTTCGCAAAGCGGAGGTTCTCAGAGGGGCGGATACCGTGTCAATCTACATCGACCAGTCCAAAATCGGTGCGGTGCTCCAGTCTCCCGGCATGTTCGACCTTGCCCTTCCTTTCGTGGTGGATTCCGTAACCTTGGATTCTCCAAATGCCGATATTCTCCTTCGCGGAGATAGGATCACGACCATCGATTCAGTGGAGGTGGCATATCTTCAGGATGCGCGGCCGCTTCTGGAGAAATATGCCGGGAAGGAGGTTGTGTGCCGTGTAGTACGTGACAGCGCCGCGATGTCCATTCCTCTCAAGGTGGACAGCCTGGGTCGTGTGGGCGTGATTGTCCAGTACCCGGGATACGAGTTCCGGAACTATGGCTTCTGGGAAGCAATCCCGGAAGGCTGCAAGGAAGCGTGGAGCACGGTGGACGGCTATGTTCGGGACCTTCGGCTGGTATTCACTCCCAGGACGGAGGCATACAAGTCGGTTGGCAGTTTCATCGCCATCGGCCAGGTGTTTCCCGCCCGCTGGAACTGGTATCAGTTCCTCTACATCATGGCCCTGCTGTCAATTATGCTGGGCGTGATGAATCTCATCCCCATACCTGCCCTGGACGGCGGCCACATGGTGTTCTGCCTGTATGAGATGATAACCCGGCGGAAGCCGTCGGACCGCTTCATCCTGGTTGCCCAGCTGATAGGAATGATGCTTCTGGTGGCCCTTATGATCCTGGCTTTTGGAAACGATATAACAAGACTTTTGCGATAATATGAGACGTTTTATCACACTTATGGCCTGCGCCCTTGCCATTGCCTTCTGCGCTAGTTCATGCAAGAACGCTCCACGCGGCAAACTGCTCCCCAACGTGAGCGGAAAGGCCGGGGAGATTATCCTCGTAATCGACAGGGATAACTGGGAGGGCAATCTGGGATCGGCCTTCAGGGAGATCCTCAGCGGAGACACCCCGTATCTGGCACAGAGGGAGCCACTCTTTACCCTTGCGAACGTGCCTCCGGGAAACTTCAACAACATGTTCAAGATGCACCGTAACATAATCATCCTGAACATCAACCCGCAGAATCAGACCACCGGAATAGTGTACCGCAAGGACGAATGGGCCAAGCCCCAGTCGGTTGCCCAGCTGGACGCATGGGACGAAGCTGGTGCGCTGGAAATACTGGCCTCTGACGGCGCCACCCTGGCGGAATTCTTCGAGCAGGCTGAACGCGACAGGATCATCGCCAACTGCATCCTGTACGAGGAAGTGCCACTTCGCGAACCTGTTAAAAAGATAAGCGGCGGCTTCCTGCATTTCCCTTCTGGATACAAGCTGCGCAAAATCACCGACACCTTTGCCTGGATTGCCGATGAAAAGCAGTACACCAACCAGACGGTACTCGTGTACAGCTATCCTGCCGACGGGGCCGATGTCTTCGACCTCAGCCGAATGATTTCCATGCGCAACGAAGTGATGAAGGCGAACGTTCCCGGCATGTTCGACGGAACGTACATGACCACCTCCACGGCAATCTCTCCCACCACCCGTCCTCTTCGCTACCGTGGCAGGGACTTCATGGAAACCCGCGGCTTCTGGGAAGTGGAGGGCGATTTCATGGGCGGCCCGTTCGTGAGCCACTCTTTCTATTCCCCTGACGGGAAGTCGATTATTGTACTGGAGGCCTTTGTATACGCTCCCAAGTACGACAAACGCCAGTATCTTCGCCAGGTGGAATCCATACTATATTCCTTTGAGTGGGAAAATAATTAAAAATAATTTTGCAAGGATAAAAAATATTTGTACCTTTGCAGTCCCAATTAGGCGAACTGCCTTTTTGAGGCCACAGATGGTGGGTTCGTATAACGGTTAGTACTCGGGATTTTCATTCCCGCAATAGGAGTTCGATTCTCCTACCCACTACCAAAAAAATAAAAAAAAATAAAATAATGGCAAACACTAAATCTGCTCAGAAGGCCGCTCGGCAGAACGAGAGGCACAGACTGCATAACAAGTATTATGCAAAGACCACGAGGAACGCTATCCGCGACCTCCGCAACACTACCGACAAGAAAGCTGCACAGGACAATGCTCCTAAAGTGTACGCTATGATAGACAAACTGGCCAAGATCGGCGTCATTCACAAGAACAAAGCCGCCAACCTGAAGTCAGGTCTTGCAGTCTACATCAACAAACTCGCCTAAGAGTGATTCATAGCCGGCCCGGCGTTTCAAGGGCATCGGGATGTAGCGCAGTTGGCTAGCGCACTACGTTCGGGACGTAGGGGTCGTCTGTTCGAGTCAGATCATCCCGACTAGTTCAAGGAAAATGACGGAGAAATCCGTCATTTTTTTGTGTTTTCATCGTCATTTGCCATAAAATGATTATCTTTGAAGGATTATGAAAAGATTGATTCTCATATTGGCTTTGGCGGTAGCGGCGGCTTGGACGTTGGGGGCGCAGAGTGCGGCATCAAGCGGGGAGTGGTTGTATATAGATAAGGGAAAGATGCAGCTGACACTTTTCTCTGCCAGCAATAAGCCTCTGATGGTTTTCCCCGTCGGAATCGGAATGAATGCGGGGAACAAGCGCTCCGCCTATGACGGGAGAACCCCGGAAGGCGATGATTTCACCGTGCAGCGCATCCAGAACTTCTCGCATGTAACCTTCGACTATCAGGACGGCAAAGGCCCCGTGTATGCTTATGGCCCCTGGTTCTTCCGCCTGAAAACAGGTTGGAAGAGCATCGGCATCCATGGAACGGACAGGCCCTGGACAATCGGCAAGCGGGATAGCCACGGCTGCATCCGTATGTACAATGAGGATCTGGTGAAACTGAAGCCCCGAGTATACGTTGGGATGAAGGTGGTGATAGTGCCAGGTGCGGAAGACCTGAGGGCCGATGGAAAAATCACCGAGGACGAGTACCGGGTTCTAAGAGAAAAGGAAACCGCCGGGGAATAACAGATGATAACGCAAGACAAGATATCGCAACTGCACGAGAGGCTCTCAACGCTGGAGTCCTGCCTGGACATTGCCGGAAAGCGTAAGGAAGTGGAGCGCAAGACTCAGGAGAGCTTGGCCCCGGACTTCTGGAACGATCCCAAGGCGGCGGAACTCTTCCTCAAGAAACTCTCCACCCTGAAGGCGTGGGTACAGGATTTCGACAAGGCAAAAGCCCTTGCCGACGATCTGGATGTCTTGTACGAATTTGCGAAAGAAAGCCTTGACGGGCAGGAAGACGAAGCCCTTGAAACGGCGGAAACCCGCGAGGCGGATGCCCTCTACGCCCAGGCCGTGGAGGCCGTGGAAGCCCTGGAACTGAAGAACATGCTGGGCGGGGAGGGCGACAACCTTGGCGCCGTACTCACCATCAACTCCGGTGCCGGCGGCACGGAGGCAAACGACTGGAGCGCCATGCTCATGCGCATGTACCTGCGCTGGGGTGAACGCAATGGATATAAAATGACGGTTACCTCCCTTCTGGAAGGGGAGGAGGCCGGAATCAAATCGGCCACAATAGAAGTGGAGGGCGATTATGCCTATGGCTATCTGAAGGCCGAAAATGGCGTGCACCGCCTGGTGCGCATTTCTCCCTTCAACGCTCAGGGAAAGCGCCAGACAACATTCTCCTCGGTGTTCGTTTATCCTCTGGTGGATGACAGCATCCATATCGACATTAATCCTGGAGATTTGGAGTGGGACACCTTCCGAAGCGGCGGCCACGGCGGCCAGAACGTGAACAAGGTGGAAACCGGCGTACGCGTGCGGCATATCCCTTCCGGAATCATGGTGGAGAACACGGAAACACGTTCCCAGCAGGATAACAGGCAGAGGGCTCTCCTTATCCTGAAATCCCGCCTGTACGACATCGAACTGAAGAAACGTCAGGAAAAACAGGCGGAACTGGAAGGCCAGAAAAAGCGCATCGAGTGGGGCTCCCAGATACGCAACTACGTCCTGCACCCCTACAAACTTGTGAAGGACCTCCGCACCGGCTACTCCACGGCAGACACCCAGGCCGTTCTGGACGGCGACATTAACGAATTCATGAAATCCTACCTCATGGGCAACGGCGCCTCCCAGGCCCCCATCGACGAAGACGACGATATCTAGGCCCCTGTGAAAGGCTACTTTTGGAGAAGTTGTGATTATATACGGGGGAACTTCTCCAAAACCATTGCCCTAGAGCCTACTTTTGGAGAAGTTCAAGCCCCTGGAATCACAACCTCTCCAAGACCCTGCCCTGTACAGTGTTTTGTTTGCCCTTTCCGCGAAACCTCGCGAAAGATTTGCGAAGGTCGCGGGGATTGGTTATTTTTGTATGATAGATATTAAACTGTATCAATAATGCCTGATTTTAAATACGCCCCTATGTTCCAACTGGGCACTGATACCACGGAGTACTATATGATTCCCGGTTCGGAGAAACTGGTTAAGACTTCAAAGTTCGGAGGGCATTGCGGATGCGGGGGAAAGACCATACTGGAGGTATCACCTGAAGCCCTCACACTTGTGGCTCGACAGAGTTTCCACGACTGCCAGTTTATGCTGCGCCGCGCCCATAACGAGCAGGTGGCGGCAATTCTGAAGGACCCCGAGGCCAGTGACAACGACAAGTACGTGGCCCTGCAGTTCCTGCGCAACGCGGAAACGTCCGTCAAGGGCGTCCTGCCCTTCTGCCAGGATACCGGCACCGCCATCATCCACGCAGAGAAGGGTCAGCGCGTGTGGACGGACTTTGAGGATGAAGAGGCCCTGAGCCGCGGCGTGTTTGACTGTTACACCCAGGAGAACCTGCGCTACAGCCAGAACGCCCCGCTGGATATGTACAACGAGGTGAATACCAAGTGCAACCTTCCTGCACAGATCGACATTGAGGCCACTCAAGGCAACGAATACCGTTTCATCATGGTCGCCAAGGGCGGCGGGAGCGCCAACAAGACATACTTCTACCCGATGACCAAGGCCACCATCCAGAACGAAGGCACCCTGCTGCCGTTCCTGGTGGAGAAGATGAAGACGCTTGGCACAGCGGCATGCCCTCCGTACCATATCGCATTCGTAATCGGCGGCACTTCCGCAGAGAAAAACCTGCTCACAGTAAAACTGGCGAGTATCAAATACTACGACAATTTGCCCACAACCGGGGATGAAACCGGCCGTGCTTTCCGTGACATCGACCTGGAGGAGAAACTCCTGAAGGAGGCACAGAAGATAGGCCTCGGCGCCCAGTTCGGCGGTAAGTATCTAGCTCACGACATCCGTGTTATCCGTCTCCCGCGCCATGGTGCCAGCTGCCCCATCGGCATGGGTGTAAGCTGCAGCGCAGACCGCAATATCAAGAGTAAGATCAACGCCGACGGCGTGTGGATCGAGAAGATGGATACCAATCCTTCCGAACTGATTCCCGAGGAGTACCGCAGGCCTGGAGAGGGACCGAAGGGCATAGAGATCGATCTGGACAAGGGCATCGACTTTGTGCGCGGCGAACTCAGCAAATATGCCGTAGGCACCCGCGTAAACCTTAAAGGCACCATCATCGTGGCCCGAGACATCGCCCACGCCAAGCTGAAGGCCCGCCTGGATGCGGGAGAAGGCCTGCCCGCCTACTTCAAGGACCATCCCATCCTTTACGCCGGCCCCGCAAAGACTCCGGAAGGATATCCCTGCGGGTCGATGGGCCCCACTACGGCCAACCGTATGGACCCGTATGTGGACGAGTTCCAGGCTAATGGAGCGTCCCTGGTGATGATTGCAAAGGGCAACCGCAGCCAGCAGGTAACGGATGCATGCAAGAAGCATGGAGGCTTCTACCTTGGCACCATAGGCGGTGTTGCGGCAGTGCTCTCCCAGAGCAGTATCCGCAGCATCAAATGCGTTGAATACCCGGAACTTGGAATGGAAGCCGTGTGGAAGATAAGCGTGGAAGACTTCCCGGCCTTCATCCTGGTAGACGACAAGGGTAACGATTTCTTCAAAACAATAGGTCTGTAGAATGAGAGTCAAGCTTTGTCTGGCAGCCCTGCTGCTGTTTTCCGCCATCGGCCTGAATGCCCAGAAAAACAACAACAAGTACTGGGAATCTGGCAAACTCACCTGGGGAGACTATACGGAGAGTTCCGCCATCGGAGATGACGGCGCAGGCTCATCCAATTCCTTCGGCTGGGAAACGAAAGACGCCCACGAGCAATCCGGAAACCTTACGGTGCACCGGGTTACATCTAAAGTGTATCTGAACAAGGCCCAGTCGTGGGTGAATCCCACCCTGGCAACGGACCGCCAGCTCCGCTACAACCAGCTTTTCTTCGACCTGAACGAGTTGTACTGCCGCCGTATGCTCCGGGAAATCTACGACCCGGAAACCAACTTCGACGTGGGCTTCCTGCAGGACTACTACATCGGCCTTGTCGCCGTGAAAATGACGGAAATCAACACCATGTCGGACCATGGCACGGACGATGCAACCATCGCATATTTCGAAACCGTGGTCCAGAGCCAGCTGGAGGCGCTTCCCCGTTCTGAATTCAAGCCTGGCAACCTCAAGAAAGGTACACACGGCTTCGGAATCCGGGGTGGTCTCACCGGGGAGTATTTCCTTGGCGAGCCTGCCACAAGCCTTGGCCCCATGTATATGATGGATTTCGGTCTGAGGTATTTCTACAAGAGGCTGTTCTTCGATGCCGGTCTGGGCTTCGGCGCCCTCAAGGCACGTGAGAATATTTCCACACCCAGGATGGACATTATCAAGGGCCAGATCCTTTCCGACATCCAGGCAAATGCCTTTCTGGGTTTTAACCTGTACGATGGTCCTTGGGTGCGTATAGCCCCCATGGCCGGTATCGGCTACAACGGCGTTTCGCTATTGGAAACGGACGACGAGGATGAGATAACTCCCACCGCTCTCAGCGGTATGCGTATCATGGGCGGGTTGGATTTCGACCTGAAGGTCTCCCGTGAAGCCTTCATTTTCCCCAGCGACCGCTCCCTGTCGGAAAACTGCCTGAATATCCGCGTCTTCCTGGCCAAGACCGGCTTTAATGCCGGACTGGACGGGCTAAGCATGAATGTGGGCGTTTCCTATTCCCTTCAGCTGTTCGGCTTGAAAAGTTGGTAGAGTAGATGGCAACCATCGGCATATTCGATTCGGGCTCGGGCGGGCTCTCCGTTTACAGGGAGCTTGCCAAAATGCTGCCGGGGGAGCGTTTTGTCTATTTCTCCGACAATGCGCATTGCCCCTATGGCGACAAGAGCCCCGAATACATCCGCGAGAGGGCATCGGCCATCACCGACATCCTCCTTGGGATGGGGGCCGATATTATCGTGGTGGCCTGCAATACCGCAACCGCCGCGGCCATTTCCTATCTTCGCGAAAACTATCCGGAAGTGCCCTTCGTAGGCATGGAACCGGCGGTGAAGCCGGCGGCCCTTGGCACACAGTCCGGTGTAATTGGAGTTCTTGCCACCGCAGGCACTCTTCGCGGCTCAAAGTACCTTGATACAAAGGGCAAATGGGGCGGAGGCGTGCGCATTGTGGAGCAGGTGGGCAAAGGTTTCGTGGAGTTGGTAGAGGAAGGCCTCCTGGACGGCTCTGAAGTGGAATCCACTGTTCGAGCTTCCGTTCAGCCTCTCCTTGACGAGGGGGCCGATATCATCGTCCTTGGCTGCACCCATTATCCTTTTCTGCGTCCGGTAATCCAACGCATCGCCGGGAATTCCGTGCGCATAATAGACCCCGCTCCCGCAGTCGCAAAACGCACGGCCGATGTTCTTCTGGAGCGAGGCCTCATCGGCAAAGAAAATGTCCGGAACCTCGAAGCGGTCCCGGACACTGTAGATTCTTCTTTTTATTCATCCGGTCTCCCGGATTCTATGGGAAGGATTCTCCGTTATCTGTAATAAGGGCTGTACTGGTTGTACATGGATCCGTACATCTGACCGAGCACCTCGAGGAACGGCTGGCCGTTGAAGAGGGTGGTGCGGTATACGGTGTTGTCCACCAGGTAGTACTCGACGCCGTTCATTACGATGATATCATAGTCGTCCGGGAGTGAGGTTACCAGGGCACCTGCAGGAGGAACGATGGTGGTGAACTGACCGGAAGCGGTTACGATGAAGAATACACCGTCCTGATAGTAGTACTGGGAATTTGCGTAAGCGTAGCTCTGCACGAGACCCAGACGGTTGGCGATTTCGTATGCGCTGAGCGCTCTGTTGTTGTTGAGGGCAAGGGCCCCGTTCTGAGCGATGATGCGCGCGTTGTTCTGGGCGATGATGAGATTCTGCTGGGCAATCACGTTGTAGTTGTCGAACACCGTATTATAGGTGCGGTAAACGCTGCTGTAGTAGGAGAAAGTCACAGGCCTGAACAGTGCGGCTTCAACGATCACGTCGAGGGCGGTTCCATAAGGAGGACGGCTCACTACCCAGACACTTCCGTAGGTACGGTAGTAGATGCCATTGTGATAGTAGTAGTCGATTCCCCAGTGGCTGATTCTGCGATAACCGGTGGGCAGGGTTCTTACCCTGTAGCCATAGTAGTGAGGATCTCTGCCCCAGAAGTGGGTGGGACGGCTGATGTCCAGGAAGGAACGCTCGCGGGGAGAGATGCGGTTGAGGTCGTGATTGTCGTCCATGCGCCAATCGTCGTCGTAACGGTAGTTGCCGCCGTCGTCGCGATAGTTCCCGTTGTTGTTATTGCCGGATGCGCTCGAAGTGCTTGCGCCGCTGCCCAGGCCGGAACGGGTTACGTTGCTGGAACGGACTGCGGTGCCGCTGGAGCTGCCGCTGGAAGTGCTGGTTCCGCCGCTTTGGCGAACAGTGGTGCTGCCGCTGGTAGCGCTGCTGCTGGTGGAGGTGCTGGTGCCGCTGCCCTGACGGGTGGTGGTTCCGCCGCTCTGACGAACGGTGGTGCCGCCTGCGCTGCTACTGCTGGAGGTGCTGGTTCCGCCGCTCTGACGGGTGGTGGTTCCGCTGGTGGAGGTGCCGCTCTGACGAGAGGTGCTTCCACTGGAAGTGCTGGAACTGGAAGTGCCGCCGCTCTGACGAGAGGTGGTGGAACCGCTGGAGGTGCTGGTGCTGCCGCTCTGACGAGAGGTGCTGCCGCTGGTGGTTGTGGAGGTGCCGCCACTCTGACGGGTGGTGCCGCCTATCTGATAGGTACTTCCGCTCTGGCGGGAAGTGCTTCCGGAAGTGCTGGTAGCGCTGCTGCCGCTCTGGCGTGTGGTGCTTCCGCTGGAAGTGGATGTACCGCTGCTCTGGCGGGAGGTGCTTCCGCTCGTGGAAGTGCTTCCGCTTTGACGTGAAGTTCCGCCACTTTGGGTAGAAGTACCGCTTTGGCGGGTTGTGCCGCCGCTCCGAACCTGTGCGGAGAGCGGGCTGGCCGACATAATGACTGCCATTATGAATGCGGCTGTTGTGTAAACTATGCGTTTCATGGCTCTTTGCTTTTAAAGGTTCAACGTTTAATAAATGTAGTACTTTCTGGAAAGTGACAGAAAATGTTCGACATCCTTGTTCCAGTAATCAACAATGTCTTCCACCTTCATTCTTTTTCCGAAATTCTTTCTTACATAATCCGTACCACAAACTATATCCAGCATCCTTGTTTTTTCCAAAGGGAAGGGATTGTGCTCCGGATAAAGCTCGTTAACTGCCTGCATTACATAGAATTGCGTGAGAGTAAGTGAGGCTGCCTGATAGTCTGTGAAAAAGAACTGCACTCCGTGCAGAAGCTTCTTTTCCAGGGAGCCGTACTTGGGCATATAGTGTATGGTGCGGAAGGCGATGCCGGGGAGATTGTAGCTGTCCAGGCGGGCCTTGAGAGCATCGGCATCGATCCATTCGGCGGCGAAAACCTGGAAGGGAAGGAGATAGCCGATGCCGTGGTTTACGAAGTTGGGGAATTCACCGATAATGCCGGCGGAAGGGTAGCCGATGGCGGCCTGAACGTCCGGGATGTTGGGCGAGGGGAGGATCCAGGGGAGCTCGGTATCGGCATACAGCATGTCCCTGGTCCATCCTTCCATGGGGATTACGGTGAGTTTGCACTTGAGGGGAGGCTGGTCGCCGGTTTGGCCGCGGTTCATGCCCTCCTCGTTGATCATCTTCGCCAGTTCGCCAACGGTGAGGCCATAGACATAGGGAATCTTGAATTCGCTCACGAAGGAGTAGAAACCGGGCTCTACATAGCAGCCTTCCACTTTGAGGCCGCCAAGGGGATTGGGCCTGTCCAGGACCATCACCTCGATGCCTTCGACGGCGCAGGCCCTCATCACGAGGCCAAGTGTGCTGATGAAGGTGTAGGAGCGGGTTCCAACGTCCTGGATGTCGTAGACCATGATGTCTATGCCCTTGAGCATTTCAGGAGTGGGCTGGCGGTATTTTCCGTACAGAGAATACACGGGAAGGCCGGTGGTTGGATCCGGTGCGTCTTCGATACGGCCGCCCGCCCACACATCACCGCGGACGCCGTGTTCCGGGCCGAAAAGAGCCACGAGGTTCACTTCGGGGGCGTGGAAGAACACGTCGATGGTGGAACGGATGTGGGTGTCTATTCCGCTGGGATTGGTGACAAGCCCGACACGTTTGCCCTGGAGGCCTTCGAAGCCCCGTTTTTCAAGGACATCGATGCCGGGCAGTACCTTCTGGGCCTGGAGCTGGATGGCTCCGAGCAGGAGGAGCAGAAGGCTTGCAAGTAAGATTTTGTAACGTCTCATGTATGCAAATATAGTTATTTCTTTCCGAACTGAGCGGGTACGCGGCGGCGGGCCGCCAGGGTTACGGCCACGGTGGCTATGCAGCAGACCATGACCAGGATGTAGAAACCGGAATAACCCATTGCCTGCTGCAAGTAGCCGGCAACGGCGCCGGGAAGCAGCATGGATAGGGCCATGAAGCCGGTGCAGATGGCGTAGTGGGAGGTTTTGAGGGGGCCGTCGGCAAAGTATATCATGTACACCGTGTATGCCGTGAAGCCATAGCCGTAGCCGAACTGGTCGAACACCACGCAGGCGCCGATTGTCCAGATAGAGGATGGCTGGGTGAGGGCCATGAAAAGGTACACGGCGCAGGGGAGGGCGAGGCTCAGTGCCATGGGAAGGAGGCAGTGCCTGAGGCCTTTGCGGGAGATGTGCCAGCCGCCAAGTATGCCGCCCGCAAGGAGGGCGATGACTCCGGCTGTTCCGTACACTATTCCGAAAGCTTCTTTATCCAGTCCAAGGCCGCCAAGGGCGAGGGTGTCGCTGAAGAAGGGGTACATCAGTTTCACGGAGAGGGCTTCCGGAAGGCGGTAGAGCAGGAGGAAACATACCAGAAGGCCGATTCCGGGCTTGGTGAAGAAACTCCCGAATGCCTGGCCGAATTCACGCAGAATGTCCCGGGCGGATTTGCGGGAAGCGGTGGCGTCTTCCTGGGGGCGAGGAAGCAGGAATGCGTGATACAGCGTTATTACGGCCAGGATAATGGCTGTGGCGGTGAGGGTGAGAGTCCAGGCGCGGGGAACCGAGCCGGTGCGTTTCTGCAGCAATCCGGCAAGGACCACCAGAACGCCCTGACCGAACACCATGGCAATGCGGTAGAAAGTGTTTCTTATGCCTACGAAGGCCGATTGATGCCCTTTGCTGAGGGCTATCATGTAGTATCCGTCGGCCGCGATGTCATGGGAGGCCGATGCGAATCCGGTGATTACGAAAAGGATGAGCGTCCAGGTGAACGGGGAAGAGGCCGGAAGGGTGAGGGCAAGCAGGGCAACCGCTGCCGCCATGCATATCTGCATCGCCACAATCCACCAGCGTTTGCTCTTGAAGATATCCACGAAGGGGCTCCAGAGCGGCTTCACCAGCCAGGGAAGGCCGATGAGGCTGGTTATAAGGGCAAGGCGGCTGTTGTCCATCCCAAGGTCTTTCAGGATAACGACGGAAATCGTATTCACTATGAAATACGGAAGCCCTTCGGCAAAATAGAGGGTTGGAACCCAAAGCCAGGGGGATATGCTGCGGGATGGTTTCATGTTCATTCGAGGGTTGTGCCCGGATAATAGAATTCGAGGATTTCGCGGTACGGTTTGCCACTTGCGGCCATTACAGCGGCGCCAATTTGGCAAAGGCCCACTCCGTGGCCCCAGCCGTGGCCGCGGAGGATCACTTCATCCGGGGTGAATTCGGCATCGAACCAGGAGCTGTATAGGTGGCTGGTGGAGAGGTATTTCCTTATTATGAGTTCCTTGCCCAGTATAAGCGTCTTTTTCGTGCCGGTAACTTTGAGGCGGGTGATGCGGCCGGAGCCGCCTCTTTCCAGGGGCTCAAGGCCGGTGAGGGTGCCGATATCCACTCCGGAGCGTTCGGAGATAAGGGCGGAAAGCTCGTCGATGCCGTAGCGTACTTCCCAGTCGTGGAAGCCGGTGGTTTCCAGGTCGTAGCCGTTGAGCACTTTTTCCAGGACGTCGCGGTCTTTCGTGTTGCACCAGGGGTCTTCCTTAACGGTGAGATAGGGGTAATCCTTGTCTTCCCAGCAGGAGGAGAAGCGTTCGGTGAGGCCGCCACAGCACTTGTGGAAGCGGCAGTCGGCAAGGGCGCCGTCGTAGCGGAGAACCTGGCCCCAGGTTTGGTCGATGGCTTCACGGACATTGTTACCCACGGCCATCGTGAGGCCCTGATAGCGCTGGCAGTGGTCGTCGGCACAGACATCGAAGAGTTTGTGGTCCTGATGGTCGAACCACTTGCGGATTTCGATGAGATCTCTCGACTCCGGCTTCGCCTCCGCTCGAGATGACAGGGGGGAGGAGCTCGAGATGACAGGAGAGAACTGGCCCTCCAGCCAGGTGACGAGGCCAGGGGTGCCGGTGAGGGCGGGGCCGTCTGTCCTATGGGCGCACCGGCGTTTCTGAATCATCGACATAACCCAGGAACGGGAAATTACCGCGTGGGCTTTGAGCAGTTCCAGGGACGATGTGGCGCTCATCTCCGAGGAGATTACGCTCAGAAGATAGTCTTCAACACCTATTATATTAACGGCGCGGACATTTGTGCCCTCCACTATGAACCTCAGTGTGCCGGCGAACTTCTGGTCCAGTTTCCTTTCCCAGTGGAAGCCTACGCCGATGGTTACTCCGTGGAGGATGAACGATGGCTCGGCGAAAAGGGTTGAGATGGTGGGGGCTTCGAAAACCAGCGAGTCGTACAGCACTCCGCCATAGTCAATCTTGCCTTCGCGGTAAGATACTTTCTGAGGGCCGGCGCCGTCGGAAATGATTTCGAAGGTGATTTCCGGGGCGGCCATTATGCCAACTTCAATCTTGGGCTGGGTGCGTACAAGGCGCCAGAGAAGGTGCTTTTCCTCCTGCTCAGAGAGGGTTACCTCCGAGTAGATATCGGCAAGGATTTCCGGGGTGATGCGATCGAAATCCTTTTCCTGGGGAACCACCACGAAGCCGGCCATGTCGGCCGCTCCGGGGCTGATGGCGAAGTTCTCGTGACCATCGGCAAAGTAGTGATGGGGCTTTTCCTGGCGTCGTATGGTCACGAAAGCGCGGTATTCTCCCTCTCCGGCCCAGGTGAAGGCGTTGAAGCGCGGCTCCGTTTCTTCCGCCACCAGGGTTTCGCAGTCCAGAAGGCGGTAGAACATCTTGGCCATGGACTTTGCCGTTTTGGCCCTGAGCATGAAGATGCCGCGGTTGAAATGCTTGTAGTGGTAAAGCTGGGCGTCGCGCACGGAGTCCAGGAATTCGAGATCACCTTTGAACTCTTCCGGAAGGGTGCCGCCGGCTGCCGATATGGCCCTGAGGAGCCTGTCCGCCGTTCTTTCCAGGGGCATGTAGCCTTTGGGGCAGGCCTGGAAGTGGGCGTGCTGGGGAACGGTGGTGCCGCTGTTGGGGCTGTTGTAGAACACCATGTAGTCCGGGAATGCGCAGCAGAGGTCCAGCATGTCCGGGAAGCGGTGCCATATTGTTTGAGGGACGTGGGTGTCCCGCGTTATCACAAGGTGGTTGGGGAAGATGGGGGCCCTGTTTACCAGGATGTTGTATTTGCGGCCCTTGCGCCCTTCGAAGGGGAGGGTGTGCTGGTGCTCCATGTAATTCTCTTCGCAAAGGGGGCAGCCGTGGTCGAAGATGGGAAGTCTGCCGGGGTTCGACTGCAGGGTGACAAGGATGCCGTCCATTTTGAGGGTGCGGGTGCGGGCGCTCTTGAGGGCCCGGTACTTTGCCGCAACCGCAGGCCATACGGATAACTGGTCGTGGACGAATTTGTCGATGTCGGTTGCCATAAGCGTCAGAGGAGGTTCAGGAGTTTGGGCTTTACTTTTTGGAACTCGTACTCGAATACCGGGGTGAGGATTCCTTTGCCGATGGCATCCTGGACATCGGCAAGGGACCACCATCTGCCTTCGGAGACCTCGGTCTCCTGGGGGATGGGACTAAACTGGCCGATGACGGCATACACGGAGGTGATTTCCCGGAAGCCGTCGCCTTCGTAGAGATAGGTTTCGATGTATGTGGGGTTGAATTCCCGGAGGGCGAGTTCTTCTTCCGCCTCGCGGTAGAGGGCTTCCTGAAGCAGTTCCCCGTAGATGACGTGGCCGCCTACGGCAGTGTCCCAAAGACCGGGATACAGCTTTTTGATGGGGGCGCGTTTCTGGAGATAGATGTTGCCGAAGCGGTCCAGTATGTGGAGATGCACGACGGGGTGCAGGAATTCCTGTGGAAGAGAATGGCAGTTTTCCCTTGAGGCCTGGCCGGTTACAAGGCCGCTTTCTTCCACCACGGGGAGCATTTCCGCTGCGGGAGCGGGCTCCGGGGCGGGGGAGTTTGCGCTGCGGCGGGGAAGTACCGGTGCGGTTTCAAAGGGGTATACGAGTTCAAACATGGCTAAAACACGAATTTTACGCAAAAGACCGCTTTGCCCTCTACCCGGCCTTCTATGAACCAGCCGTCTTCAGCGGCGAGGCGGTAGAGTTCCACCTTCTGGCCGGGGGTGGTTTCTTTTATGAAACTTATGTACAGGTCTTTTACTCGTTTTGTGCTTGTGAGTTCATACGGCAGTGCGTCCATGGCCCAGACTACGTATCTGACGTTATTGGTGTGGCCGATGATGTCGATGTCCGAGTAACTCACGGCGTGCTCTCCGACGCTTTGGGGTTCTGCGCCGCGGGGAAGGACTGTTTTGGGGCAGGGCTCTTCGATGGCGCTTTCCATGGGACCATCGACACGGAGCAGATGCTCTATGGTTTCCGGACGCACAAGGCGGCGGGTGGCTTCGTCTATGATAACCCAGGAGGTGGTGCAGGTGACGAGGTGTCGGCCTTTGGCATCGTCCATGAAGAAGTCCCGGAGGAAATACAGGCCGTCAAGGCCTTTGTGCCAGGTGGTGAGTTTAACGTTGTCTCTCCATTTGGGGTAGCCTTCGAAATGGATGTGCATGCGGGAGAGCACCCATGCGGTGTGGTGCACGTGGAGCTGGTCGTAGCCGAAGCCAAGGGCGCTGGCGGCCCAGTACGCGATTTCCTGGGCGAAGTCCATGAAGGCGGCTGGCTTCATCTGGAAAGAGGCATCCGTGCCGTAGCAGGGGATGCATATGTCCTCACGGAATCTGTATCCTTCCCGTGTTATCATAGGTTGAGTGATTTCAGGGTTTGAAGTTCCTGCGGCGAGTAGAGCAGGCGGTCCACCGCATCCGGTGCCACGCGGCCAAGGATGGCCAGGGCCAGGAGGCCCAGCGCGGCGAGGGCGGCGAACACTATTATTATAATAAGGAGGGTGCGGGGCTTTTTGGGGGGTATTTCGGGAGATTTTGGCTGGGGCCATCTCTCGCAAGCTCGGGTCTCGACTTCGGCTTCGCCTTCGCTCGAAATGACAGGGGAAGGGGTGGTCTCTTCCGGAGATTTCTCGACTTCGCTCGAAATGACAGGGGACGGAGCGCGCGGAGAAATCTCTTCGTCGAAGCCCTGGTTGTTCTTCAGCGATATGCTCACGAGGCCGAAGCCGGCGGGCCAGATGTCGAGATCTTCGTCCGGGACAAAGAAGAAGTGGTTCTCGCGCGTTGAGCGGAGGCGCCCAAGGCCGGGGAGCTCCACGGATTTGCGTTCCGTGAGGATTCCTTTCAGTTTTTCAAGGAAATCAGTAAGCTGCTTCCCGGTGATGCCATATTTCTCCTTCATGCGTTCTGCCAGAAGACCGTCTTCTGTGGCCTTGCGTGTGAAGGAAAGGCGGCGGTAAGGGGGATTTATGGTGTAGCCTTTGTCGGAGAAAGTGGAGGGAACCAGTTCCGCGATGAAGGTTCCAACGCCGGGCACGCCCACAGAGTCCTTCTCCAGGATAATCTCTTTTATTGATATCGACAGTAAGGCTACATCCATCGGCGGCTCAGGCTAGTTTTTTCCGAACACAAAGATATGAATTTTTTTCGCAAAAAATTTGCAGATTCGAAAAAATAGAGTACCTTTGCAATCCCGTTTTCCAAAAGCGGTAAAAATTCCTCAATAGCTCAGTTGGTTAGAGCATCTGACTGTTAATCAGAGGGTCGTAGGTTCAAGTCCTACTTGAGGAGCTCCGAAAGCACTTGCAAGCAGTTTGTTGCAGGTGTTTTTTTTTGTATTTTTGCAGGAACAAAAACCTGAATTAATCTATGAAACTGGACGGAAGACGTATGAGCAGCAACGTGGAAGACCGCAGGGGCGGGCTGTCCACGGGCGGAAAACTTGGAATCGGCGGCGTTGTGCTGGTTGCCATCATCACTTTCATCATGGGGGGAGACCTTGGCGATGTGATAAGCAATGTGCAGAGTACCGGCGGAATCGGCATGGAGCAGACATCGGCCCAGGGAGAGGCGCAGTACGAGGAACTGGCAACATTCTCGAAGCAGATCCTGGCATCCACAGAGGATGTGTGGAGCGCATATTTCAGCCAGAACGGTCTGGGACAGTATCGCAATCCCACGCTGGTGCTTTATTCCGATGCAACGGCAACGGCCTGCGGAACCGGTCAGGCAGCGATGGGGCCTTTCTACTGCTCCGGAGACCAGAAACTTTATATCGACCTTAGTTTCTTCGCCACCATGCGTCAGCAGCTGGGGGCAGACGGCGACTTCGCGTATGCCTATGTGATTGCGCACGAGGTGGGCCATCATGTGCAGAACCTTCTGGGAACGCTGGGCCAGGCCCACAGCCAGATGAACCGTATGTCCAAGGCCGATGCGAACCGCGTGAGCGTGCGCCTGGAACTGCAGGCGGATTTCTATGCGGGCGTATGGGCCCATTATGAGAATACGATGTTCAATTCCATAGAAGACGGAGATCTGGAGGAAGCCATCCGCTGCGCTTCCGTGATTGGCGACGATTATCTGCAGAAGAAAGCCCAGGGCTATGCCGTTGAGGAATCGTTCACTCACGGCACTGCGGCGCAGAGAATGCGCTGGCTCAAGAAGGGCATGACAACGGGCGATATCAGCAAGGGAGATACTTTCAGCCTTAGTGATTCTCAGCTGTAATTTTTTTTTGGAGGTTCCGAAAAAAGCAGTATCTTTGCGGTCCCTAACGAAAAGGAGGTGTAAAAGCATGATTATCGTTCCCGTAAAGGAAGGCGAAAATATCGAAAGAGCGCTTAAGAAATTCAAGCGTAAGTTCGAAAAGACAGGTACCGTGCGCGAAATGCGCGCCCGGAAGAACTTCGAGAAGCCGTCCGTGATCAAGAGGATCGCCCATCAGAAGGCTGTCTACGTGCAGCATCTCCGCCTCCAGGAAGAGCAGTAAGCCATACTGGAAAAGGGAAATTAGAGCCGGATTCGCAAGATTCCGGCTTTTTTCGTATATTTGTAGATGTTATTGGCTCGTCAATGAAGGCAAAGAAGGTAATAAGGAACATCCTGCTGGGAATCGTGGGCTTTTTTGTACTGCTTCTTGTGGCAGTGCAGATAATCCTGAGCCCGAAATTCCTCACGAAGATTGTGAACCGTTTCGCGGCGGACTATGTGGACGGGACGGTGCATGTGGAAAAAGTGCGTGCATCGGTTTTCCGCTCTTTCCCTTACCTTAATATCCTTGCCGATGGCTTCTCTATCACCTACCCACATGAGCGCTTTGCCCAGTTTGACGGTCTTTGCCGTGAAACCGGCCGCTTTGCGCTTGTTAACCGCGGCAGGGGAGAGGTGGAGGATACACTGGCATCGCTGCGGAGGCTGGATGTCTCCGTGAATGCCATGTCGCTTCTGAGCGGGAAGGTGGATATCCGCCGGGCGCTGGTTTATTCCCCGCGAATCTTTGCTCATTATTACGATTCAACATCGGCAAACTGGAATATACTTAAACTTGGGAGCGGGGAGAAGGAGTCTTCCGGCGAGGCGATGCCCATCATCATCCGCAAGGCAGGGCTGCTGGAGAGGCCTTACGTGGTGTTTACCAACCCCAAGGATACGCTTCACGCCTTTATCGCCATGAAGGATATAATGTTCAAGGGCAACCTGAACACTGCCGATATCCTGCACACGCGCTGGGGCCTGGATGTGGACAGCCTCTTCGTTTCCGGCCGACTTCCCGCCGATACCCTGGCGCTGGGGCTGGACCATTTGGGACTTCACGGAGGAAGCCAGTCGCTGGTTTTGGACGCTCAGTCCAAGGCATACCTCGCATCGGCCACACATGGAAGGATGGCGCTGCCAATCGGCCTGCTGGCTCAGGGCTCGCTTCCGGACAGGGAAGACGGTGCGGTTGAGGTGAAGGTGGATACCGCCGCGCTCAATGCGGCGTCGCTCGTGCTCCAGGCGTTCGGGGATGTGGTTTTGAGGGAAGACCGCACATCGGTGAAGGCCAGTGCGAAGATTGACGACTGCCCCCTCACGGCCATTGCCAATGACTATGGCGCCTTGGTTCCGGAGCTAAGAAAGATTCATACAAACGCTGTTCTGTCGCTCCAGGCGGATTGCGATGGAGATTTCGTGCCGTCGGAAAGCAGGATTCCGGACATAAATGCCCGTCTTCGAGTTCCTTATACGGATATTGCCTATGAGGATATCCCTTATCGCGGTTTCACGGAGTTGGATGTGAAGGCGGCAACGGACAGCTGTTACAAGCTGAACGTGGATATAGATAAACTGCTTCTGGATATATTCGGCGTAAGCCTCAACCTCAAGGGCGGGGCCGATGATGCCCTGGGCGGAGACCCTCTGATAAAGCTCCACGGCGATATAGGCGCGGATCTGGCCACAATCCTGGAGACGTTCGTGGAGGATGGCGGCATCACGGGAACCGGTTCGCTTAAAGGCACCATCGGCGCAAGTACCCGGGTTTCGAAGTTGAGCGCTCCCGGAGGAATAAGCAATATCGACCTGGATTGTAATGCCAGGGCAAACCACCTGAGGGTTTTCGACCGGCCGGATTCCATTACGGCGTTCATCCCAAGCGGAAAGTTGGTGATAAAAACAGTGGGTAAGGGTCGTAAGACACTGGGAATTAACGCTTTCCTGGACACTCTTTCTGTTCGCTCCGGGAAGAACATGATGGTTCGCGGCCACGGGGTTGGCATAGTTACCAATAATCTGGTGAAACTGGTTCAGGGCGGTCCGCAGGCCGTGAGTGCGAGTTTGAAGGCACAAAGGCTTGCGGTTCGCGACAACACGAGCATATCGGCCTTGCTGGGAGATCTCAGCCTCAGTTTGTCGGCCAAGCCGCATTCTTCCGCCACGAAGGCGCAGTCCCGCAGGCAGCATTATATCGATTCCCTGCAAAGGGTGTATCCGGGCGTGCCAAGGGATACTATCATTGCTGTTATGCGGCGAACCCGGAGGCTCCCCGTGTGGATGCAGGAGGAGGAATTCCGTCAGCACGACATCGACATTGCCCTGGACGAGAGCCTTGCCCGTTATGTTCGCGACTGGGATTTTCACGGCAACATCGGCCTTGGAAGGGGTAGGTTCAGGATTCCGGATTTCCCTCTGGTGAACAGGCTTTCATCGGTGGGCGGCTCGTTCAGCAACGACAAGGTGGAGATAGACAGTCTCACGCTGCAGTCCGGCGAGTCGGATATCAGCGCGGCTCTCACGGTGACGGGGCTCAGGCGGGCGCTTTTGAGGAAGGGGCTTATCAGGGTGGATGCCAATGTGACATCGGAATATATCGATGCGAATGAAATTATGAGGGCGTATGCCTGGTCGCAGACGGAGGGCATGGACAAGCGCATCGGCGACGAACCGGCTCCGGCGGAGATTCCGGACAGCGTGAAATACGCCCTGGTGGTGGTTCCTGGCAATCTGATTGCCAACATCGGCCTTGAAGCCAACCAGATACGATACGACAGCCTGCTGGTTAGCTGGGCCGCGTCGGACATTGCAATCAAACAGCGTACGATGCAGATAACCAATACGGTGGCCATGTCCAATATGGGCGACATCTACTTCGAGGGGTTCTATTCAACCATTGCCAAGGACGATATCAAGGCGGGGTTCGACCTGAACCTGGTGGATGTGACGGCGGAGAAGGTGATAAACCTGTTCCCGGCGCTGGATACCATCACGCCCATGCTCAAGAGCTTCGGCGGATATCTGGACTGCGAGGTGGCGGCGACATCGGCCCTTGATACCAATATGAACTTCATTACTCCCAGCATCGACGGAATAATGAAGATTTCGGGTAAGGATTTGTCGATACGCAACAGCAAGGAATTCAGGCGCATAGCGTCGCTACTGCTGTTCCGTAACCGCAGGGAGGCCGTTATCGACAATATGTCGGTTACCGGTATGATCCGGGACAATACCCTGGAGGTGTTCCCGTTCGTGCTTTCGGTGGACAGGTACTTGCTGGCGGCCAGCGGAATCCAGAATATGGACGAGTCGTTCCGCTACCATTTCTCGGTGATTAAGTCGCCGGTTCTGGTGAAGTTCGGCGTGAATCTGTGGGGGCAGGACTTCAACCATATCAAGTGGGGGCTGGGATGGCCGAAATATCGGAGCGCCAATGTCCCCGTGTTCACTTCTCAGATGCACGATGTGCAGTACAACCTGCTTGGCTCCATACACAATATCTTCGACATCGGCGTGGAAAGGGCTATCGAGGAGAATCGCAGCCAGAGTCTCATTGCCGATGAAATGGCGCGTCTGAAATATACTTCGGAGATCGACACCACGGAGAATGTGCACTTCAGGGATTCGGTGATGAATGTTCTGGGTGCTCACGATAATCCGGAGGAAAGCATTGAAGAGAGGCTGGAAAGGCTGCGCGAAGAGGTTCTTTCCGAGGAGGAGAATGCTTCCCGCAAGGGCGACATGAAAAAGGAAGACGACGATGTTCAGCAGTGACGACTATCTTGAGGTGAGCATCCGTCTGGAGCCTTTCAGCGAGGAGATGGCGGAGATTCTGTGCGCGGAACTGTCCGAGCTTCCATATGATTCCTTTTTGACTGAGGAGCCGTTTCTGAAGGCGTATATTCCGCGAGAAATGTACAACGTACAGGCGTTGAAGGCCGTTTTGAGCGGGTATGACTGTGTTGCGGGCTTCTCCGTGGAGCTTATGCCTCAACGCAACTGGAACCGGAGCTGGGAAGAGGAGTTTAAGCCGATAGTGGTTGATGGGGTCGTGACAATCAAGGCGCCGCTTAATGGCTCCGTTCCACGCACGCGATATAATATATGGATAGATCCGCAGATGGCGTTTGGCACCGGTAGCCATCATACAACGTATATGATGATACAGCGGATGCTTGGGCTGGGCATGAAGGGTTTGTCGGTGCTGGACATGGGATGCGGAACGGCCATTCTGGCCATTCTGGCCGCCAAAATGGGAGCGCGCAAGGTGTTCGCCGTGGATATCGACGCAGTAGCCGCCCGTTCCGCCTGGGGCAATGCCCGCTGGAACCGCGTGGGCACCCGCGTGGAAACAGCCTGCGGCGACGCCTCCCTGCTTCAGATGGCCACCTACGATGTTATTCTGGCGAATATTCATAGGAACATACTTTTGGACGATATGGGTACCTATGAGCGTTCCCTCCGCCGCGGAGGCCATCTCCTTATGAGCGGCTTCTACGAGACAGATGAGCCTGCACTTTTGGACCGAGCCATGGGGCTGGGTTTATCTTTGGTTGGCACATCCCACCGCGAGGGCTGGTCCTGCATGGAATTCAGAAAATAATGCTTATATTTGCACCCCAATCCGCGGGTGTGTTGGAATTGGTAGACAACCCAGACTTAGGATCTGGTGCCTCACGGCGTATGGGTTCGAGTCCCTTCACCCGCACTCAAGCTGCCTGGCATATTGCCAGGCGCTTTGCGTTTTCGGGTGAAGGGACGTCGCCATCCAG
>JAEEGJ010005921.1_pt1 | contig 37578 bp, 28 predicted proteins | sample 8958761 | NCBI WGS metagenome assembly JAEEGJ01 (sample SAMN16246546, study PRJNA631951) | gut metagenome | biome: gut microbiome; feature: rumen; material: RS-attached | host: Bos | place: Iran: Karaj | collected 2018-10
CCACTTCTGTCGATATCCTGCAACCTGTCAAGCCAGCCTTCACAGCTATGCAGTATGCCGACGGACAGGATGCTGCTATTGCTTATAAGCAAGGACGTGAAAGTGTGTTCGTGATGGGCTTCCCCTTCGAGTGCATCAAGGACCGCCAAAAGCGTATATCTATCATGCAAGGAATATTAAACTATTTGCTAAATAATTAAACCAACAAACTATGTACAAAATTCAAACAAACTCATCAGGTACAAGAAGTATCGAAATCAGCGAAGAACATCTACAGACTATCGAAGACTATCAGTTGTTCCGTGACCTTATTGACTCTAACGGCTATGTCGATGAACAAGTACTCGACAAGCTGAAGTTCAATATCCGTTCGATGCTCGAGTCCGATGCTGGAAAGGACAAGCGACTGCTCGACCTTTGTCTCGACGTGATATATCACAGCAACATGAAGGCTTTTGGTTTGCAACAGCTCGTACTGCTCTTTATCAATTGGAAGAATCAGGGCAACGGCGAATTGGGTATGACTAAACGTGCCATACAAGGAACTCCTTTTAATTAAGAATTAAGAATTAATTGGTAAGAAATAAGAAGTAAGAATGGATTATAGGCTGACTGATTTTCTCCCCACGACAAAGAAAGAGATGGAACTACGCGGTTGGGACGAGGTGGATATCATCCTCTTCTCAGCCGATGCTTATGTTGACCATCCTTCCTTTGCCAATGCTGTCATCGGACGCACACTCGAGGCAGCAGGCTATCGTGTGGCTATTGTCCCTCAGCCTGACTGGCATGGTGACTTCCGCGACTTCAAGAAGTTGGGGCGTCCACGTTTGTATTTTGCCATCTCTCCAGGCAATATGGACTCGATGGTCAACAAGTACACCGCTAACCGTCGTTTGCGTTCAGAAGATGCTTATAGTCCTGATGGCCGTCACGGCCTTCGTCCTGACTATCCGTCAGTTGTCTATTCCCAGATTTTACGCCAACTCTATCCTGATGTGCCTATCGTCTTAGGTGGTATCGAGGCTTCCTTGCGCCGACTTACCCATTACGACTATTGGCAGGATAAACTGCGGCCTTGTATCCTTTGCGATGCACCTGCCGACATCCTTGTTTATGGCATGGGCGAGAAGCCGATGGTCGAGCTGTCACGCCGTCTTGCAGACGGACTTCCCATCAGCGTCTGTCGCGACATACCCCAGACGGTTTATATTGCCAATGATGTGACACCTCTGGAGAGTGATATTGTGCTGCATAGCCATGAGGAGTGTCTGCACGACAAGCGCTCACAGGCTGAGAATTTCCGCCATATCGAGGAACAGTCGAACATGATGCATGCCCAACGTCTGTTACAAAAAGTGGGTAACAGTTATGTTGTGGTCAATCCTCCCTATCCTCCCATGACTACCGAGGAACTGGATGCTTCGTTCGACCTTCCTTACACGCGCGTACCTCATATTAAATATAAAGACAAGCGCATTCCTGCTTACGATATGATCAAATTCTCCGTCAATATCCATCGTGGCTGTTTTGGCGGTTGTGCCTTCTGCACCATCTCTGCCCATCAGGGCAAGTTTATTGCCTGTCGGTCCAAGGAGAGCATTCTGCGCGAGGTGAAACAAGTCATTCAGATGGACGGCTTCAAGGGCTATCTCTCTGATTTAGGTGGTCCATCAGCTAACATGTACGGTATGCATGGACGCAACCTCAATGCCTGCGAAAAATGTAAGCGTCCCTCGTGCATCAATCCGCAGATATGTCCTAACCTGAATACCGACCACTCGAAACTGCTTGAAATCTACCGGGCTGTCGATGCATTGTCAGGTATCAAGAAAAGTTTCATTGGCAGTGGTGTACGTTATGACTTGCTACTGTATCACAGTAAGGACGAGAAGTCGAATAAGGCTGCAATGGAATATACCCGCGAACTTATCAAGAACCATGTCAGCGGACGTCTGAAGGTAGCGCCCGAACATACTTCCGACCATGTGCTCCGACTGATGCGCAAGCCTTCGTTCAAACAATTCTACGAGTTCAAGCGCATCTTCGACCGCATCAATCGCGAGGAGGGACTGAACCAGCAAATCATCCCCTACTTCATCTCCAGCCATCCTGGTTGTCGCGAGAGTGATATGGCTGAGTTAGCGCGACTGACACGCCAGATGGGTTACAAGCTCGAACAGGTGCAGGACTTCACGCCAACGCCCATGACGGTGTCCACCGAAATGTTCTATACAGGCTATGACCCCTACACGCTCGAGCCTGTCTATGCTGCCCATACACAGGACGAGAAACTGGCTCAGCGTGAGTATTTCTTCTGGTATAAAAACAAACCCACTCATGGAGATTATCGAACAAAACCTCGTCGCGAAGAATCCAAAGATGAAAAGCGAGGACGGAATCGTCGTCACAAATGATTTCATTGCCGTCATCGATGGATCTACCTCCAAGTCGCAGTATCGTCACAGCCTCTTTCGCAGCAATGGTCGCTATGCCATGCAACTGGTCGGTCGCTATATCCGTCGCATGCCTAAAAACACTACCTGTGAGGCTTTTCTTCGTGGTGTTACGGCATATATTCGCAAGCATTATAAAAAAACGATGCTATCCCGTATGGCCGAACATCCTGAGGATCGCTTGACCTGTTCCGTAGTAGTATTCAGTCGTTTATGTCGCGAAATATGGATGATTGGCGACTGCCATGCTATGGTTTTGCCCCTTACATCTGACCTCTTACCTCTTACTTCTCACCTCTACTACGACAATCCCAAACCTTACGAAGCAGAGCTGGCTGCCATGCGCGCCGAAGAAGCTAAGCGTCAGTTGTCAGACGGAAAAAACATCGATGACCTTTGTCGCAACGACACGGCCCGTCCTGTCATTATTCCCCGCATGATTGAGACCATGCGCAATCAGAATATTACCTATAGCGTGGTCGATGGTTTTCCGATTCCTCGTCAACATGTTCTTGTTATCCCACTCGACTTCCGTCCTTATGAGATTGTCATGGCTTCCGATGGCTACCCTTTCCTCTATCCATCACTTGAAGAAAGCGAGGAGGCCCTGCAACACCAGCGTCAGAATGACCCGCTTAACATCGGACCGCATTTTCAAGCCACTAAGGCTTTCCATCCAGACAACAATTCATTCGATGACCGCACTTACATCCGCTTCCGCGTGTAACAATCAACGGTTCATGGTTCACACTTAATGGTTCAAAGGTCTTGTAGTTTGATGTCCCTGGCACCTCGCAGATACTCACTGCGCAGTTCTACAGCTTTAGTCCATTCGCCCTTGAATAACTCGCTAACTTCAAGATCAATCTTCCAATGTCCTTTCGACTCCAGCCTGTCCACCAGAACGCCATAAGTCAGATTGCTGATGTCCTCGGCAGGCATAAAACGCGACGTCTCGCCCTTCTCGTCACCACTAATTTCTATCAGCAACTTGGCATCAATCAGTTCGTATAACAAATCGTTCACAATACGGATGGGAATATTCGTCAGTCGACGCAATTCATAGGCACTATAAGCACGCTGTCCGTTGGCAAAGCGCTGGCATATCTTGCTCATGAGTAACGCCGACATCAGCAACTTGTAGCGATGACTAATCTCGCCCGTGTTTGCATCGTAGTCATAGTAGTCCAAGTTCTGATTCGTATAGCACAACTCAGCACCAAACAGACAGATAGTCCACGATATCTGCACCCACAGCATGAACAATGGCAAGGCGGCAAACGAACCGTAGATGGCGTTATAGCTTGACAGGAACATCTGCGAATGGATGTAGAATATCTGCAGTCCCTGCATGGCAATACCTGCCAGAATGCCAGGCACCAGCGCACTCTTCAGTCTTACCCGCGTGTTAGGCATAAAGATGTATAGCGCAATAAACATGCCCGACATCAGCACGTATGGCAACAGGTCTATCAACCATCTTACAAAGGGACCTAACAACAGGAAATTGGGTAGCGAGTTGGCCACTGTTGCCATAAAAATCGAGATACCTGACGTCAGCACGATGATGATGGGAAACAAGAAGAACATGGCCAAATAGTCGGTAAATGTGCGGAAAATGCTCCTTGGTTTCTTTACCTGCCATATCTCGTTGAAGGCATCCTCCACATTGCTTACCAGCATGAGCACCGTGTAAAGCATGAACACCAAGCCGACACCCAGGAACACACCACTCTGCGTGTGCACCAGATAACTGTTTACGAAGCCGATAATGATGTCGGCAGCCTGAGGTTGCGACTGGAAGGCATCCCTAAACCACACCTCGATATACTTGTTGTAGCCAAAGCCGCGCGCAATGGCAAACACCACCGCCATAATTGGCACGATGGCCAGCAACATGCTATACGTCAACGCTGATGCTTTCTGCATAACACGCTTCGCGGTAAAGAATCTGATGGCCAGCAGCAGCTTCTTCAGCACCTCTAACAACAGATATTTTACTGGCGACACCTCGTCAGGACCTATTCGCCAGATGTCCTTCTGCAAAAATTGAATCAGCTGTTTCATGCTCACTTTCTCACTCTCTCATTATCTCAATTTCTCAATTTAAAAGAAAGCAGTGCCCCTGTAAGCCGGGTTCTGTACCCTTGCGGGCGTCTGTCATTTATCTACTACGCTGGTTACCCAGCGTCTCAAGCATCCTACCCTCCATCGTGTCCCGAAGAACTCGGACGGACAGCCCTCCGACGATGGTATACGCGAACTTGCAGCCTCCAGACGGAACAGCCCTACGATTACCCGCAGGCTGGTGGTCTCTTACACCACCTTCTCACCCTTACCCTTTCGGGCGGTTATTTTCTTCTCCCGTATCCTGCTGTCACCAACAGCTGGCACTTTCACCAGTGGAGCGTCCTATGCTGCCCGGACTTTCCTCTCGCACTCTAAAGAGTACCAGCGACAGACCGTTGCACTGCTTTCAGTTTGCAAATGTACATAAAAAGTTTGATACTGCAAAACTTTCGGGCAAAAAACACCTTCGGACCGGCAAGAGCCAGCCCGAAGGAGAATGATGAAATTACACAAGAAGAGATATCCCTTCTGTGTCACATTTATTTGCCTTTAAATACAACCGTGAAGGCGGCATTCACATTCTTGTTCCAGTCGTCTCCCTTCGGTATGGCGTTCCATTTCTTCTCGTTGGCAGACTTCAGACTGTCAGCACAGCCAAAGTATATCGTCTTCAGGCTGCTGCAGTCCATGAAGGCTCTGTTGCGGATTTCCTTCAGGCCGTAGGGCAGGGAGATTTCCTCAATGCTCATGCCCTTGAAGCCCGCGGGGGCGATTTCCTCGATGCGTTAGCTCGGCGTTCGTCGAAAACCCTTGTAGTTTTCTGGCAGAACATTTGATTATTTCATACAGGGGGAATGTTCCCTGTGAGTACAGTAAGATCAAAGAAGTGGTTTGGCCAATGGCTCATACTGGCCGACATAGACGGAATTGGAGGTGCGGCCCTTCTTGTCCTTCATAAAGGCATAGAGGTGCAGTGTATGCCCCTTCCATTCGTCAGGAATCGGTGCACTGACAAAACCGACAGAACGGGCTACTGGGGCAACAAACAGTCCTTCGCGCTGGTCGAGACAGAAGACGAACAGATAGAACTCGTCGTTCTTGTTCTCCGTGGTACAATTGCCGTCGAAAGCAACGCAAACCATACCTTCTTGATTCACGTCGGCAGAGGTGATGCTGAAACCAGTCACCGAACCCCAGCTGATACGAACGCGGGGATAGTCGATGCCGTCGGCACCATAGCAGTCTTTGTTGAGTTTCTTGAAAACGCTATGGGTGTTCAGCTTTTCGCGCACGGCCTTACTATGAAGCCCCACCGTGTGAGCCACCTTCATGGCCGACGACAGCCGCGAAATCTCAGCAAAGGCATTGCGATGTGCCTGCTGCGCCTCGGTCTGCGGATTAGCCACCGACTCAGGCATCTTCCGCTCATACGGTCTGCCGTGCCATGAACTGTAAATCACGCCACCCAGCTTTCCGCTCTTCTCTTCACCACGATATTTTGCCATAATCATTCACACTGTTAGTCCGACTTATTTCATCACGTTCTCCTGCTCTCCTCATATCCATCTCATACCTCTGCGGCTATCGAAAACATAGAGCAAGTATAGAGAGGACTTAGAACTACCTTAGTGATACCCTTGAGATGCCTATGAGGAACCCCTGAGATACCCTTGAGCTACAATAGAGTTGGTATAGACTTGGTATAGAGTTGGTATAGACATACTATGGAGTTGCATTGGGAGAATTAGCTTATAAAAATCTTTGTGTGGCAGTGATTGTTATAAGCCACTGTTTTCTGATGCAAAGATACATCATATTTTTCAATTTTCCAAATTTTTTGGCAATTTTTCCTCACAAGGGCCTTGTGAGCCAAACAAAAGGGAGCCCGAAGGCTCCCCTGAATTAATATTTCTCCTTTTCTGACATTAGCAACAGTTGGTCAGGGCGTTGCCACAGAGCCATTCTTCTTCTATCCATCCTGTATACTTGCCATCAATGGTCTTTACCTTAACCCAGTCGCCCTTAATGTCCATCGGCCGGAGCAGTATTTCGTCAGTGAACTGATAGACAACGGCAGACTTCTCGTCAGGTGATTTGCGTAATGTAAGTTTCTGATTATCATAATTGCGGGTTCCCAGAGCCAGCACGGAATAGTGAATCCAACAACCCGTGTCTGAACTTTTGACTTTGACTTGACTGTCGCCTGTATCGTAATTGTCGCCAACTATTTTCCACCAGCCATCGGTCGGCTTCTCGACACCTATCATGGCCGCCTCGCTAGTAGGAATGCGGTCGATAATCTTACCATTTGGCGCATTACGAACGTTAGTGAACTTACCTTTACTATCCCAAGTAAAAACACCTATTGACTGGGCGCTGACAGTTGCCGACAGGGCGGTCAACAATACAAGAAGTAAGATTAGGGGATTCTTCATAGTTGTTATGATTTTAAAATCAGTTACGACATGCCGAGCAGTGGCTTCAAGTCGTCTTCTTTATAGAGTATCCAACCTGTGGTGGCAAGGAAAGCCAAGAAGACGAAGATGAGACACATCTGGGCGCGCTTGGGTCCAGCCTTCTGAGTTGGTACGGTTGCACTCTGAAGGGTAGTAAATGCAGGTGTTTCCTGCTGTACCTTGGCCTCGGCAGCCAACAGCTGTGCAGCCACTTGCTGGTAGGCATTATATTGAAGCTGCATTTCGTTCTCCAATTCTGTCTGACGCTGACGAACGGATTCAAGCAAAATATCCTGGTTGTGGTCAACGAAGTCTGCATACATGCGGCGAGCCTTGTCGTAGCGAGCCTTCGCCTCCTTGTATATCATCTGGTTGTACTCCAAATCAACGCGAGCCTTTGAAGTGCGGTAGTCAGTAATGAAGTTCTGAAGGCGATTCTTGACAGTATCGGCCATCGTGGCACAAATGACGGCATTCTGGTCTGTGACGTTGATGGTGATAACCATCGTCTTTTTGTCAACATCGCAGACTACCATCTTGTCGAGCGCCTTGACAATAGCTGTCTGTTTCTTGGTCAGACGGAAGGGGTTAATAGCCACTTTTTCTTCTTCCTTCTTAGCACCGAACAGTCCAGCGATTGCCTTCATGGTACCACCTATTGCTGCCGACCACCAAGGCTTTTTCTGCTCCTTGCTCAGATAGTCGTAATAGGTCATGGTACGGTCCTTCTCGCCCTTCTTCTTGTCGCCCTCAATGGTGACAGGCACCTCGAACAGCGATGTCTTGAAGTCAGTAGAATTCATCAGGTCGGGATAGAGCGTGGGGAACAGTGCCTCAGAACCCATGCCACCAGCAGCAGAACCAAGATTGAAACCAAAACTGCTTGCCAATGATGCCAAACCACCAGTGGAACGCGTACTGGACAACTCTGGGCTCAACTTGACAGTACAAGAATAGAAATTGGGCTTACCAAGTGCGTAGATGGCAGCCAACACAAATGCCACAGGAAGCACAATGTAGTAGAGACGCTTGTGCTTCAACAAGTCCTTAAATATTTTTCCGAAGTCGATTGAAGACTCCTCAACTTCTATTTGCTCAATATTCTCCATAGTTTATATCTGAGTTTCTATGAAATATTACCTATATTCAGTTTGCAAAGTTACTAATTATATTTTAAATGACTGGCATTTTACAACAAAAAAAATGCAAAAAGCCATCGGTATCAGCGATTTTTATGCTTCAAAAACCAACGATGAGTCAGAAAATGATATATAAGCAGAGCCACTACCGTGACCGCCAAGCAGGTGTAGAGTAGCATATCGCGAGCATCGTAGAACAAGCTATAGCCCAAACCAAGCCCTAAGGCCAGACCAGTTTCCCACCCAAGGAAATAGGTGCTCTGCGAGGTGCCTCGCTGGCAATGACGGCTCAGCTTGACAAAGAACAGCAGGAAGCGTGAGCTGATGACGCCGACAGCGGTACCTATCAGCAGCGGTGATACCAAACTGGCGGGATAGACTAACAGCACGAGCAGGGCTGCCAACAGAAGGATCAGTCCGGTAATTACCTCGCTCTTCAACTCGGCATTGCGAAACACGAAACGCTGAGCCAGTAATGCCAAAAGGAAACCAAACATCATCAAAGCGTAGAACGCCAGCGACAAAGACAACGAGAGCGTCAGTCCGATAACAATACTGATGAGCAGCAGATTGAAGAAAAGCACGAAACCGCTTGGTAGAAAGAATCTGTCTAGAGACACGATAGACACGCCCTCTTCCGGTGTACGGAACGGGAACGATACTCGACTGATGAGTAGTAAGCTTACAAGTGCAAGAATACCTGATACAAAGAGAATTGGCGTCATCTGCGAGAGACGACAGCCGAGTGGCAGCAGGTAACGATGAGCGGGAAGAAGGGCAACAGCCAATCCCACAACGGGACCTAACGACAAGGCAAAACGTGAGAACCAAGCTGCCCCAAAATTGGCCTCAGTGCGTTGGTGCGACTCGCAGGTATCAATGATGAGCGTGGACGTCAGCACCATCTGTGTCAGTCCGAAAGCAGCACCCAAGGCAACACGATGTATCAAAGCCCAGGGGAAGGATGTCAACGGACTGAAATAACCCATCGCCAATACGTTAACAGCCAGCGCTGCAATGCCCCAGATGCAGACCATATTACGACGGAAACGCTGCACCAGCCATGAACACTGGGAGCCAAACAGATACAGTCCGAAGGCGAAGGCCGCCATAGTCAGTCCAGTCTGCTCGGGCGTCAATTGCTGTTCGGCCATCAACCATTGCGGGAAGGTGGGTATCAGCATATATACCGACATCGTAAGCAGCAAATCAGCAATGACCAACAGCCAAAACTCATGATGCCACAGGCGGATATGCACTGGCGTGTTTTGATTGTTCATCAATACGACTCAGATTCGTTAGGGAAATCGCCACTCTTGACATCGGTTACATAGTGGCCTACAGCATCGGTAATAACCTCGTTAAGGTTAGCATAGCGACGCAGGAAACGGGGCGAGAACCCCTGAGTCATACCCAGCATGTCGGCAATGACCAGCACCTGACCGTCACAGCCATTGCCAGCACCAATACCGATTGTAGGAACGGAAATCTCGCTGGTCACGCGGGCTGCCAATTGGGCTGGCACCTTCTCTAACACGATACCAAAACAACCTGTCTCGGCCAATAGCTTGGCATCAGAAATCAGTTTCTCGGCCTCGGCATCTTCCTTGGCACGAACGGCATAGGTGCCGAACTTGTTGATACTCTGAGGGGTCAGTCCCAGATGTCCCATGACGGGAATGCCTGCATCAAGAATGCGTTTCACGGTGTCAATAATCTCAACACCACCCTCAAGTTTCAGGGCATCGCAACCACTTTCCTTCATGATGCGAATGGCATTGGTAACGCCATCGGCAGCATTTACCTGATACGAACCAAAAGGCATGTCGCACACCACCAAGGCACGATTCACGGCACGTACTACAGCACTAGCGTGATATATCATTTGGTCGACGGTAATGGGCAGCGTGGTCTGATTACCTGCCATCACGTTCGAGGCTGAATCACCTATCAATATTACATCAACTCCAGCCTTATCGACAATACCGGCCATGGTGAAGTCGTAGCTGGTAAGCATTGAAATCTTCTCGCCCTTCTGCTTCATCTCCATGAAGCGATGGGTCGTAACCTTACGGTTGTCTGAAACTAAATATCCTGCCATAATCTTTTATTTTTATAATTATAATAATGTATAATCACTAATAACTTGGTCGCAAAGCGGGGCAATCTTCTCAGCGCTGTTTGTCGTGGCCACCCCATAGACAAACATGCCTGCAGCCCTACCCGACTTTAAGCCATTGAATGAGTCCTCGAAAACCACACTCTCGTCGGGCGTCACACCTAAACGTTCAGCAGCCTTCAGATAGCAGTCGGGATCGGGTTTAGAACGATCGAAATCCTCTGATGTCAAAATAGCATCGAACAGATTGCAAAACTCTGGGTGCGACTGATAGACGGCCTGCATCTTAGGCTGATTAGAACTTGTCACAACAGCAGTCTTTATACCCTTTTGGCGCAACGACGTAATATAGTCAAGGAAGCCGGCAATATAGTCATAATGCATCTGCTGCTCGAACATGTTCAAGCGTTCGGTAATGACAGCCTGCTCAGGTTCCAACGGTCCGGAAAACCATGCGTCGTATATCTGCACTAACGTCTGACCTTTAATCTCTTGTTCTAGTCCAGGATGCTCAGGATGGTACTCACGACACTGCTGTCCCCAGAACACAGTGTACTGAGGTTCAGTATCGAATACCACACCATCTAAATCAAATAAAGCGGCCTTAAAATTCATCTCATTTCTCATTTGCGGCTGCAAAGGTACAAATAAGTAAGAGAAATTCCAAATTTATTTAAGAATTTCAAACGTTTTCAGACATTTATGGAACCACAATGAGGGCAGGCCCCCTTCTGTTGTAGTGCGGCTCCACAGTTACCACAACGCAGAGAAGTGCGGGCATGTAGGACCCATCGCCTAAGGGCAAAGAAAATGTAGGCAGGAAGAAGAAAATAGCCAATATAGTATAGTGTCAGGATGCTAAATATAACATATAACACAGCGCAAACGGCACCAAGTCCGAAGAGGTAAAGAAGTGCATCAAAGGCCTGAAGACGATGTATAGTATCGTCGACAGCAGCCACACCAACGATGATGATTGCCCATACGGAACTGACGAAAAGGCCAAGGGTAAAGGGAAGGTTGAAGGGATTGAGCGAAGGATGGAAATAGTAGTGTCGCCACTGCTCGGCTCCGAAAGTCTGAATGGTGGCATAGGCTGTGGCGGAGCAGGCCATGAGAATACACAGCAGCGTGGGATAGAAGGAATCAATGTCGTTTAAATGCACAATATAGGCATTGCGTCGTAATAGTTTACGCATGGCATAGGCGCCACCTACGATAACACAAAAAGCCAGGAATACCAGCAGGTGGGTGTCAGAGAATACGTCGATGAATTGTGAAATGGGGTCATCAGGCGACACCGCATTCAGTAGTTCGCTCTCACGAATCCAGCCCTGAGTAATCTGGTCGCGAGCTACCTTTACCCATACAGAATCGATAGTATCCGTCGGAATAGTCTCAATGTCAGCTACCACTATACGCTGTCCTTTCGTGACATACATTGTATCGAAAGCCATATCGCCCTTACTATCAGCCAACGGCAACAACTCGGAGCGAACCAAGAAATTATAGTTCTGCGTGTAATGATGCGTCGTTGAGAAGGATATGGAGTCTATCTGCTGCTTGCTCAGATCCCAGGCATCAGGTGTCTTCTGACCGTGATTGTAGCACGCGCAGCACAAAACAGAAATCAGCAACCCTATGACAATCCTAACGAGACGCATACACATTCATTTGACAATTCTTACAATCAAACTCCAGACGGAACTGACGTCCATCAGCTAAACGAAGACTTAACGGTTCCTTCCATGCAGGATGCTTCCCACCATGTTTGACACAATAGCCCAGGGCATAACGCAGACAATGACGACATTGCATCACGGGGCCGTCCCCACTTTTTATCTCATAAGCTGAAATGGCATCAGTATGATAGAAATCGCGCGAAAGGCGATTGGCGATGTTGTAAAGATAGGAATAGGCATAACGAGGAACAGGCTCATTGGAAGAAACACTGAGAACTGTGTGCCCAGCAGTATCGCTGCAGGGATTGCTGGGATTATTCAATGCCTCCACCAATAAACGGCGCAGTTCACTCAGTAAGCTATTAGGAATAAAAAAATTGAAACCATCATCAAACGTCACCTCGCAGCATTCGTAAATCGTTCCTCCCAACTTAGACAACTGGCGTTGGATGTTTTCGTGCTGTAACTTGTTGGCAACTTGGTGCTCACAAGGCACAGAAACGCTAACGCCATTCGCTGACAAACAGAAGCCATCATCGGTAACCGACAGATGCATCGATATGGGCAGTTTGCGTTCGGCTGTAGGACGTGACAACAAGCGTTCAAACTCCTGATCATAATTGCGATAGAGTGCCATACCCGAACGTAGATTATTAGGCATCTGATAGGGGAACAAACGATTGCCTTGCGCACGATTGACACGGAAGCCCTCTAACTCATGGTCGGCATTGATAAAACACAAACCGTCGCCATTAGCAAACGAAGCAGTACCTGCCACATTGAAAGAATCGTGGCGCAACTCCTTGACCGTACCAACAAATTCTCCCATAGCCTTGGGTGTGTCAGGAGAGAAAATATCTGGCTGCCGACCATGCAGAAAATAAGTGGTAAAGCCACGATTGAACGTCTTCTTCAGATTCGGCGTAAACGAATAAGACGCCCTACCCTTGGAGGCACGGCAATAAGCATCGGGATGCTTGGCAATGACAGTATCAAGACGCTGACTATAGGCTGCAACAACATTCTTGACATAACTGGCATCCTTCAAACGGCCCTCTATCTTAAACGAGCAGGCACCAGCAGCTATCAACTCTTCAAGATGTTGTAGTTGGTTCATATCTTTCAGAGACAGCAAATGACGGTGGTGTTCCAGTTCACGACCATCAGCATCGAGCATGTCGAACTTCATGCGACAAAACTGGGCACACTCGCCACGATTGGCTGAACGCTGGAAACAATGTTGTGACACATAGCACAAACCACTATAACTAACACAAAGGGCACCATGAACAAACACCTCTAATTCAACATCGGGCACCTGACGATGAATCTCAGCAATCTCGTCGACAGATAATTCACGCGCCAGCACGACCCTACGGAATCCTAAAGAGCGTAACCATCGGACCTTGTCAGCAGTACGATTGTCAGTCTGCGTCGAAGCATGCAATGCTATAGGCGGCAACGACATCTTCAAGATACCCATATCCTGCACAAGGATTGCGTCAACCCCAGCATCATACAGTTGTTGGATGAGCAGCTGGGTAGCCTGTAGTTCATCATCATAAAGGATGGTATTGACAGTGACATAGACCCGTGCAGCAAACTGATGAGCATGCTGACACAACGTGCGGATATCCTCGACACTATTGCCTGCTGCAGCACGTGCACCAAAACGTGGAGCACCAATATAGACAGCATCGGCACCATGGTCAATAGCAGCTATACCACACTCCAGATTCTTGGCAGGAGCCAGCAGTTCCAATTGCGTCATTTAATTTGATTAATATCGTAAGGTGTCTCCTGATAGACGTAATAATTTATCCAGTTGCTATACAGCAGGTTAGCATGAGCACGCCACGTTACCAAAGGTGGCTGCGACGGGTCGTTGAAGCGATAATAGTTACGCGGAACATCAACATCCTTTCGTACATCCTTATCGCGGCGATACTCCTTATCAAGCGTGTCAGGCGCATACTCCAAATGTCCGGTGATAAAAAACTCACGACCATTACGAGCCATTACAATGCTAACACCACTATCAGGCGACTCTGCTATAAGCTGCAAATCAGGATTGGCCAGAATATCTTCACGATGCAGTTCTGTATGACGACTGTGAGGCATCTGGAACACATCATCGAACCCACGGAAAATCGGCAGTTGCGGATCAAGTGTATGCTGCGGGAAAATACCGAACATCTTCTGGGGTAACGGATACTTGGGTATACCATAGTGGTAGAAGAGACCAGCCTGAGCAGCCCAACATATATATAAGGTACTCGTAACGTGCGTACGCGCCCACGCGAAGATTTCCTTCATTTCCTCCCAATAACCTACATCCTCGAACTCCAACTGCTCAACAGGCGCACCAGTAATAATCATGCCGTCATACTTCTCGGTACGCATCTCCTCGAAACTGCGGTAGAACATCATCATGTGCTCAATTGGTGTATTCTTGGGCGTATGGCTCTTCAACTTCATGAAACTGATTTCCAACTGCAAAGGCGTGTTCGACAAGAGACGTACCAAATCAGTCTCTGTTGTTATTTTCAGTGGCATCAAGTTGAGAATAACAATCTTCAAGGGACGGATATCCTGCATATGAGCACGAGTATAGTCCATCACAAAGATGTTCTCATGCTTTAGCAACTCAATGGCAGGTAATCTGTCTGGTAATCTTAAAGGCATCTAACTAATTACTATTTGACAATTAACAACATTCTTTATTCCACATGGAAGACACAAACAGAAACATTATCAAAACCACCAGCCTCAATAGCAGCTTCGCACAAAGCATTGGCAGTAGCTCCTTCATTCATCAGTTTCTCAATATCTTCGTGATCTACCATATCATTCAGTCCGTCAGAACACAACATATAGGTGTCGCCTGGTAAGAAATCGGCAGTAAACTCATATAAATCGAGATAGGAATTCTTGCAGCCCGCACCAATACAGTTCGTAATAATATTGGAATGCTTTTTCTCACCATTGGCATTGCTGAGCGAATGGTCGGTGGATAACTGCACCAACTTGCCATCACGCAAGCGATATAAACGACTGTCGCCACAATTGAGCCAAAAGTACTTGCCACCATAATAGATAACACCAACCAAGGTCGTACCCATTTCATGCAGCGAGGGGTCGGAATTACCTCGACGATTAATGGTTGTATTGATATATTCAAGCCACTCTAACATGGTCTCGTCAAACTCACCAATAGACAAGCCACGGGGAATGTCGTTTATAAAGAACTTCAAACTATCAAGCGTCTGCTCACTGGCTACCTCGCCAGCACGATGACCACCCATGCCATCAGCAAGAGCAATGACAAAGCGCTCATTGTTTTCAGTCATAAATTCTGTACGATAGGCGTCACTACGCACAAACTTGTCATAAGCCAACACCATGTCTTCGTTATTGCTTCTAATACATCCTACGCGACTGGCTGCTGTTAATACGATTCTACTCATAATTATTACTAATCCTAAAACATCTTATATATTATCATTAATTCACGCTGACTTGCAAATTTATATTTGCAAGGGTTACGATGTCACCCGACTTAATAGACATAGGTACATCTGGAAGAAGATCGCGTTGATTAAGCTTTGTTCCGTTAGACGAATGCTTATCGATGATGCACCATCCAGTATCAGGTTTGTATATGAGCTGGGCATGAACACCGGAGATGAACATGTTGCCTTCAAACAATTGCTGATATGGACCTTGCCGACGACCAATAACAGCTCCATTCACACCAACCATGCGGATATCAAGTGATGGGTTGTAGAGGGTCAGCGAAGGTATACCGCTCTTGGTTGCTACAGGTTGCTGGGGCACATCAGGCTCAGGTTCACGCAAAGAAGCTTGTGTCACCTGATTGAACGAGAGATTGGCAGCATTTATAGAAGCAGACATGGAAACGGCACTGGCCTCCTTCTTTCCCAAATTATCAGGACTAACCATCAACCCACCGCAATGAGTACAACGGCGACCTTTACCAACACGTCCGCAGTTAGTACAATACGCCAACTCTTGGCCACACTGGTCACAAAAGTGCGATCTTTCTTCTATCTCTTCTTTACAATTCGGACAGATTATCATATATTCTCATTAATATCTTCTGGCATAATCATTTGATAAGTCTCTGGCGTTACCTCCGACTGATTCATCTGGCTAACACGCATAGAAAGCTGCTGGATGGTCTGATCGAGCATGTTGCGCATCTCACGGGCGTTGCCGAAGGATTCTGACTTGTTGACCACAATACGACAGATAACATCCATCAGTTTGAATTCTGCCTCAGGCGACAGCTTGTAGTTGTCCTTCTGAGCCATCTTCTTGTAGATAGCCAACAACTCGTCTTCATTATAGTCATCGATATGCATTTTGTGAGAGAAGCGGCTGGCCAAACCTGGATTGACAGCCAAGAAGGTTTCCATCTCATCCTTATAGCCGGCAGCAATCACCACAAACTTGCCACGATCATCCTCCATACGTTTCATCAGCGTATCGATAGCTTCCTTACCATACTGGTCATTCTCAGATGAAAGTGTGTAGGCCTCATCGATAAACAGAATACCACCCATAGCCTTGTCGCAAATGTTGTTGACAATCTTCGGTGTCTCACCCATATATTTACCAACCAACGTAGCACGACTGGCCTCAATCACACGGCTGGTGGGAAGAATCTCCATAGCTTGCAAAATTTCACCCATCTTACGAGCAACAGACGTCTTACCTGTACCAGGATTACCTGTCAGGATGAAGTTCATAGACATCTGCTGAACCTTACCGGCACCCATAGCAGCACGTTGCTTCATGAACATACTCTGTACTGCCAGACGACGAATCATGTTCTTCACTGAACGCATACCGATAAACTCGTCGAGTTCGTTGAGGACCTCGTCGAGTGGACGAGCCTTCTCACTCTGAGCAACCTCAAGGTCAGCACTGGTAATACGATACATATCATCGTCCTTAAAGTCAGGATTACCCATCATGCTTACAAGACGTTGGCTCTGTTTCTCGACAGCCTGATCAAAGATCCTGCGTGCCTCACGGGCATTACCAAAGTTCTTGTCACGACGCAAATAAAGCTGCTCGAACTGACGATGGATAGTACCCTGAGTTTCTTCGTCCACAGTAAAGTTCTTACCCTTACAGAGGTTGAGGAATATCTGCGTGAGTTCGTCGGGTGTGTAGTCGTCGAAGTGGATAGTTTGTGTGAAACGGCTCTTCAATCCAGGGTTAGAATCGATAAAGTCATGCATGTTGTCAGTATAACCAGCAACAATACAAATGAACTTGCCACGATCATCCTCCAAACGCTTGAGCAAGGTATCGATGGCTTCAGCGCCAAACGAATCTTGATCATTAGACTTCAGTGTATAGGCCTCATCGATGAACAGCACACCACCCATAGCAGAATCAATCAACTGGTTGGTCTTGATGGCAGTCTGACCAGCAAAACCTGCAACCAACTTAGAACGGTCTGCCTCTACCAACTGTCCACGTGAAAGAATGCCTAAAGTACGGAAGACATCTGCCATGATACGAGCCACGGTAGTCTTACCTGTACCAGGATTACCAGAGAATACATAGTGCTTGCCCTGGAATGTATTGGTCTCTCCACGACGAATCTGAAGATTGAGGAAGGCTGCTAAGTTCGAAATTTCCTTCTTGACAGCAGCCAAGCCAACCATACCGTTGAGTTTGGCCAGACATTCTGTATAATCGACAGCCTTTGGAGCATCGTACGGAATGTCAGCTACGTCAATAGTCATCAACTGCTCGTTGCTGAGTGTAGATATGTCAACCTTTTGCATGCGCTCTGCCTGCTTGGTGCAAATCTTCTCAAACAACTGACGCATAGTGCGACCATTGGCAAAGTCCTTATCACGCGAATTATACAACTCGGTAATCATCTTCAGCGTCAACTCACGAGCCTCAGGTGTAAACTGATATTTCTTGTCGCTGGCAAACACTTCCATAATCTGGAACAGCTGATCGGGATTGTAGTCCTCGATATTCAGGAAATAACTGAAACGGCTGCGTACACCTGGATTGATTCTGAACAGGTTTTCCATCTCTGTGCGATAGCCTGCTGCAATGACAATAAACTTGCCTCGGTCGTCCTCCATGCGCTTCATCAGCGTTTCCAAAGCCTGTGTACCCTGCTGGTCACGTTCGCCACCACTACTGAGGGGCACCAAAGTATAAGCCTCGTCGACAAAGAGAATACCACCCATGGCCTTGTCACACAAACGGTCAACCACCTTAGGTGTCTCGCCCTGATACGGACTAATCATCTTAGAACGGTCTACCTCAACAACATGACCACTGTCCAGATATCCGATAGCCTCCATGATTTCACCTAACTTACGGGCTATAGTCGTCTTACCAGTACCAGGATTACCTGTCAGCACGATATGAATACCTGCCTTCTCCTGTTCGCCTAGTCCACGTTGTGCACGTTGTACATTGTTGTGAACAGTGAAAGCTATCTCGCGAACAGCCTTCTTCACCTCGTCCATACCAATATAATGGTCGAGATCGCTCAAGATGTCCTCCAGCGTTCTTTCTACTGGTACATAACCACGAATATCGGTTTCCTCTATCATGGTGGCTTGAGAGCCACGGCTGATAAACGACGTAAAGATATCTTCGGCAGTTTTCACAGCCAAATGGGCATAACCAAAAGTATCGTCCTTGATTTTCACCTGATATTGGAAGAAACGCAACAACTTACGTTCTGCCTCAGGAGAAAAAGCGGAGAGTCCATATTTTGATTGTAGCTCCTGTTTACAGATATCACACAATTCCGTATAGCCTGGTGTTGGCAGACGGAACATATATTTGAAGCGGTTCTGTGCAGCAGGATTGGCAGACAGGAAATCGTCAAGTCCCTTGGGCAAGCCAGCAATCATCACAATAGGATTCTCATCCCATTTGTCCATCTCAACAAATAGTTTGTCAAGTGGGTTTACTTGATTCGAATAACGATCTGGGAGAAGTTTCTGGACATTATCGAAGAACAGGATACCTCCTCTGGCATTCTTGACGTTTTCATCCCATTTCTCGACGAAACGCTGATAGTCAACAGCATCAACCATCGTCAACTTAGGATTCTCAATAATCTTGTGCTGATAGAAGTAGTCGCGTATCACCTCTGCCAATGCCGTCTTACCTGTACCCGTCTCACCAATAATAATGGTATTCACGCTAAGGCGCACATTCATCACGTCCCTGCGCGAATGGAGATAAGTATAAGTGTCAACAACTGTTTTCAGCTGCTGCTTTACCTCATCAAGCCCCACCATACGGTCAAGCACATTGAGGGATACAAGCTGGTGTCCACACCACTTACAGAACTTCGCTATCGAGCGGTTTTCTTTATGACATTGCTCACAAATCATAACTTATTCTGCATCATTATCATTTTGTATCTGGTCGACAACTTCTGTAGGCTGAACCTTAATCTTTTTGCCGATGTCAGACTTATTAATATTCAACAAGTTTGGACTGAAGACTACCAACTCAGCCACCAACATGCCCATCATCAAACTCCATAGAATATAGTGAATCACAGACTCACCACTGATAGAGCGAACCTGATTAGCCACGTCGTCAAGCAGGCCAAACTTAGAGCCTTTGAAACGGAATGACCTCTGCTTGAAAGTGAAATAGAGTGGTTCCAACAGTGTAGACTTGATATCATGGTCATCCATTACCTCACTTACCAACTGACTGTCACTCTTAGTCACACTACGATAGTCTGTAAAGTGACATATTATAATATATATTAAGGTAATGACAACAATTGCTGGTACAAACATGCTGGGGAAAGATCCATTCACATAGCGTAATACCGTTACTGGTATCCATGCAGAAAGGTAACCTATCAATCCCCAAAGGCTGGAAATGAGGAAGCCATAGCCTCGGAAATATGCTCTGGAGGCTAAAATCAATGCAGTAGCTCCTCCCACAGGAACACCTATCGTCAGCATGGGATGCTGTAGAACATACTCTTTAGACGGTACGCCAAAGATCATTACCAACAGCAACCATACAGCAGCTAATCCAAAGAACATGCCACGCCATAATTGTTCCTTACGCTTGGCCTGGAAGTAGCTTTGACGAACTTCCTGATACTTGTTGGCAGTCTGCTTACGAGCATCACAGAAGCGTTTGTAGAATTTATGATGAGCGTCTATCTCGCCTATCTCATTAATCCACTCCTCCAACTTATGCTCGTAGCTATACGTTTCCAGAAATTCATTATGAGGGTCTTCATGATAGAACACAGACATCCATTGGCACAAAGAGCCACGCTTGATGGCCGCCAACAACTGTGGTCTGTAAGCCAACTTATCTACAGTTTGGGGCGATTTCAATATAGTACCATCCTCCAACTGATACGAAGGAATAGCACCTAGAATACGACAGAAACGATAGGCTGCTGTACGCAAATCGTATGCGCCTAAACGTTCGCGATTCTCTTCACTCTTCAGGTCAAAGCAGGCACGTGCCTGACTGATCTGATCTATCCAACCATGTAACTGAGCGAAATAGAAGAAACGTCCATTGGGGTCATTATAATCTGACACCTTCTCAGCAAATGCAATATCATCGAGCGACTGCCAACCAATGAGTTGACGGGCCATCACTTCGCCCACTTTATATGGTGTATCAGCATCGCGCAAATCATAAGCAGCCTCTCGATCCAGATTATAAAGCACCTTATAGGCCAACGAACGTGTAGGCTTTTGTCCTTGTGTCATAATGCGCAAAGCCTCACAGGCCATAGCATCCTCACGACAATACATCCATGAAAGCAAACGACCATCAGTCAAACTGTTCCATTCGTCATCACTACAGTTCTCGTAACCAAACGAATGGGTTATCTCTTCAACAGTAGAAGATGGAAATTTAGCCAAGAAAGGAATATCCCTGTCTATCTCGTATACCAATCGGAGCACAGCCACGCGCCCGTCATAGTTGGCATCAGCAGTAAAATAACTACGCAAGCGACTGACGTCAGCCTTGGTGTGAGATTCCAGATACAAAAATAATTTGTCGTTTGGATTAACCAACGATAGCGCATATTCCTCTTGATAACTTAAGACTGAAATAGCCAGACTGTGGATATCGTCACATTTATTACCCTTAATATCCTCATAAGGATAGGTCGGTTCCATCATATAGATAGCAGACATCAGACCTGCCATCTGGTCAGCCGGATATCTGTTGACCACAATATCCTTGACAGCCGAACTCAGTTTCACATTACCACACTGTTCCAGCCAACCAGCTATTCGTCCGTTATAAAGATAGCTGCACGACAGGCGTTCATTATCAAGCAACAGCGGAATAAGTTCATGGACATTATCAGCAACCAGGTTGCGCTCAGGATCGACAACAAAGCTGCGATACTTAAGCAAGGGTGACGTGATATCAACACTCACATCCTCGCCCAAGAACCAGCGTTCTACTTCGTCATAGCCCCAGCGACTCTGCGGATTGACGGCTGTCAGACCCATGACAATCATCTTGACACGCTCAGGCAGTTCATTGATGCGAGGCAGACGACCTTCGTTCTTCTTACGCATCATGACACGCTCATTCTGGCTCAACGGATTCTCTCCCAACCAGAGTGTCATCAAGGTAATACCTAAGGAGTAGAAGTCGACAGCTGGTGTGATTTCCACCTCGCCATCAATCACGTCATTGTACATTTCAGGGGCAGCATACACAGGTGTACGAGCCTGAGTAGTACGATGCACCTTCTCGTCATTTTCCATCACACTTGAGATACCGAAGTCGCCAAGTACTATCTCTTTATGCTTCGTGTCACGGAAGAAATAGTTACCAGGTTTGATATCCTTGTGAATCACATTGTTCTGATGACAGTAAGCCAAGGCTGCAGCGGCCTGCAATGCAATACGACGGAATTGGTTGAAGTCGCCGTCCAAGTCATAATCACTCAACGTACCACCGCGAAGATACTCCATCAGTTCATAATCGCGATTCTTTCCGTCAACATAAGTCTTACCATAGTCTATAATCTTGACTATCATCTCCATGTTGAAGTTCTGAATGATACGCATCAGTGTCTTCTTAATCGTGAAGTTCGGATAGTATATCTTCAATACCTTCTCGCCTTCATTATTCGCAACAAGGAACACCTGTGCCTCACCAGAATTATCGCTGATGCACCTGATACTACGATATGCTCTCCCCTTCAGGATGAAGTCGGTACCACCATCAGTTTCCATGTAGACAGCAGCAGTTCCTGGTTTTACTGTGGTCTCATTGTTTGCTGAGGAACCAGAAGTACGCTGAGGACTATCAACACGGATAGTCGCAGACATATCTTGGGGTGCTGCTGTTTGCTGGGGATTTGTGGCCGGATCGGGCTTACGTATGGTCTCGTCCATATTTATTTATCATCTTTAATTTCCGCTGAACTATTCTTGCCTAACACAACCCATTTACCTCCAAGATGGGGCTTGGCACAACCACATGGGCTGCTGTGCATGGCATGCTTATAGTTGCACACCCATGCCAGCCTCACGCCTGTTGGCTTGCTGGCCATCGCATAATTGCGCGCCTTAACTGGAGATGATGAAGGGGGAACGGCCAATTTCTCAAGTATGGCCGAAAGCATCTTGACTTTGACTGCTTTCTGGTCTTCCAACTCCTCCTTCGTCATTCTATTTGACTCTATCTTGGGAATAACAGGTATTTCAACACCTTCGTCTTGTTGCAACAAAGTGAGCACTCGCTCGCGTAATTTCTGACAATTCTGCTCACGAACGACATCACGTTCAGAAGTATACGGCAGAGCGTTCTCCAGTTTCGAGTAGTCTTGCACGATTTCCATCAACTGCTGATAGTCCGGATTCTTCTCCAACTGCTTGACCATCTGTTTGGCCTCTTCCGTCAAGGCTGTACCGCATTTCTTGCAGAAAGCAAAATCGTTGAGTGAGTGACAGGTGGGGCACACCAAGCCACCTTTGGGACTACCGCACTCAGGACAATAGGCTTCAATACCAGACAAATGGGAACCACAAAAAGAGCACACATCTTTGCGGATATAGTGGTGACAAACTTCACAGAAATCAGCATCAGCGTCAACTTCAGCACCACAATGAGGGCACGTCATCTTGCTGATAGGTTGTCCGCACTGTGCACAGAACAACGCCTCAAGTTCATTGATAGCTCCACAATAGGGGCATTCCTTGCCAGCAGCCTGCTGTTGCCTTTGCTGCTGCATCATTTGAGGAATCGGTTGCTCACTCATTTGCGGGCGTGTTGTCCGCTGCAGCATTTCCTGCGGCCTTACCGTCCTCTCCATTGGTCCAAAATTAGAAATATTGTCGTTCATTACGTAGACGATTAGTAATATATTGATGCAAAGTTACACATTTTTTTTTATTACAAAGAAAAAACCGCCGTAAATTTATATTTACGACGGCATTTTTCATCGATTTTAACAAAAAATGTTACCAAAGAGGCAATCGTTCTGCTTTTGGAACGAATAATTTATCACTTTCTTTCACACCAAAGGCTTCATACCACATGTCAATATGTGGCAACGCACCATTGACACGGTAACGTCCCAATGAGTGGGGGTCACTCTTCGTGCGATTACGGATTTCAGCCTCTGTGATGTTACCTGCCCATACACCAGCGTATGCAATAAAAAAGCGCTGGTCGGCAGTCAACCCATCAATAACAGGTAAGGGGTTACGCTTGGTAGCATTCTTATAGGCATACCACGAAACCTGTAGACCACCATGGTCAGCCAGGTTCTCGCCAAGCGTCAGACGGCCATTGGCATTCAGGTCAGGCAACACTTTGATATTCGAGAAGAAATCAGCGAACTTATCTGTACGAGAAGTAAAATTCTTTCCATCCTCTTCCTTCCACCAATCGTGCATGTTTCCATCCTTATCATACTGACGTCCCTGATCATCAAAACCATGCGTCATCTCATGTCCAATCACGACACCGATAGCACCATAGTTGAAGGCATCATCAGCCGTTGGGTCAAAGAACGGAACTTGCAGAATACCAGCAGGAAAACAGATTTCGTTCGTGGTAGGGTTATAGTAAGCGTTAACCGTCTGCGGCGTCATGTGCCAGTCGTCACGGTCAACGGGTTTACCAGCCGTATGGTCTATATGCCACGCTGTCCAGAAGCGGCGGCACTCCATCATATTATCATAGTATGATTTTTTCGCATCAATCTTCAAGTCAGAAAGGTCTGTCCACTTGTCAGGATAACCAATCTTCACATAGAAGGTATTGAGTTTCAGCAGTGCATTCACCTTCGTAGAATCGTCCATCCAGTCCTGGGCAGCAATACGCTCGCCTAAGGCAACGCGCAGGTTCTCGACCAGCGTCTTCATGCGCTCCTTTGAGGTGGCAGGGAAATACTTCTTCACGTAGATGCGTCCCAAAGCCTCGCCCATCACGCCTTGCACCTGATTGGTTGAACGGCGCCACAAAGGATGGTCTTCCTTCCTGCCTGAGAATATTTTACCGTAAAAATCGAAGTTAGCCTCACGGACGGCATCGTTCAAGTAACCTGTACAGCCATCGATAATGCCCCACTCCATCACGTCACGGAACTCGGCAGGAGTCATGGTCGAGAACAGCTTGTCGGCAGCCTCCATAAAGGCAGGCTGGCCAACGACCATCTCCTGAATATACTGGCTCTTGACACCTTTGGCATTCATCTGGCGCTCCAACATCAGATGAGGATAATTCGCATCAAACTCCTTAAGTGTCATCTTGTTATAGTTGGCCTGCGGGTCACGGAGTTCTGTATTCGACTTCGATGCTTTAGCCAAGGCCACCTCAACCTTCATGATGTTCTTCATCTTCTTCTCGGCCACGCTCTTCTTGAAGCCAAACAGTTGAAACATACGGACAATATGCTTCTTGTATGCCTCACGAATCTTGGTGGTAGCCTCGTCGGTCTCCACATAATAGTCTTTCTGCCCCAAGGTCAGTCCCCCCTGCGAGATGTTAAGGATATTGCACGTTGCGTTCTTCTCGTCAGCACCGATATACGTACCAAACAGCTGTGATTCGCCATAAGACATCAGTTCCAACTGGATGTCGAACAACTGGTCCTTGGTCTTGGCAGCCTCCATTTTCTTAATGAGAGGCATCACCGGTGCCAGACCATCCTGCTCACGACGGGCAGAATCCATTGCCAGTTTATAGAGGTCGCTCAGTTTCTGTTCGACGGTACCGGCAGGATAGGTATTCTCCTGCAGTTCCTTCAAAATGCTGTTAATGCGCTTGTTATTATCTTCGGCCAAGCGGTCGAAACTGCCAAAGCGTGAATAGGCAGCAGGCAGCGGATTGGCTTTCATCCATCCGCCACAGGCATACTCGTAGAAGTCGTCGCCAGGGCGCACACTCTTGTCGAGGTCGTTCATATTGATGCCCGACTTCAACTGTGCCGATGCAGTGACTACTGTCACTCCTAATGCCATCATAGTCAGTAATTTCTTCATATTGTATTGTTTGTTTAAAATGATAATTGTTCCAATTCTTCCGATAGTCGTTCCCAGCGTTCCACTTCTTCGTCAAGAGCTTTCTTCGTTGAGGTATATTCTGTCACAAACTCCATGTTCGACGCATTCTCAGGCTTCATCAGCAATTCGTCCAGTTCCTTCAGTCTGCGTTCCATATCGCTGATTTTACGTTCCGACTGCTCGACAGCCTTTTCGGCCTTCCGCAACTGCTTCTGCTGTTCTTTATGTTCGGCATAGCTGGTATTCTTCGTTGCCGAAGGTTTAGCGGTTATTATTCCGACGCCTGCGGACTTGTTGTCCGACGCCTGCGGACTCTCAGTCCGAGCCTGACGGACTGTCACGCCCAGCTCGTCCAGTTCTGAAATCTTCTTAGAATGCAGGAAGTCGTAGATGCCTCCCAGATGCTCGCGGACCTTGCCACCTCCGAACTCATAGACCTTCGTAACAAGACCATCCAGGAATTCACGGTCGTGACTGACGATAATGGCCGTTCCGTCGAAAGCCTTGATGGCTTCTTTCAGCACATCCTTCGATGCCATATCCAGGTGGTTGGTAGGCTCGTCGAGTATCAGCATATTGACGGGCTCCAGCAACAGGCGAATCATAGCCAACCGACTGCGTTCACCGCCGCTGAGCACCTTGACCTTCTTATCCGACTCTTCGCCTCCAAACATAAAGGCGCCCAGTATATCGTTGATTTTCAATCGGACCTCGCCCTTTGCGACGTTATCAATCGTCTGGAACACCGTCAGGCTTTCGTCTAACAGCTGTGCCTGGTTCTGTGCGAAATAGCCTATCTGCACATTATGTCCCACTTTCAGATGACCCTCGAAAGGAATCTCGTTCATGATACATTTTACCAGCGTCGACTTACCCTCGCCATTCTTACCAACGAAGGCTACTTTCTCGCCGCGCTTGATGGTCAGGTTTACGTGGTCGAACACCACATGCGCATACTCCTTCCTGACATCCTCGCAGATGACGGGATAGTCGCCACTGCGCAGACAGGGCGGGAACTTCAGGTGCATGGCCGAGTTATCGACCTCGTCCACTTCAATAGGCACAATCTTCTCCAGCTGCTTCACCTTCTGCTGCACCTGCACGGCCTTCGTGGCCTTGTAGCGGAAGCGCTCGATGAAGTCCTTCATCTCAGCCACTTCCTTCTGCTGGTTCTCGTAGGCTCGCAACTGCTGTTCACGACGCTCTTTGCGCAGCACGACATATTCGTCGTACTTCACTTTGTAGTCGATAATCTGTCCGCACGATATTTCCAGCGTCCTGTTCGATACATTATTAATAAAAGCACGGTCGTGACTGACCAGCACGACGGCTTTGGCCGATTGGGAAAGGAACTGTTCCAGCCACTGGATAGACTCGATATCCAAGTGGTTGGTAGGCTCGTCGAGCAGCAGCACGTCAGGCTTCTGCAACAGAATCTTGGCCAATTCTATACGCATGCGCCAACCGCCCGAGAACTCCTTGGTCGGTCGTTCCAGATCGTCTCTGGTGAATCCCAATCCCGCCAATGTCCGTTCCAGTTCTGCCTCACGACTCTCCGCACCCATCATCATATAGCGTTCGTGTTCCGTCGTGTAGCGTTCCACCAGCGCCATATAGTCTTCACTCTCGTAGTCAGTCCGCTCGTTCATCTGACGTTCCAGCTGCTCAACGTGCGCTTTCAGGTCGGTAATATTCGCAAAAGCCTTCTGGGCCTCTTGTCTGACTGTCGTATCGTCCTGCAAGTTCATGACCTGAGGCAGATAGCCGATGGTCGTATCCTGCGGCACGCTGACCGTGCCGCTGGTAGGATGCTGCAGTCCGCAAAGTATCTTGAGCAGTGTAGATTTGCCGGCTCCGTTCTTACCCACGAGGGCAATACGATCTTTGTCGTTGACCACGAAACTGGCGTTCGCAAACAACGGCTTCACGCTGAATTCTACACGCAATCCTTCTACTGAAATCATACCTTTATATTAATAAATAGGGTGCAAAGGTACAAATAAATTAAGAATTAAGAATTAAGAATTAAGAATTATTTTGTACCTTTGCACGAAAATTGAACAAAACTATCATGACAGACGACAAAATAACGCGGATGCAGCAGCTGGTCAGCGAACTGAACGAGGCTTCCGACGCCTATTACAATGGTCGTGCCGAACTGATGACCGACTACGAGTGGGACCAGCGGTTTGACGAACTGAAACAACTGGAGACTGAGACTGGTACTACCCTGCCCGACTCTCCTACGCAGAAAGTTTCGGAAGACACCATTACCGGTCAGAAGGAAGCGCACGAATTTGCGGCGCTCTCGCTGGCCAAGACCAAGCAGACTGGCGAACTGGTGAAGTGGGCCGAGGAGCGTCCCATCTGGATTTCATGGAAGTTGGACGGTCTGACGCTGGTGGTCACCTACGACGACGGCCGACTGACCAAGGTGGTGACGCGTGGCAACGGACACATCGGCACCAACATCACGCATCTCTCACGTTCCATCAGCGGCATTCCCCAGGAGATTAGTGCCAAGGGGCATACCGTGATTCGCGGCGAGGCCGTCATCTCGTACGACGACTTCGAACGCTTCGTCATGGAGAGCGGTGAGGACTATGCCAACCCGCGCAACCTGGCATCAGGGTCGCTGACGCTGAAGGATGCCGACGAGGTAAAGGCTCGTCATATCCAGTGGATTCCCTTTACATTAGTATATACGGACGAGGACCTGAACAGTTGGGGCGAGCGTATGGATTGGCTGGACCGCCAGGGTTTCAACACCGTCGAGCGCCGACAGCTGGAACACCCCGACCTCAGTGCCGTGGAAGCCTGTATAGCCGGCTTCACCGCAGAGGTCACGTCGAAGCAGAACCCCTATCCCGTCGATGGTCTTGTCGTCTGTTACGACGATACGGCCTATGCCCAGACGGGTTCCGTGACGGGCCACCACGCCACCCGTGCCGGACTGGCATTCAAGTGGCAGGACGAGGCTGCCGATACGATATTAAAAGAGGTGGAGTGGTCGTGCGCCGCCAGCACTATCTCGCCCGTGGCCGTCTTCCAACCAGTCGAGTTGGAGGGCACGACCGTCAAGCGTGCCTCGCTTTGCAACATCAGCGAGTGCGAGCGCTTGGGCATTGGCGACGCCGGCACGCAGATTAGCGTCATCAAGGCCAACAAGATTATCCCGAAAGTTATTGCCGTCACACAGAGCGTCGGCACGTTCAGCGTGCCTGGCGAGTGCCCCGTCTGCCATGCGCCGACGCAGGTAGTGGTCAGCGAGGCCAGCGGCACGAAGACGCTGCGCTGTACCAATCCCGACTGTGCTGCCAAGCAACTGAAGAAGTTGGCACGCTTCGTGTCGAAGGAGGGCATGAACATCGACGGCATCTCGGAGCAGACGCTGGCTAAGTTCATCAACTTAGGCTGGATTAGCGAGTATGCCGACATCTACGACCTGCGCAGCCACATTCTGGAACTCTCGCGTATGGAGGGCTTTGGCGAGAAGTCGGCATCGAACATCATGCGTAGCATCGACAAGAGCCGCGAGGTGGAGGCCCACCGCCTGCTCTTCGCGCTCAGCATTCCGCTGTGCGGTCTCGACGTCTGCAAGCGTCTGCTGTCGGCCTACTCGCTGGACGATTTGGTCAACGAGGCCATCAAGCAGAGCGACGACCTCTTTGCAACGCAGGCCGAACCGCAGGACGTCTTTGCACACATCAACGGCATCGGCCCCGAGAAGTCGGCACAGTTCGTACAGTGGTTCCGCAATGCGCAGAACCTGGCCCGCTACCGCCGGCTGAAGGAGAAGCTGAACATCAAGGCGCTCGACTTGGCACCGACGGGCAACGCCTGCCAGGGGCTGACCTTCGTCATTACGGGCGACGTGCACCACTACAAGAACCGCAACGAACTGAAAGCCTACATCGAGTCGCAGGGCGGCAAGGTGGCATCGGCGGTCAGCGGCTCGACGTCATTCCTTATTAATAATGACGTCACGTCAACATCGGGCAAGAACAAGAAGGCCCAGCAGTTGGGCATTCCCATTATCTCTGAAGACGACTTCATATCAAAATATCAACAATGACACAGAAAATGAAACGCGCCACGCTCTGCGTACAGGCAGGCTGGCAACCCAAGAACGGCGAATCGCGCGTGCTCCCCATCATCCAGAGCACCACGTTCAAGTATGACAACACGGAAGAAATGGCCGACCTCTTCGACCTGAAGAAGGAGGGCTACTTCTACACCCGCCTGCAGAATCCCACCAACGACGCGGTGGCCTCGAAGATTGCCGCCCTCGAAGGCGGTGTGGGCGCTGTGCTGACCTCGTCGGGTCAGGCAGCCAACTTCTATGCCATCTTCAACATCTGTGAGGCCGGCGACCACTTCGTCACTTCCAACGAAATCTACGGTGGCACGTACAACCTCTTCGGCGTCACGCTGAAGAAACTGGGCATCGAGTGCACCTTTGTATCGCAAGAGGCCAGCGAGGAGGAAATCTCGGCAGCCTTCCGTCCCAACACCAAGGCGCTGTTCGGCGAGACCATCTCGAACCCTGGCTGCCAGATTCTGGACATCGAGAAGTTTGCACGCATCGCCCACAAGCACGGCGTGCCCCTCATCGTCGATAACACGTTCCCCACACCCATCAACTGCCGTCCCTTCGAGTGGGGCGCCGACATCGTCACCCACTCCACCACGAAGTATATGGACGGACTGGCTACACAGGTAGGCGGCGTCGTGGTAGACAGCGGCAACTTCCCCTGGCTCGACTATGCCGACAAGTTCCCCGGACTCTGCTCGCCCGACGAGTCATACCACGGACTGACCTACGTGAAGGCCTTCGGCAAGATGGGCTTCACGACAAAACTCGTGGCCCAGCTGATGCGCGACCTCGGATCGATTCCCGCTCCGCAGAATTCGTTCCTGCTGCACCTCGGACTCCAGACGCTCCATCTGCGTATGGCACAGCACTGCAAGAACGCCCAGAAGGTGGCCGAATTCCTGCACGACAACGAGAAGGTGGCGTGGGTACACTACTGTGGACTGCCCAGCGACCCCAACTACGCCCTCGGACAGAAGTACCTGCCGAATGGCTCCTGCGGTGTCATCGCCTTCGGACTGAAGGGTGACCGTGAGACGGCCGTCAAGTGGATGGACTCACTGGAGATGATCAACATCGTGACCCATGTAGCCGATGCCCGTACCTGTGTGCTCCACCCCGCCTCGCACACCCACCGTCAGCTCAGCGACGAGCAGCTGCGGGAGGCTGGCGTAGCTCCTGACCTGATCCGTCTCTCTGTGGGCATTGAGGACGTGGAGGATATCCTGGATGACATCAAGCAGGCCTTGGCTAAGATTTGACAACAGCTAACCACTCATATTCAAGCAATGATTAGAAAACAACTATGGATGTTTGTCGCCATCCTGACCTTCTGCGGCATGACTTCCGTCAAGGCACAGACAGCCGAAGACACCGTGTATGTATTCATGGCCGACCAGCCTTATGGCGCCCATTTCATCCCGGCACCGCCCGACTCTGCCAGTCTGGAGTTTATGGACGACATGCTACAATGGGAATGGGGAAGGAGTCAGCGCGAAACTCCTCGTGGCGAACAGGCCAGCAGAGAGTCGCTGTGGATGCCCGACATCATGCGCACCGTCATGGCTGAGGTGCTACAGCTCGACACCATCTCCGACGAGACGACACCCGCCCTGTCGCGACTCCTGGTGAAGACCTTCTGCACGGGCATTCAGAGCACAAACACCACCAAGAACCTGTTTAATCGCAAACGGCCTTTCATGCAGATGAACGAAGGTCCATGGGGTCTGTACGATGATGAAAACCTGCGCACCAACGGCTCCTTCCCCTCAGGCCACACCGCCTTCGGATGGGCCACAGCACTGGTCTTCGCAGAGATGTGGCCGGAACTGCAGGACACCATCTTCAGGCGCGGTTTCGAGTTTGGCGAGAACCGTATCATCACCGGTGCCCACTGGCAGAGCGACGTCTATGCCGGCTACCTCTGTGCTGCCGCCAGCATCGCACGTGCCCATACCAACCCCGAACTGCATAAGGATATCCTGGCCGCACGTGCCGAGTACGCCAAGCTGAAAGGACTGGCAGAAGGCTACGACCCGGCAGCAGGTGTCGACGTACCCCACGGCGAGAAGTTCCTCAACAATCCCGTCGACACAGCCAGCTACCGCTACATCTCCGATGTGGCACGCTACTGGGCCGCCAAGCCCATCCGCTATACGGAGCGTGGCGACACCGCAGCCCGTGAGGCCGAATACAGTGTGGAGATGATGTACAGCGTGTTTGGCGACGCCATGGAACAGGAGCTGACGCCAGAGCGGACACCCGCCATTTGCGCCCTCATCGACCTGGTGCTCGACAAGGCCAGTGAGACGGCCGACCGTCTGAAACCCCTGCGCTTCCGCAAGCGTCCGTTCGTACAGTTGAACGAGGCATCGTTCGTGGCTGGCGACGAGGAGAAAGAGCGCGGCAAGAGCAGCTTCCCCTCTGGTCATACCAACCTGGGATGGACTACGGCACTGATGATGGCCGAGGTGGCACCCGACCATCAGGACGAGATCTTGCGCCGAGGCTATCAGTACGGCTACAACCGTCTGATCGTGGGCTACCACTGGGCTACCGACATCGAGGCCACACGCATCATGTCGAGTGCACTCGTGGCTCGTCTGCATGCCGACCCGGCAGTGCTCGAGCTCATCGCCAATGCCCGTGCTGAATATCAGCAGATCGTGACAGGCATCGCACCCGTCGCCGCCGATGCAGCACAGGCTCCTGCCCGTATCTATCGAATCGACGGCACGCCCGCCTCGGCTTCGACCAAGGGCATCGTCATTGAAAACGGACAAAAGAGAATCTGGAAATGAACAAGATCATATTAGGGATGCTTGCCGCCATCCTGCTTTGCGGCAATGTCGTACAGGCACAGACGAAACGCTCGGACGACTTCCGTGCGAAGTATGAACTGAAAGAGGTGGTGGTGATGAGCCGTCACAATATCCGCTCGCCGCTGTCGTCGGGTGGCGCAGCCTATAAGCGCGTCACGCCCCACGAGTGGTTCAAGTGGTCATCGCCCAGCAGCCAGCTGTCGCTGCGCGGCGGTGTGCTGGAGACAGAGATGGGACAGTTCTTCCGCCAGTGGATTGTAGGCGAGGGCCTGCTGCCCGACAACTACCGCCCTGAGGGCGAAGAGGTGCTGTTCTACGCCAACTCCCGCCAACGTACGTTCGCCACGGCGAAATATTTCTCGGCAGGATTCCTGCCCTTTGCCAACGTGGAGATCACGCATAAGCTGCAGGAGGACAAGATGGACCCGGTGTTCACGCCGCAATTCACGAAGATGAACGACGCCTACCGTCAGCAGGTGCTCGACGAGATACAGGCGATGCACGGCGGACTGCAGGCCTGGATGACCGCCCAGCAGCCCACACTGACACTGATGGAGGAGGTGCTCGACATGGCCCATTCGCCTGCCGCACTCGAAGGCGACACCACACACTTCTGGTTCGACGATACGCAGTTCAAGATCGAGAAGGGCAGCGAGCCTAAAATGACGGGCGGATACACGCTGGCCAACAGCGTGGCCGACGCGATGGTGCTGCAGTGCTATGAGACGGAGAGTCTGACGGCCTTCGGTCATGAGCTGACCACGGAACAGTGGCGCGCCATCTGCGGTGTGAAGGAGGTCTACGACGGACTGCTCTTTACCACCCACGCGGCTGCCGTCAACCTGGCCTACCCGCTGGTGAGCCGCATCCGCGAGGAGTTGAACCGTCAGGATCGGAAGTTCATGTTCCTCTGCGGCCACGACTCCAACCTCGCCAGCATCGGGGCTGCCCTCCGCTTCAACTATCCGGAGACGGAGAATGCCTTTGAGCTGCACACACCCATCGGTTCGAAGCTTGTGTTCGAGAAATGGAGCGACGGTTCGGAGGACTATGTCGCCGTGAACCTGGTCTATCAGGCCGTGGATCAGTTGCAGCAGCGCACCCTGCTCTCGCCGGAGGTGCCGCCAATGGTGATGCCCGTCAGCATCGAAGGTCTCAACGCCAACAGCGACGGTCTCTACCGTCTCAGCGACCTCGATGACCGCATGGCCGAGGCGATGGCCGAATATGACGCCATCGAAGACGCGCCGACAGCCGTCAGAGCCGTCAGCAAGACTGATGACAACACGAAGGCGGCAGCCATCTACAACCTTCAAGGGCAGCGTCTCGACTCACTGCAGCATGGCCTGAACATCGTCGGCGGTGAGAAGAAAATGGTCAAGTAGGACAACTCGAAATTAACAAAATGCAACTTTATAGAAAAAATATTCGCTATTTCTCTTGGAGGGTAACGATAATTTTCCTATATTTGCACCATAATTCGTTACAAATTGATAATGACTAAAGATCTTGAAAGCTATGGAAGTTGAAAAAATCATGGAAGGCCTGGAGCGCAAGCATCCCGGCGAACTGGAGTATTTACAGGCAGTAAGAGAGGTGTTGGAGTCGATTAAGGACGTCTACAACCAGCATCCCGAGTTCGAGAAGGCCAAGATTATCGAGCGTATCGTGGAGCCCGAGCGGATCATCACGTTCCGTGTGCCCTGGGTCGACGATAAGGGCGAGGTGCAGGTGAATCTGGGCTACCGCGTGCAGTTTAACAGCGCCATCGGCCCCTACAAGGGCGGTCTGCGCTTCCACGCATCGGTAAACCTGTCGATCCTGAAGTTCCTCGGTTTCGAGCAGACGTTCAAGAACGCACTCACCACGCTACCGATGGGCGGTGGTAAGGGCGGTTCCGACTTCTCGATCCGCGGCAAGAGTGACAACGAGGTGATGAAGTTCTGCCAGGCATTCATGACAGAGCTGTACCGCCATATCGGTCCCGACGAGGATGTGCCTGCCGGTGATATCGGCGTGGGTGCCAGAGAGATCGGTTACCTCTACGGACAGTACAAGAAACTGACGCACCAGTTCCAGGGCGTGCTCACGGGCAAAGGCATGGAATGGGGCGGCTCGATCCTCCGTCCGGAGGCTACGGGCTACGGCGCACTCTACTTCGTGAACCAGATGCTGACGGAGCATGGCCTCGACATCAAGGGTAAGACCGTTGCACTCTCGGGCTTCGGCAACGTGGCGTGGGGTGCTGCGAAGAAAGCCACCGAACTGGGTGCGAAGGTGATCACCATCAGCGGCCCGGACGGTTACATCTACGACCCCGCCGGTCTCGATGCCGAGAAGATCGAGTATATGCTTGAGCTGCGCGCCTCGGGTAACGACATCTGTCAGCCATACGAGGAGGAGTTTGATGGCGCCACGTTCTATCCCGGCAAGAAGCCTTGGGAGCAGAAGGCCGACATCTACCTGCCGTGCGCCACCCAGAACGAGCTGAACGGTGAGGATGCAGACCGTATCCTGGCCAACAAACCGTTGTGCGTAGCAGAGGTGTCGAACATGGGTTGCACGGCTGAGGCTGCAGAGAAATTCATCGCGGCTCATCAGCTGTTCGCCCCTGGTAAGGCTGTGAACGCCGGTGGTGTGGCCACCTCTGGTCTGGAGATGACGCAGAACTCGATGCGTCTCGCCTGGAGCAGTCAGGAGGTAGACCAGCGTCTGCACCAGATTATGTCGAACATCCACGACCAGTGCGTGAAATACGGTAAGGAAGGCGACTATATCAACTACGTAAAGGGTGCCAACGTTGCCGGCTTCATGAAGGTCGCCAAAGCCATGCTGGCGCAGGGCATTGTATAGAGCTCGGCGAAGCCAAGGTCTATATGATGCCATGCACCGCAGGGCATAGTATAATAGGGAAGTGGAAAGTATCAGATTCTGCAAAAAGAGACTGTCAAGAATATCAATACTGACAATTGGTATTCTCTTTCCACTTTTCTCTTTCCTCTTTCCTCATCTAAACGCCCAAAGCGTTCAGACGGGCAAGGCCTCGTACTACGCCCAGAAGTTCTCGGGACGGAGAACAGCCAACGGAGAGAGACTGCACCACGACAGTCTGACCTGTGCCCACCGCACCTACCCTTTCGGTACGTTGCTGAAGGTGACCAACCCTGCCAACGGCAAGGAGGTAATCGTGAGAGTGACTGACCGCGGGCCGTATGTGAAGGGCCGGATCATCGACCTCTCCGTACGTGCCGCCCGCGAACTCGGCATCCTCACCCAGGGCATCGCTCCCGTCACCGTGGAGCGTTATTCGCCGGCCAACATCCCTTTCAAACCGGAAGAGATCTTGGATCTGCCGGAGTTTGACATCGGTACAAACGAGGGTGCTGACACCAAGCCCATCTGGATGGAGTTGCGGGATCAGTACAAGAAAAAGCAACAGGAAGAAAATGAATAAGCCGCAGAATTTCTGCGGCTTATTTCTTATTTTGAAGTCTGGATGCGGAACTCTTTCGACTGTGAGGCGACCTCCTTGTTTTGATGGAAGACGCTGATGCGGATGACGGCCTCGCCGTCTTTCAAGCGACTGTCGGCCTTGATGACCGCCGTATAGCGGATGCCCCGGCCAGGCATGATGCTCTCCACAAGGACGTTCTCAGAAACATGGATATGTTTGTTGCCGGTTGTCTCTGACACGGTGGGCAGGACCTGGAAGACAGGCTTCGCCGTGTTGTTAAACACCTCGAACACCATTCGGGCCTCCTCGCCACGGCTGAGCACACCGTCGCGACTGGTATCAACGAGCCTGGCATGGCGGATCTCAAGAGGGTTGGAACGGTTCTCCACGGTGGAGGTGTTTGTTTCCTCGGAAGCAGAAAAGTCCTCGCCGAAGCCATAGAGGCGATCGTCGCCGCTGTTGGAGCTGTCGAAACCGCTCTGATCATCGTTCTGGGGTACTGCACGCTCACTGCGCGTCGAGCCGTAACCATCGTAACGACGCTGACGACGCTGCTCGGCATAGTCTTCATAACGGCGTTGCTCGGCCTTGTCGGCTGCAGAACCAATCGCTGCACCAACCGCTGCACCACCTGCCATTCCTATCAGCGATCCGACATCGCTACCGCGCCAGCCACCGGTAATGCCGCCAATGGCAGAACCTATGATCGAACCAAAACTTCCACCCACATAGGCACCCTGTCCTGTGTAAGTGCCGCAGCTGCTCAGAAGCAGCAGACCGCAGATCGATACAACCAATGTCTTCTTCATAATCGTACGTTTTTTATTTGTTCAACGGTGCAAAGGTAAGCATTATTCTGTAAAACGGATAAGGAATTTCCCGAAAAACGTATAGGGGAAACCCTATTGGAAAGGTAAAAGGGGCAAAAGGTAAAATGGCAAGGCACAAAAAAGCCCGCATCCTACTGATCGGATACGGGCCTTCCCTATAGAGGATTTGACGATTCGTCTTACTCTGCCTTAGCCTCTTCCTTAGCCTCTGCAGCAGGTGCTTCCTCAGCAGCGGGAGCTTCCTCAGCAGCGGGAGCCTCCTCAGCAGCAGGTGCCTCAGCGGGAGCCTCTGCGGGAGCAGCAGTTTCAGCCTTAGAAGCTGACTTGCGTGAACGGCGGGTTGACTTCTTCTTCGTATCCTTTGCCATTTCAGGATCAAAGTCAACGAGTTCGATGAAGCAAACCTGAGCTGCGTCACCCTGACGGGTACCGAGCTTGATGATACGGGTATATCCACCGGGACGGTCGCCGACCTTCTCACTCACGGTAGAGAAGAGCTCTTTGATGGCTTCCTTGTTCTGCAGGTAGCTGAATACAACACGGCGAGAGTTGGTAGAGTCTTCCTTGGCCTTTGTAATCAGCGGTTCTACATACTTCTTCAGGGCCTTGGCCTTGGCAACGGTCGTAGTGATTCTTTTGTGCATGATCAGCGAGATAGCCATGTTAGCGAGCATGGCACTACGGTGACTGGCAGTACGACCGAGATGATTGAATTTCTTATTATGTCTCATTGTTCTTTTTTTCTTTTATTGGGCATTCGGTAGGTCCTCTCGGACTTACTCCTTGTCCAGTTTATACTTGGAAATATCGGTTCCAAACGACAGATTCAGACTCTCGAGCAAATCATCAAGCTCAGTGAGCGATTTCTTACCGAAGTTGCGGAACTTCAGGAGGTCGGTCTTGT